>OGRU01001988.1_pt1 | contig 14140 bp, 8 predicted proteins | sample 1553541 | NCBI WGS metagenome assembly OGRU01 (sample SAMEA2580068, study PRJEB22360) | human gut metagenome | biome: human gut; feature: human-associated habitat; material: faeces | place: Denmark | collected 2008/2010
GAACCCTGATGGGCCACAGGGCCATCGCCCTGCTGGGCGAGGCGGCCGGTCTCGAAGCGCAGCGTGCGCTTGCCAAACGATCCATTGTCGATTACGGCCTCAACGGCCTTGATTTCGGGACCCTCCATAGGGTTCCTCCTTCTTTAATTTTCTAATTATTCCTACATACTGTGCTGCGGTTCGGCGACTCGCTTGAACCGCAACTGTCCTCTTCAGCGGACGTCACATACCTTGTTTCGACTGACCCCTTGGCCGTCGTTCCTCGTGTCAACCCCTTCATTCGGGTTCTCCTGTCGGCCTTACCTGCTGGCCTATCCTCTAACCCTCTTGCCGTTGTTGCCGTTGGCTGGCGATATGTAAAACGCCCGAGCACCATCCTAGGTACTCGGGCGGAAGTCTTCAATTATCGACGCAGACCCAGACGCTCGATGAGGGAACGGTAACGGTTGATGTCAACGCGCTTGAGGTAGTCAAGCAGGCGACGACGGTCACCGATCATCAGCTGCATACCACGACGGGAGTGGTGGTCGTGCTTGTGCTCCTTGAGGTGCTCGGTCAGATCAGCGATACGCTTGCTCAGCAGAGCAACCTGGACCTCCGGAGAGCCGGTGTCACCTTCATGGGTCGCGTACTTAGCGATGATTTCCTGCTTTTCTTCAGCCGTCAGTGCCACGGCATCCTCCTTATATTGCTGCGCGGTGCTACCGGCCCGATGCCGGCGCGCTCTCTATCCGCGGGCGAAATACGCCAAGGGTCAATTATACAGGAGCACCAGACACCACGAATCAGACCAACGTCAGCAGGCCGCCAAACATCACAACAAGCAAAGCAATCGTCTCAATCACAAAAAAAAGATAAACGACGCCCAACTGCGCGTCAGCACATTCAACGGCGACTCTTTTTTAATCGTCACCAACAATCCCACCCACAGCACCGCGAAAACGGCAACGCCAATACCAACTGAAATAATGCCAAGATTCGCCGCATTCGCCAATGCCGACGACTCTCCGTACACCACATATGTCGCATACCAAAAATCAATTTTCAGAATGCGCAGGCCGGCAATGAGTTGCTCCGCCGCCAAGCCAATCACAAAAACCGCGCCCCACAAGCGCCGATGGGCGTCAACAACCAGCAGACCAAGGCCGGAAACGGCAATCAGCGTCACCGTCCAGGCAACAAACGCGGCGCCGCGCGGCTCAAGCGCGCTCAAATTATCAAGCAGCCACTGCGTATCGTTCACCGCAATCGCACGCCCCCACCAATACGGCACCACAATGGCCGCAATCACCAGCAGCGCATAAGCCAGCCACAATGCAGGATGCGAGCGCTTACGCTCAATATCGGCCAGCGACAGCGTCGATTCGGGAATGGACGCCACCGGATGCTTGGAAACATCGTTATGTTTGGAAACATCGTTGGGCATGGGCGAAACACCATCGGACCGCGTATCGATTTCAGCCTGCACCTCACCGCTCGCCTGCTGGTCGACCGGCTGTTTCTCCACGCTGGAATTCACCGCCATCTACGTTTACCTCGCGTTCGTTGTTCGACGCCACACCTGTCTGCACAATGCGTCGTCTCATGCCGCGACGCCCATGCTAGGACGGTATTGTATCGTGAGTGCGCCATACGATAATGACATGGCGCCGGACATAACGCCGCAATACCTGATTTTCGCTAATCGCAACCATGCTTCGGCGGACGACATAAGCCATACATATGTCCATAAGGGCGAACCATATCCGAATTACTCACTCCGCTAACATCACCACATAACGGCAACATAGATACACAGCCATACTTGATATCAGGAGAACGCCGTCGATTCGAAATGAAAACTGCCAGCCGCCCACACACCAGCTCCTTTGTTTCCAAAATCGCACATTCTACGCCGATGTCATGCTCCACCATGTCTCACGCCGCGGTCTCAACATAACAGGATGGGTTGTACGAATCCACGTTGCCGAGCATTCGCACAACCCACCATTGCGACACATCACTGATTCCGCACATTCAATCGCTGCAACCAACAGGCTGCGGCGATATTTCAGCGCGAAGAGCGGCGTATCCGAATGACACTGATGCCAGCCAGCATCAGGGCAATTGCAGACAGCACCATCGGTGTTACGGACGAACCAGTTGATGACAGTTCAGATGAATTATCATCAGCAGTAGAAGACTGTTGCTGGCCGCCATCACCGGTCTGATCGCCGTTACCCGACTGGTTACCGTCACTGGTCTGATCACCATCACCGGTCTGATCACCACCACCAGGATTTCCGCCATCACCAGACTGACGGTCAACCGCCAATTGCGCGAGCTGCAAACTCAGTGCACGCTGCGGGGCATCCACCTCATTTTGCGTGGAAGGATCGGATGCCAACGCCTGCTTTGCCTTATCAAGTAGCGTGAGCATCTTATCCCACTCATCCATAGGATATTCCGCAGACTGCAGAGAGTCAGCCTGATCAATGGCCGAACGCAGCTTAGACGTATCCACAGCTTTGCCGTCAGAAGTCAACACGTCGCTCAAGTCATAGTAATCAAAATCGACATAACCACCCGTATTCTCCTTGGCGTAATTGAACAAGCCGATTCGATACCCCTTAAAGTGCGACAAGCTCCAATCGTAAGTCAGCGGCCCCTGCTCGTCGCCAAGCTTGGACCATTGCTTACCGTCCAGACTGTACCAATACTGAATCGTCAACTTACCACTCGCATTATCCAGTGTGTTGTCCGACTTGATCCACACATTGGTCGCATCATCTGGCAATGTCACTGTGCCGCCCGATACAAAGGCCTCTTCAGCGTCACGATCAATCGTATCGTCAACGATATTACCGTCCGCGTCCTTCACGCCATTGTCGTAGACACGCTTGACCACGCCCAACGTTCGCTGTCCATTTTCTTGACGCACAGCGGCATAGGCAAAACTACGGGTATATGTAGCGAGGCCTGCGGTGTCTCCATCCTTCATATGACTGACATCCATGTGGGTTTCCACAGACATGGATCCGCCAAAGGTACGCTGCGACAAAACGTTACGGGCGGTTTCAAAATATGTCAGGTCGCCATAAGTGCCTTTCATATATTTGGCCGTGGCGGAAACCTTGTGCCCATTGGTCAAACGCAACCAGCCTTCACGATCAGTGAGAGACCAATATCGGTTATCTGGATTATGTCCCCATTCCCATACCAAATCAAGATTCGAACCATTGGGTTGGTATTCTTCGGCGACCGGATATTCCTTCTCATCAGCAAGACCGATCAGGGAAATATCGTCGATGACGTAATCCATGCACGTGCCTTCCGCACCCCACGCGGTTTCGACAATGAGTTTGGAACCTTCCACATTAGCGTCGGATGGGATGGAGAACTCACCTGTGATAGTAGTCGTCTCCCCACGTTTCACTGTTCCTGTGGCCACACGATTAATTGTGCCGTCTGCATATTGAATCGCCACATAAAACAGGTGGGAAGTCACAGCCGATGAATCGACGCCGTCCATCTCATGGTCGTATCGAATCGTTGCACTGGCACGATATGTCACGCCCTGCTGCAATTTTCCATCCATAGATTGACCCGGGCCAGCGCCATTGTATTCGCCACGATTCGTCACAGCAAGACTCGTGGTTCCAGAAAGAGAACCATCCGTAATCGCGGTAAGCGTACCATTCCACTGAGGGGTCCACGATTCAGTCCCGTTTTCGAAATCGCCATTGTCCACCAGCTCGATTCCAATCAGAGAATCGTCAACCTGAGGAGGCTCCTCCAGAGTCCACCAATCCTGATCCTGATAAGACTGATGAGGCGCGTCATTATCAAAATCGTCCGAATTGACCAGGGAACGCTGGCGAACCAGATTCTCCAAATCAGCAGGCAAATCAATCAGTTTGTCGTAGGTGTCCGACGCGCTTACCTGATTATTGTCCCCAAACACAGGCCATCCGTCATCACCCCACGTTGCAGGAATCAAACCGGGAATACGTCCGGTCGGATATGTGTCTCGGAAGAAGAATCCATGCCAAGACGTCGTGCCATCACCGTTGTCGACTTCAACAAGGCTACCTTGTGCGAAAGCACCTAGACAATACTTTTTGGCTTCGTATTTGGAGCCATCAAGCAAATCAGTGGTGCGCAGCAGCATCACCGTACGACCGTCTTTGCCCCAGTAAATCGTTGGAGTATAGAAATAATCACCGATTTTGAAAGTCTGAGATCCTTCAAATCCGGTAGGAGTCTCACCAAGATCATCAGTGAACTGTTCGGCAGAGATGATATTCTCATGGCTCTCCACCACCGTGGTTAAATCATCGGACAGCCTATATTGGTTGACGCCGGAGATAATCCAAGGACTCCCTTGCTCATCAAAATACAATGACGGATCATGGAATCCCCGATTAAGGGCAATCTTCGTCCAAGGACCATTCTCAATATCATCGGTGTAGTAGATATAAGCGCCATTAAGGTTGTTCGTATTGAATAACACGTAGAAGCGGCCATTGTGATAGCGCAGCGACGGAGCCCACTCGCCTTCGCCATACGAGCTAGCTCCATTGCGCAAGGATGAAGCATCGCTCATAGAAATGCGATCATACACGTACGTGACTATCCACCAATTGACCAGATCATAGGATTTCATAATTGGAGATCCGGGACTGAGCTCCATAGTGGTACTCACCATGTAATACACATCACGACCGTCTTTGTTATTCGGATCGTCCTTCGACACACGAATAACACTGATATCCGGAACATCCGTGTTCAACATGGGAATGGAATACGTGCCATCACCGCTATCAGTCGTGGTGTAACTGCCATCCGATGGCGTTGAAGATGGCGTTGAATCATCCGCAAAGACCGGCATTGGCGCCAAAATCAACCCACAAGTCGACAACACCGCGATAGCACTAGCCGAAATTTTTTGTCGTAAATAATTCATAAGTCTTTTAACCTTTCATGATAAGCACTCAACATCGAGTGCGTATTCCAATAGCATGCCCGCACAAATCAGCAATGAATGACGATAAGACATTCCCGCATATGGATAAGTGATGGACATTACCACTGCCAAAACTTACGCTTGAACAAGTACCAGTTCTAGGTTTCATGTGCGGTCATCCCGAGGCTGCCGCTACGGGATGACCGCATTACCAAGAGGTAACTAGCGCATCTCGCGACGCACTCGCGCTACGATCACACCAGTGAGAGCCAAGCAAGCGACAATCACAGCACCAGGCAAGACAGAGGAACCGGTTTGTGCCAAATCCACGCCATCCGTGTCATTGGAGCCGTCGGCATTGCCATCAGTGGAATCATCAGCCAGCTTCAGACCGGCACGTGCACTATTCAATGCAGCAAGCGCATCTTGAACCTGCTGTTCAGTAGCGGATTCATCCTGCAATACCGCCTGAGCCTTCTGCAATGCGTCAGCAAACACCTTCCAGCTCTCTTCCGTGTAATCGGAAGCGTTCAGGCCGGAATTCTCATTCACTGCGCTCTGCAAATCAGACTTGTCCACCGGAGTCGAAGGAGTTTCATCCTGCGACTCCGTGAAAGTGTACGTAGTGATGTCGTACAGCTCATCCTGAGCATTCGCACCACCATCGGATTTGAAGGAGAACACCACATGATGCACCCCTGTCACACCCTCAAGGGTGGTCGTGTAATCGGCGTACTCGGATCCATCACCGGCAGGAATCGAAATAGAAGCCACAGGTTCGGAATCCGGATCATCAAGACGAATCTCAAGGATGCCTCCGGCTTTGCCAGCTGCAGTCACAGTCAGCGAAGAGGCGCCGTTATTCCCGAAATCGACATTCGCCAAAGACGTCCACTCACCATTATTAATATTGCTGAGCTTCTGACCTTCGGAATTGTCTGTAGTCATATCGACCACGCGCACACCAGAAGTCAGGTCATATGCGTTCTGAATGCCGGAATCCCATGCAATGGTGGAAGCTGGAATGCCTCCATCTTGATACGCGTCCAGATTCTTCACCGAAGAGAGACCCTCATATGTCATTGCAATATCGGCAATGGAACCATCCTCGTTAACCGTAATCGGATCGAGATGAGTATTTCGGTAGCCATGCGCCGCGTCAAGATTACCGCCGTTCATCAATTCCTTTGCCACCGTTTGCGCATGGTAGGTCATATACCACTGGTCGCCAAGTTGAACCATCGCGTGATGATTGTTGCCGCCAACACCGAAATACGTGCTCGGATTCTTCAGAATCTCACCCTGATAAGTGAACGGCCCCATCGGGTTGTCTGAAGTCATATACGCGATATTGCCGTAACCGACCGTGTTACCATCAATTACGTTGTCATGGCTGAAATTAGTGCAATACGAGTAGTAATAAGTACCACCTATCTTGGCAATCCCGGAGTCCTCAAACATGGCAGGTGCGTCTATGGCCTGAGCCTCACCTTCGGTATGCAGCATGTCATCGGACAGTTTAATAACGCGAGCCGTGTTCGGATGTTCTTCCTCGCCTGTCGGAACACCACCTCCGTAATACAGGTAGCCCTGCCCGTCATCATCCACGAACACCGCGGGATCAAACAGCCAGACCACACCAGCGGATTCAGGAGTACCGCCCTTAATCAACAGCTCACCGGTTTCGTCCTTCCACGGACCAACAGGAGAATCCGAGGTCAGCACACCGATACCGCTGCCGCCATTGGCGAAATACAGGAAGAACTTCTCTTTACCGTTGATGGTCTTATGAGCGACGGCAGGAGCCCAGGAATTGCTGGCCCAGGTGGCCACCCCCTGTTCTCCAGCCACACGAATGTAACCCTCATTACGCCAATTGACCATGTCATCACTGGACAGAACATTGATGGTCTTTACTTGAGCGAACGAATTGTCCTTGATCTGCCCAGTACTGTCATATTCATAGTCATAATTCAACGAGCCATCAGCATTCACAGAAGTGCCATCACCCGTAGTGTAGATATATACGCGTCCGTTGTATTCCATAGCCCACGGATCGGCGCCATACCAATAATCGATAATCGGGTTTGAATAGTCGCCGAAAGCCTTGGCTGCCGTTGCCGTACCCGTAGTCGGCGGCACGAATGAGGAACCAGAATCCGAACCGGTTACGGAAATGTCGTCGACAATGAAGTCGGCATTGCTCGTGCCATACTTGTTTTCAATCACCAGCGAGGGACTGGTGAAATCACCACTACCACCTAACGTTCCAGTACCTGAAATTTGTGTCCACTCACCCGCTTTCGCCGTTCCGGTCGCAATCTGGTCACATCCGGAACCATTACCCGAACAAACAGTGATATTGAATTCACCGTCTTCCGTGGCCTTGACCCACATACTTCCGGTATATGTCTGTCCTTTTTCCACCTTGCCATCAAGAGACTGGATTGCACCAGCATCAGAGGATGTACGATCAGTAACGCTCAAGGCGCCACTGCCACCATGCACATCATCCGCAGTGACGGCAATGGACGATGCGGAGCTATTCCACACCGTTCCAGACTTCCAACCATTAAGATCGTCTTCGAATCCGCCGTTGACGACCAATTCGACGGGTTCATCGGCCGACGCCGCAGTCACTCCGATAGTCGCTGGAAATACAGCCCCCATGCAACACAGCACGGATGCAGCCGCAGCAGCAACCACACGACCGGTTTTCCTTGTTTGCAATATGTGAATGTTATAAACCATTCAGTTCCCTTTCCTGAATGATGGAGGGCGACTCCCCCCCCCATCATTTTTTCTTCGCCGCACAATCGAATCCCACGTTGGTTACGACCACATCGCGGCTCATTGCAAAGCCATGCCAGAGGAACGTCCCTCAAGGGCAGCCATGCAACAGCCATTGTATAAATGAGCGCATTTCACTCGCGATCGTCCTTGATAACAAATTGATAACGATATGCACAATGAAAATAAGTTCACATAAACGCAACGCAACACATCAAATATGACAGTTTCATATGCCAATTACACACTTTGCATAACATATTTCAACAAAGAATGGAGACGTACAAGCGAACTCATCTGATGCCACCACTCATCGCCTATAAAGCTGGCGTGTCGCGCCACAATAACATCACAGCCGATAAAACGACACCCCGAAGTTGAGCCTCATTCAACAATGCGGCCAGCTTAGACACACAACCAACGCTTCGCTTCATAGCACCGAACATTGATTCCAGCACAGTCACGACCATCTTCTTTGAAGGCAATCGTGTTTACGCCCCGGGTTCTAAATAGAAGTGCAACACCTTGTCTAGGGTTGGAAGTGTTCGAAGTTTCTAACTTAAGAAGGTGTTGCACCTCTAAATAGACATCGGGCACACGGTTTGCGCGGCGGTGAGCAGTGAGTGGTGAGTATTGAGCGACGTACGGCGACTCACGTGCGCTCACACAGTGGTGAGCAATCCGCCGAACAACACCACGAGCAGGGCGATGGTTTCAATCACGAAGTACAGAATGAAACTCGCCCAGCTTTTGGTCAGTACGTTCAGCGGCGAGGTCTTCCGGATAATCACCAGCAGACCAACAAACACCAGGGCGTATACGGCGATGCCGATCGCCGCCCCCATAATGCCCAGATTCGCGGCATTTGCCAGACCGGCCTGCTTGCCGTAGACCACGTACGTGGAATACCAGAAGTTGAGATTGAGCATGCTGAGTCCCGCGATGAACTGCTCACAGGCCAGCCCGAGCACGAACACGATCAGCCATGGCCAGGACGGCGAGACGACCACCGCCATCGCCAATCCGACGTACGTGATCACCACGGCCACCCAACCGACCAGTGCGATACCTTGCGGAGACACTCCCCCGAGCACGGCCACAATGGAGTCAGTATTATTCACCGCCAGCGAGCGACCGAACCAGTATGGCGCGATGATGGCGCACAGTACGGCAAGAATAATCAACGCCCAACGCAACGGATGGGAGCGACGGCGCTCGATATCAGCCAAAGACAAATCGGTCTCGGGTATGGAAGCCTCGGGGTGCCTGGAAACCTCGACGGTCTCTACTTTGCCGCCTACGATTTCCGTCGCCTCGTTAGGTTCTTGCTCGTTGGATTCCTGCTCCATGCACCGCCTCGCCGATTACCTGCTTATTGCCATGTATTGCCATGCCGATTATTGCGATGCCTATCTTAGCGTGCGTGTTGGGCAAGTACCTGATGTTCCCTGTGGTTTCGCGCACTGATTGGATACAGACAGGCTACTGCTGTTGCCCGTCTGTATCCGGCGACTTGTCCGCCGCTGTATCCGTCTGTTCCTCAGGCAACGTATTGGCAGCCTGTTCCTTACGCCGCCTGCCGTGCAGCAGGGCCTCGAGCATGTCGACCTGACGCTCCAGTTCGTCGATACGACGTACCTGCTGCGAAATCAGCAAGTCGCGTAGGTCATTGTTCTGCTCTTTGCGGGAGACGGGGAAGATGATGGCGCGACGTTCGGGCGATACGTGGAAATCGGATTCGCTGCCGGTACCAGCCGGAAGTGACGATTCCGCCGAGTCGCGCCAAGCTCTCGCTGCTCGCGCACTCTCCGGAATGTTTGGTGCGCCCGCGGCTCCCGAGCGGAAAAGCTCCGAATCTGAAGCCCCCCCCCCAGCTTATTTTCCACGCCGGCTTTGGCATTGCCGGAGTTCAGGATTTCGTCTTGCGATTCACGCCAGCGGGCAAGGCAACGTTCGATGCGCTTGTACCCGATTAGAGCCGGATCCAATCCGGCTTCACGGAACATGCGCGCGGGTGAGGCACCTTCGTTGTAGTGGACTACACAGTAACGCTTGAAATCATCGGTATAGGTGATGCGCTTCGCCGTGGCTTCCGCCACTGCCGACAACGACTTCAGATACTTGATCTCCTCGGGGCTAAAAGTCCCTCCACCACTGGTCATCCTCATCCCTTACACTCGTTGGAAGGCTCATTGCACACCCCCCTTGATTATGGGGTGAATGCCATAGTTCGGGATAGTAATACTTATAATTCGGACATGCCTAACCCCTAGTAGGGTCGTTTTTATCCCCGTTTAAGTGGAGCCTGAGTAATGGCTGGACGGCAACTGAACGATAATCGGCCCACGAATGGGGTATACAGGCCCATCCTTCACCTCCCCTACGATTGTGTTCGCTTGGCGATTGTTACCGAGCCTGCGTGAAACGTTTGTTGTGGTGAAACACAAGTTATTTTCGATGCCCGGCCCCATTACATTCAAATCAAAATGCCATACATTGCCCATAAGATTCGGAGATGGTCCACAAGTCATCCGTCTGAGATGCCGCCAATATGACAAATGGCCGATCTGAATAATCAGATCGGCCATTGTTATAGCTGCTCAGTTATAAGCAGCAGTCAAGCTCACGCGTTGAGAGCGCGCTTGGTGGAACGGGACTTGACGAACACGGTCACCGCGGCACCCGCGATCAGCAGACCGATCACGGAGAACAGCATGGTTCCGGCGGCACCGGTGAGCGGCAGCTGGGTGATGTTCTTGACGTTGGTGACCTGGAAGGTGCCCTTGTTGTCCTTGGACAGGTTCCAGGCATCCTTACCAGCGAAGGTGGCAGCAGCATCTGCGGTTGCACCGGTAGTGATCGTGAACTTGCCAACGAAGGTGCCGTTGTAGCCAGTCGGGACCTTCGTCTCAATCACGGTGTAGGTGGTGTTGAGCTTAAGACCGTTCAGAGTGTACTTACCCTCAGCGTTGGATTGCAGTGTGTCCGTGGCGCCTTCAGGGTAAGTGCCATCAGCATTGGCGGTCGGCAGAGAATACGCACCGTTAGAGCCATTGAACTTAAGCGGAGTCTTCGCTTTGAGCTCGTCAGCGGACAGACCGCTAACATCGCCTTCGTACACTTGGAACTCAGCACCAGTCAGAGCAGCAGCGTTCTTGTCGACTTTCTGCCAAGTCACGGCACCAGCCTTGGTGGTTTCTTCCTTGCTGCTCTTCAGGTCGACAACGCCGGCAGCGGCGAGAACGCCAGTGGCGTTGTTCACGGACGGCGCGGCGCCCGTGATAGCAGTGCCAGCGAGAATCGGAGCATTGCCATTCCACACGAGCTTGTGAGTGTCATTATCTTCGACGACCAGCTTTCCACTCTGGTCGACAATCAAGTACAGACCACCCTCAGCGAAGGTGAAGGTCTGGGTCTTGCCACCGTTAGAAGCCGTCGGGGTAATGTCCGTGGCAGCCAGATCCTTAAGCGCGTTCACAAAAGCGGTGGTCTGCGCGGCGGTCAGGGTAGTGTTGCCCAGCCAGGCCCACTCGTTCAGGGAATCACCCTTGGTCTGGTCGTTGTAACCAGCAGCAGCGAAAGCAGCATCCACTGCCTCACCGGAGACCAAACCCTCCAGCTCAACGCCAGTGTTGCCATCAGACACATACTTGGCGAGCTCAACGTACTTGAACATGCGCAGGTTAGCCTGCAGGTCAGCGGTGTCAACCGGCTTGGTGTAGAACTGGTTTGCATCCGTGGCGTTGACTGTGATAGTCGTGCTGGAGATGTTGGCCTCAGCCGCGTTGGCGGTGGTGGCGCCGAAGGCCATGCCACCGAGCAGGGTGGCCGCAGCAGCGACACCCGCGAAAAGCTTCCTCAACTTCATGAGAAACCCTCTCTTCCTTATTATGTACTACTTTTCTACAATCGCGGAGGCCGAGACCCTTTGCAGGGCCTCCGTGATCCGCAAATCCTTATTGTTTTTTTCGGGGAGGGAAGCCTTCATCGACTCCCCTCAGTCCGCCTTCGGCGGCCAGCTCCCCTCAGCGAGAGGAGCCAAAACCACCTCAAGTTTCTTGAAATCAGACCAGCTGACGCTTACGCCACACCGTGTAGCCCGCAGCAGCCAACAGGGCCATCAGGCCCACGCCACCGCCGAACACCATCCAGTCACGACCAGTCGTGCCACCGGTCAGCGGCAGACTGGAGATAGCCACATACTTGTTCGTGAACTGTGCCGACTCCGTATTCGTTCGGTCGGAATCGTTCTCGCCGTACTCGTAAGAGACAACGGCATCCGTCCTGGAGACCGTGACCTTGACGGTCACCTTATCGTTGTCATACTTCCAACCGGCAGCAGGCTTTTCGGTGTCCTCCGAAGCCTCGAACGTGTAGACCAAATTGTCAGCACCGGTCGGAACCCTGAACTTCAGGTCCCCATTGCCGAAGCCAACCGTCGCGCTCGCGCCGCTAGCAGTCAATTCGTCCTTGGACACAGTCGTAGTCAGTCCATTGTTGGCCAAGCCGGTAACGTCAGCGCACTTACCAGCATTCGCATCCGTGCTATCCACGCACTTCAGGTTGAAGCCGAAGTCCGAATTAGCAGCATGTCCCTGCACAACCTTCGTCACCTTGACATCCGAAGCGGGCAAGGTCACGTAAGAAGGCGTGTTGGTTACCGTGAAGGCACCGGATTGTGCGGTCAAACCTTGTAGCTTGAGGTCAGTCTTATCAACCTTGGAGTCATAGCCTTCAACCTTGACCTCGGAAACCGAGTATGTGTGCCCCTCAGGGCCGGCAGGCACCGTGAACTCGTGAGTCCAGTTGCCGGCGGCATTCAGAGTTGCTGAACCGTTGGCATAATCCTCGCCGTCCTGCTTGAGCTGGACCTGCACGGAATCATTCGCGTGATTCTCGTTGTCGTCGGACCAAGTCTTCGTCACCGTAATCTTGGAGACCGGAAGGGTGATGGTCGGCTTCTGCGGGTAGGCGGCGGTCTGCGGATCGCTCGTCGTCGTGCCGCCCTGCGAGGAGGTCACCACGGTCTTGTAGTCGACAGTGGCGCTGGAGTTGTCGTTCGTGTAGAAGTTGTTGTCGCCGGAGGCATTGGCATCGTCCTTGTGGTTCTTAACAGCCTCGTCGAACGCAGCCTGCGTCGGCTTGACATTGAAGCTCACCGTGTAGGTGACGCCGTCCTCAAGCGTGTCGTCGTTGGACGTGACCGGCCAAGACACGGTGCCATCAGCCGCAACCGTCGCCTCCGGGGCGTCAGCCCACGCCGTGGTCTGGCCTTTCCGGGTCTTCGTGTACGTGAAGCCCGCGGGCTCTCCATTCTCGGAGGCGCTGTCGGAGCTCACGACCCAGCTGGACAGCCTGTCGTGAATCGTCACGTCGGCATACTCAGCCGTCTTGGTGATCTCCTGATAAATGGACTCGAAGATGTTGTTCAGCTGGCCGGCATCCGTGGCGGCCTTGTAGTAGCTGCTGGTCTCGGCGCGGTCACCGAGGTTGGCGTTCCAAGACTTTCCCCACAAATGCTCACTGCTCGTTGCAGTGGCATCCGGGTAGTTGCTGGAGATGCCGTGCATGTACTTGTTCAGGTTGCTCGAGGTGTCGCCGGGGTTGGCACCGCTGACGACGCCGATCGAGTAGATGGTCGTCCCGGCGTCCTTCAGGCTCTTCGCCTTGTTCACCGCGGTGGCGGCGACGGTGGGGTCAAACCCGCTGCCGTGGTTCGGCTCGCCGTCGGTGAAGAAGATGACGACCTTCTTCGCGTTGGCGCGAGGCTGATACGTTAGCGCCGCCTGGGCGCGGTTGAAGGCGTAGTCGGCGGAGGTCGCGCCGGACGCGCTCAGGCCGTTAACCGTGCTCGTCAGTCCGGAGACGTCGTACGTCAGGTTGCTGACGATCTGCGTGTAGTTGTAGGAGGACCAGCCTTCGCGGTAAAAGTCATTGCCGACGCTGGTCTTCTCGGTGCCGGCGAACTTCACCAGGGCGATGCGGTTCCGCTGGCTCTGGTCGGTAATCTTCGCGTTCTCTGCAGCCGTCGCATTGATGAATTTATTGACCGCGGTCTTGAGCGAGTCAATCTTCGTAGGCTGGTTCCAACCGCTAGCGATCTTTTCGGCCATCGAACCGGACACATCCAACACCAGCACGATGTCGAGTGGCTGGTTCGTCACGATCTCGCCCGTACCCGCGCTCTTCGCACCGGTGACGTTCAACGCCACCGTGTACGTGCCGTCTTCATTGGCGGTAACGGTCTTCTCGCGGGCCGGAGCAGACAACGTCGGATCATCCGGCACGCCGTTTGTTCCCTCGGTGGAAAGAGGAGCAGGCGCGCTGGCGGCCGCCTTCTCATCGGTGGTCTGCGATTGTGTCGTGGAGGCATTCCCATCGTCCGCCATGGCGGTCACGCTCACG
>OGRU01001996.1_pt1 | contig 14104 bp, 9 predicted proteins | sample 1553541 | NCBI WGS metagenome assembly OGRU01 (sample SAMEA2580068, study PRJEB22360) | human gut metagenome | biome: human gut; feature: human-associated habitat; material: faeces | place: Denmark | collected 2008/2010
GACGCCTGCGTTCTCCAGCACCTTTACAAACACCTTTCCCACTTCCTGCTGCAAGATGTGCTCGGCATTCGCTTCGTTCATTTCCGGGTGGTCGCGCTTCACCTGCGCTGCCCACTCCGCGTGCTTTGCGATGCTCTCCACGCTTGAAACATCGCCGTTTTTCAGCATCACGTCTTTCAGGGTCTTCAGCTCGTCTTTCAGTCTGGACGGCAAAACCGCGAGACCCATAACTTCAATGAGGCCGATGTTCTCTTTCTTAATGTGATGATATTCGTCGTGCGGGTGGTACACGCCGAGCGGATACTTTTCCGTCGTGATGTTGTTGCGCAGCGCAAGGTCGAGCTCGTATACGCCGTCCACACAGCGCGCAATCGGCGTGATGGTGTTGTGCGGCTCGCCATCCGTCTCCGCAAAAATGAACGCGTCCTCGTCCGTGTAGCTTCTCCACGCTTTCAATACATGGTCGGCCGCGTCAATCAGGCGCTCCGGGTTTTTATGGCGCAAACGCAAAACAGATACCGGCCAGTTCAATATGCCCGCTTCCACATCTTCAAAGCCGTGCAGCGTGCAGTGCTCCTCCATGTTCGCGCGCGCCATCGCGAACGTATAGTGGCCGCCCTGGTAGTGGTCGTGTGTCAAAATGGAACCGCCAACGATGGGCAAATCGGCATTAGAGCCGAGAAAATAGTGCGGAAACTGCTCCACAAAATCAAACAGCTTGCGGAACGTGCTCTTGTCAATCTGCATCGGCACGTGCTCGCCGCAGAACACAATGCAGTGCTCATTGTAGTACACATACGGAGAATACTGCAAAAACCAATCCGCATGGTTCACCGTGATCGGGATCGCGCGGTGGTTCTGTCTTGCCGGGTGGTTCATGCGGCCCGCATAACCGATATTCTCCTTGCACAGCATACAGGCAGGATAACCGGAAGCCTTCATTTTCTTTGCCGCAGCAATGGCCTTCGGATCTTTTTCCGGCTTTGAAAGGTTGATGGTAATATCAATCGCACCGAAACGCGGGTCGTTATACACCCACTTTAAATCGCGCGCCACACGGTCGCGGCGGATATAATTGCAGTCGCCGCAAAGCTTATAGAACCAGTCCGTCGCCTTTTCCGGGGATTCCTTGTAAAGTGCGCGAAATGTGCGGTTCACATCGGACGGGCGCGGTGTCAAAAGGCCCATCAGTTTCGTGTCAAATAAATCGCGGGACGTCGCACCGTCCTCGATGATGCCGCGCTTTACGGCTTCGTCGCAAAGACCGTCCAGCAAAAGTGCCAGGTTTTCGCTCTGCTCCGCTTCCTCATCCGCGTAATCCTCTTCACAAAGCGCCTCCAATAAACGGTTGCGCGTGTAAATCGTGTCTTCCGCTTCGATGAGCCCCGTGCGCACGCCGTATTCGACAAGCGCCTTGATTTTTCCGAAAAGCATACTTTTTACCCCCGTATAGCTAAAAATTCAGAAAGAGAGCGTAAAAATCAGCGCATCCTCTCTTGGTTCTGTATAAAAATTGCGGCGCACACCCGCTTCCGTAAAGCCGAGCGAACGGTACATCGCAATGGCCGGCAGGTTTGATGTCCGCACCTCCAGCGTGATGAAAACGCCGCCGTTTTCCCGCGCTTTTTCGATCAGCGCCGCCATGAGCGTTCTGCCCACACCATGGCCGCGAAACTCCGGGAACACCGCAATGTTGTCCACATAGCTTTCGCCGAGCACCGTGTGCATGCCGCCGTAGCCGAGCACCTCATCTTGCTGCATCGCCACCAAAAAGCACGCGGCGGAATTATCAATCTCCTCCGTCAGGCTCTTTTCGCTCCACGGTTCCGAAAAACAAAGCTTTTCAAGCTCCGCAAGGCGCGAAACGTGCTCCGCCGTCATCGAAACAATCTGCATAAACGCTCCTTAAAAACCGAGATGCTGCTCAAACGTCTGCAATTCCTCGCAGATCTTGTCGCGGCACTTGCGGTAGGTATTTAGGTCCCCGCCGTAGGGATCGTCAATGTAATGCGGCACGTAAATTTTCTCCGCCGGCACACCCGCCTGCATCAAAATGTACGCGTGGGTTTTCGACATCGTGAAATAAACGTCCCACACATCGATTTCTTCCGGCGTAAAGCGGCGCGCAATGTGACCGCTGATATCCACGCCGATCTCCTTGCAGGCCAGCACCGCATTTTCGCTGGGGTGCTGCCCATCGAGCGCGGAAAGACCGGCGCTTTGGCACATGATGTTCTCAAAGCCGCGCTTCTCCATTTCGTGGCGGAAAATGCCCTCCGCCATTGGGCTTCTGCACGTGTTGCCGGTGCAGACAAATAAAATTTTCATCTTTGATTATAAACCTCGAATACTTCTATACTCGGTCGTATTTCGTCTTCCAAAATGAAAACGCTCCCGAACGACCGCTACCTATCATAGCACAGTTCGGGAGAGAATTCTACTAAGTATTCTTTAATTTTCAATGAATGACAACAAAACAACAATAATAAACAACATTGTGCCGCACAAAGCTGCTGAAAGGCGCACACGCCTACTTCTTCCTGTAAACCAGAAAGTCAAATTTAATCTCGGTCCTGAGCACATCGAGCGCGCGCAGACGCTCGCCGCCCTCTACGTCCGTCTTCCAGTAGTACGGCGTCATGGAGAACAGCGCTTCAATGTTCTCCTGCCCGTTCACCGTGATAAACTTTTGCACACACGCACGGCCAAGGTATTCAAACCCGTCGTAGGCCGTGTCGTGCTCTTCGTTCTCATACGGCTCTTTGTATAAAACCTCTTTCATGCCATACAGATGCCGCGCACCCGGCACCGCAAGGATCATTACGCCGCCCGGCTTTAGCACCCTAAAAAACTCCTCCGGCACAATAGGCGCAAAAACGTCCGTCAGCACATCTGCACTGTTTTCCGCACACGGCAGGTGAAATAAACTCGCCACCGCGAAATCGATGCCCTTATATTTGCCCGCAGCCGCTTTCACCGCGAATTTCGAGATGTCCACGCCGGAAACCGAACCGTTTTTCGCTTTGGCTTTTTCATATAAAGCCGAAGTGTAAAAGCCCTCGCCGCAGCCTGCGTCCAAAATAACGCCGTTCTCGGGCAGATATTTATCCGTCAGCTCCGCCAGTTTGTCACGGAACGCATCGTAGTAGCCGCCGCTCAAAAACACGCGGCGCGCGTCCACCATCTGCTTTGTGTCGCCGGGAATCTTCGCGTGCATCTGCTTTACGGGCAGAAGATGCACATATCCCTGGCGCGCAATATCATAAGAATGTCCGTTTGCGCAGCGCAGCGCGCGGTCTTCTCTTTCCAACGCGCTGCCGCATGCGGGACAGCAAAATATCATCATAAACCCTTAGCCCTTCGCCTGATACCAGCTCTTACCGCTTCCGGCCTCTGCCAGCATCGGCACGCTCAGCTGCACTGCGTTTGCCATTTCTTCTTCCAGAATTTTCTTCACCGTGTCGCTTTCCGCTTCCGGACACTCCACAATGAGTTCGTCATGCACCTGCAAAATCAGCTTTGCATCGAGCTTTTCGGCTTTCAAACGGTTGCGCACGTGCACCATCGCAATCTTGATGATGTCCGCCGCCGTGCCCTGAATCGGCATGTTGCGCGCCACACGTTCACCGAACGCACGCATATTGAAATTGGAGCTTGCAAGCTCCGGCAGATAGCGTCTGCGGCCGAACAGTGTCTCCACATAGCCGTTTTTCTTCGCTTCCTCCACCACGCGCTCCATATAGTCTGCAACGCCCTTATAATTGCGCAGGTAATCGTGAATGTAGTCCTCGGCCTCACGGCGGGAAACACCGATGTCTTTCGAAAGCGAGAACGCACCGATGCCGTACACAATGCCGAAATTGACCGCTTTCGCGCGGCTGCGCATCTGCGGGGTCACAAGGTCTTCGGGCATATCGAACACACGCGCCGCCGTCATGGTGTGGATGTCGCGCCCAAGTCGGAAGTCCTCCTGCATCTGCGTGTCGTTTGCCACGTGCGCCAACACGCGCAGTTCAATCTGCGAATAGTCGGCGTCCACAAGCACATTTCCCTCTTTTGCGATGAAGAACCGGCGGAATTCACGCCCAAGCGGCGTGCGCACCGGGATGTTCTGCAAATTCGGCTCAGTCGAGGAAATACGCCCCGTGCGCGTTTCGGTCTGGTTGAAGCTCGAGTGAATGCGCCCGTCCGCCGTGATGGCTTTCAGCAAGCCCTCGCAGTACGTGGAACGCAGCTTCGTCAGCGTGCGGTAGCGCAAAACCTTATCAACTGCCGGATGTACGCCGCGTAGGCCCTCCAGCACATCTGCGTTTGTGGAGTATCCCTTTTTCGTCTTTTTGCCGTGCGGCAGTCCGAGCTTTACGAACAGCGCTTCGCCCAGTTGCACCGGGGAGTTGATGTTGAATTCATACCCCACGTCTTCATAAATTTCTTTCTGCAGCGCGTCCACCTGCTCAGAAAGCACCTCGCCGTAGGTTTTTATGGCCTCGCGGTCAACAAGGAAGCCGCTTTCCTCCATCTCGCCCAAAACCAAAGCAAGCGGAATTTCAATGTTCTCCAATAATTCGTGCTGGCCGTTTTCGTCGATGCCCTTTTGCAGCGCCGCACAAACAGCGGGCAGCACAGCCGCCGCCTGCACGTTCGCGTCCTCATATGCGGGCACGGCAATGCCGTATTCCGCCGCCAAACGCAGCACACCGTAATCGGAGCCCGAGGGGTTCAAAAGATACGCCGCAAGCTCCGTGTCCATCACGGCGTTTTCAAGGGAAGTCCTCAAATGCAGCGCCGTGCGGTGCAGCTTTTTCAGCGAAAACGTGTACTTTTTCGTCACCTTACTGCCGAGGAACGCCTTCAAAAACGCGTCGTCCGCATCCACGACCGCAATCGCCGGCTTGCCCGCGTCGAACTTACCGTTAAACACAAGCTGCTTTAATTCGTCGTTTTCAAACACCGGCACAAAGTACGCCGCCCCCTCGTCCTCACACCGGCCGAGCACCGCTGCGCCGTCTTTATAATTCTTCACAGGCAGCAAAGCCGCTTCTTCGGCCTGTGCGCTGTTCGCTGTCGGCGCCGCGCCGGGAGTCAGGTGCAGGCGTTCCATCAGCTTAAAGAGCTCTAAACGCGTCATGATCTGCGCCGCGGCTGCGGGGTCGCCCTCGCCGGGAATATAATGCGCAAGCTCCGTATCGATCGGCGCATTGCGGCGGATGGTGCCGAGGTCGTAACTCAAAAACGCGTTGTCTTTGGAATTGATCAGCTTCGTTCTCATGCCGGGCTTGATGTCCAGCTCATCTAAATTGTCGTAAATATACTGCAAAGAGCCGAACTTGCGGATCAGCTCGCCCGCACCCTTTTCGCCGATGCCCGCAACGCCCGGAATATTATCCGAGGTATCGCCCTGAATGGCCTTGATGTCGATGAGCTGCTTCGGTTCCACGCCGTACGTCTCTTTGATATACGCCTCATCACACAGCGTCACGGCAGACTGACCGAATTTCGTCGTTGCAAGGCGCACCGTCGTTTTCGGCGAGACAAGCTGCAGGCTGTCCCGGTCGCCGGTCGCAATCATGCACGTATTGTCCGTGTTTTCGCACGTTTCCGCAAACGTGCCGAGAATATCGTCTGCTTCCCAGCCCTCGCACGTCACGATTTTATAGCCGAGGTCGCCGAGCAGTTCCTTTAAGACCGGCATCTGCGCCGCAAGCTCCGGCGGCATGCCCTTGCGCTGCGCCTTATAACCCGCATAGGCCTTGTGGCGGAATGTCGGCGCTTTCATATCGAACGCGATGGCCACCGCGTCCGGCTCCGTTTCGTCCTTCACTTTTTCCAGAATATTCAAAAACCCGACAATACCGTTTGTAAACTCGCCGCTTTTCGTTGTCAGCAGCTTAATGCCGTAAAACGCGCGGTTTAAAATGCTGTTGCCGTCCAGTACCAAAAGCTTCACGCTGATCTTCCTTTCCGTTACGGGTCAAAAGACACGTCTTTGTTTTCTATATACACTTTCTCGAGCAATTTATCGAGGTCGCTGAGCGTTTCCAGCTCGCCCGCCATGCGCCGGAATTCCGCCGCACCGCGCAGACCGTGCATGTACCACGCCACATGCTTTCTCGCTTCGCGCATGCCGCGCCCCTCTCCCTTTGCGGCGCACAGCGCATCCATATGCTTTTTAATGACCACAATGCGCTCCGCAAGCGTCGGCGGCGGCATAATGCGCAGACCGCTGCTGAAATAGCCGTTGATCTCCCTGAAGATCCATGGATTGCCGAGCGCCCCGCGCCCGATCATCACCATATCGCACCCGGTCTCGTTCATCATGCGCACGGCGTCCTGCACGCATTTTACGTCGCCGTTGCCGATGACGGGCACCTTCACGGCTTCCTTCACCTGACGGATAATATCCCAGTCCGCCGGCGGCTCATACATCTGTGTGCGCGTTCTGCCGTGCACGCAAATGGCGTCCACGCCCGCATCTTCGCAATATTTTGCGACCTCCACCGCGTTCACGCTGTTTTCGTCCCAGCCCTTACGAATTTTCACCGTCACGGGCAGGTCGACCGCATTTTTCACGGCACGGACAATGTCCCCACACAGCGGCGGCTTTTTCATTAGGGCGCTGCCGCAGTTATTGCCCGCAATTTTCGGCACAGGGCAACCCATATTGATATCAATAACATCCGGCCCGGCCGCTGCGGCGCGCTTTGCGGCAGATGCAAAGATGAGCGGGTCGTCGCCGAACATCTGGATCGCGATGGGGTGTTCCTTTTCGCCGAGCGTGATAAGCTCCTGCGTTTTTTTATAGTTATACTGCAGCGCTCTCGTCGAGACCATTTCCGTCACGCAGTACGCTGCGCCAAACGAGCAGCAAAGCTCGCGGAACGGCCGATCGGTCGCGCCCGCCATCGGAGCCAGCGCCGCCACACCGTTCAAAGTCAGATTTCCGATTTTCATTTTTATATCCTTCTGATTTTTCTGTATTTTTAATTTTACTTATATTATAATACCGAACTGCCCCGCACATTTCAATAAAAATTCCTTAAAAATTAGAATTTGCCTTTAATCTACCCTTTATTTGTGTTATACTGGGCTTAAATATAGATGCGGGGAATCTCTCTTTTAAAAAGGCGTTACACGCCTTTCGGGAGACCCCCTAATTGGGTCTCCCGCGCAAAAACAGTCCACCGGACTGTTTGATAGCAATGCGAAGCATTGGTTTCTCCCAGCCCTGATTTTTGGGAGGCAAAAAAGTTTTCGTCGTCTGCGGCCGACGACTCTGGGCTTCACCCCGAGACCCCACGACCGAACCGCAGGTTCGGTTTGACCTTCATTTGAAAAAAGGTCGATCAAAAACTTTTAACCACGCTTACAAGAAACCTCATTCTAAATTCACATACAGGAGGACATTCACTTGGATACCTCAAAATCTTATGTGCGCGATGGTCGCATCCAGCAAAAGCCGCGCGGCAATTATTTCCTCTTCTCCTTCCTTTTCGGCCTCGCTCTGGCCTTTGTCATCTTTGTGCCGTTCATGATCGTAGACGGCGGCCGCTTTCTGTTCTACGGCGATTTCAATGTGCAGCAGGTGCCGTTCTATCGCATCGCGCACGATGCCATTCGTTCCGGCAACATCGGCTGGAATCATTTAACAGATCTCGGCGTCAATTTCATCGGTTCCTATTCGTTCTACCTGCTCGGCAGCCCGTTCTTCTGGCTCACCATTCCGTTCCCGGGCGAGTGGCTGCAATACCTCATGGGCCCGCTGTTCATCTTAAAGTTCGGCTGCGCCTCCCTCTCTGGCTATATCTATCTGCACCGCTATGCAAAGAACCCCAACACGGCGCTCTTAGCGTCTCTCTTATACGCGTTCTCGGGCTACTCCATCTACAATATTTTCTTCAATCATTTTCACGAAGCCATCATCGTGTTTCCTTTGCTCTTAGCCGCGCTCGATGAATACATGTACACAAAGCGCCGCGGCATTTTTGCGCTCATGGTCGCCGCCGCGTGCATCGTGAATTATTATTTCTTCGTCGGCATGGTGACATTCACGGTCATCTACTTCTTTGTGCGTCTGCTCTCCGGCAGCTGGCACATCACGGTCAAAGATTTCCTCCTGCTCGCGCTCGAAGCCGTGCTCGGCCTCGGCATCGCGTGCATTCTGCTTGTGCCAAGCGTTCTGTGCATCATTCAAAACTACCGCGTTTCCAATCCCATCAGCGGCTGGAGCGCCCTGCTTTATGACCGCAACCAGCGCTACATTCACATTTTGCAGTGTCTCTTCTTCCCGCCGGATCTTCCCGCACGCCCGAACTTCACCCCGGATTCCGAATCCAAATGGGCGTCCCTCGGCGCATGGCTGCCCATGTTCAGCATGACCGGCGTCATCGGCTGGATGCAGCTGAAGCGCCGCCACTGGCTGAAAAAGATGCTCTGCGTTCTGCTCTTCATGGCGTTTATTCCCGGCCTCAACGCTTTGTTCCAGCTCATGAACGCGTCGTATTACGCACGCTGGTTCTATATGCTCACGCTCATGATGGCCGCCGCCACTATGATGGCGCTCGAAAACCCGCGTGTTGATTGGCGCCGCTCCTTAAAGTGGACAACGCTCATCACGCTCGCCATGACGCTCGTCATCGGCCTCATGCCCACACTCACCAAAACGGACGGCGAGATTACCGATGTCACATTCGGCCTCGAAAAATACCCCACGCGCTTCTGGACATACGCCGCCATTGCGCTCCTCTCACTTGCACTCGTCGGCTTTGTTCTTGCATTTTATAACCGCGGCTCCCGCCCGTTCTACCGCGCCGCATCCGTCTGCCTCAGCATCACCATCGTGCTGTATTCTGTTTTCTTCATCGCGCTCGGCAAAACACAGTCGGATTACACCTATGACCACATCATCCCCTACGCCTTAAACGGCGGCGCGGATGTCGCCATAGACGATCTGCGCGACGACAACGTCCGTACAGATTTCTACGAAAGCCTCGATAACTCCGCCATGTTCTGGGAGGTACAGTCCATTCAGGCGTTTCACAGCATCGTCCCCGGCTCGCTCATGGAGTTCTACGATTCCATCGGCGTGCAGCGCGATGTCGCTTCCCGCCCGGATACCACTCACTACGGCCTGCGCGGACTGACAAGCGTCAAGTATCTTTTTGACGACGATCACGATACCGAGTATTTCGCCGGCGAAGACTACGCCGACCCCGCCATGCCGGGCTGGATGTACTACGGCAACACAAACGGCTTTGACATTTGGGAAAACGAACATTACATTCCCATGGGCTTCACCTACGACAGCTATGTCACCGAAAAAGATTACGAAAACACAAGCGAAAGCTACCGCGAGCTTTTGATGCTCAAGGGCATCGTCCTCACCGATAAGCAGGTTTCAAAATGGGGCGATATGCTTTCTCCGCTCGATACAAGCGAACTCTCCTACACCAAGGAAACCTACAAAACAGATTGCGAAAACCGTGCAAAGCTCACCTGCGATACCTTTGAATATACAAATACCGGCTTTAACGCCACCATCACAGCAAGCCGCGACGTGCCCGTGTTCTTCAGCATCCCGTATGAAAACGGCTGGTCGGCCTACGTCAACGGCGAAAAGGTCGATATCGAAAAGGTGAACGTCGGCTTCATGGCCATCCGCGTCAACGCCGGCACCAATGTCAAGATCGAGTTCAAATACCGCACGCCCGGCCTGTTCCTCGGCATGGCAATCACCGTCGTGTGCGTGCTTCTGTTCGCACTTTATATGGTACTCATGCGCACGATCTTCAAAGAAGTCCCCGTGCCGCTCGCCCGCCACAATATGGTGTTGCGCCCGCTCTCCCACTATGCAAAAAAGCACGGCGCGCATTTTGAAAACAGCGGGATTATTCACGTAAAACCGCGCAGTCAAACCGACCGCGCTTTGGAAAAGAAAGAAGGTTTTGATAATGACGACTGAACGTAATATTCCGGTCTTGTACCTCGTCATTCCTTGCTACAACGAGGAAGCCGTGCTGCCGGAGACCACCAAGCGTCTGACCGAAAAAATGCACACCATGATCCGCACCGAGCAGGTCGATCCCGAAAGCCGCATTCTCTATGTCGATGACGGCAGCAAGGATAAAACCTGGGCGATTATCTCCGAATATGCTGAAGCGATTCCCTATGTGGACGGCGTAAAGCTCGCGCACAACCGCGGCCACCAAAACGCCCTGCTCGCCGGCCTCATGACCGCCATGCCGCTGTGCGACTGCGCCATCAGCATGGATGCCGACCTGCAGGATGACATTAACGTCATCGACCGCTTCGTCGAAAAATATATGGAGGGCTGCGATGTCGTCTACGGCGTGCGCAACAAGCGCGAGACCGATACGTTCTTCAAGCGCACCACCGCAGAAGGCTTTTATAAATTCATGAAGATTCTCGGCGTAGACGTCGTCTTCAATCACGCCGATTACCGCCTGATGAGCCGTCGCGCGCTCGAGGGCCTTTCCGAGTATAAGGAAGTCAACCTGTTTCTGCGCGGCATCGTGCCGCTCATCGGCTTTAAAAGCGACTATGTCTATTACGACCGCGCCGAGCGTTTCGCGGGCGAATCCAAATACCCCTTAAAAAAGATGATCTCCTTCGCGCTCGACGGCATCACGTCGTTCAGCGTAAAGCCCTTAAAGCTCATCTCCAACCTCGGCATTCTCATCTCCGTCCTCAGCATCTTCGGCCTCCTGTACGCGCTCATCTCGCACCTGTGCGGCGTCACCGTCGCGGGCTGGACAGCCATCGTCGCGTCCATCTGGCTGCTCGGCGGTCTGCAAATGCTCTGCCTCGGCGTCGTCGGCGGCTACATCGGCAAAATTTACAGCGAAGTCAAGCAGCGCCCCCGTTTCCTCATCGAAACCCACCTCAAAGCCGAACCGGAAGAAAAAGTCTTGGACGAACACTGATACGCTAACCAAACCGGATCCCGAATTGTCTCAGCAGTTCGGGATTTCTTTTCCCGCTGCTCACGGCATGTTGAGTTTAAGAGGTACATTTTATGAAAAAATTCGCTTTCGGAGCTTCCAAATTTTTCCTCGGCTCCGTTTTCGGCTGCGTTTTTGTATTGCTCCTGTTTTTTACGCAATGTACATACGCCAAAAAGCAGACATTTCTGCTCTCAAATATCGCTCTGCTTCTGTTCGGCATCGCCCTTTTTGTGCTGTTTCTGTCCCTCGACCGCCTGCAACAGGTCAAGCGTTCGTGGCATCGGCCGACCGTATCGTCCGATGTGCTCATATACGGTCTGTGTCTGCTTTTATTTTCCGCACAGCTCTATATTTCCTATAACATTTATTTCGAAACCGGTTGGGACGCGGGCCTCCTTACAGAAAACGCCCGCAATCTGATGCACAAGCAGTCGGTCGATATCCGCTATTTTTCCAACTATCCCAATAATCTGCTGTACTTTTTCTTCGAGCTGTTCATCTTCAAGCTGAATAAATATTTCAGCATTTTCTCCGATACACAGCAGGTTTTGTGCGTCATCACCGTCAACTGCGCACTCAATACGCTTTCCTGTCTGCTCGTTTATAAAACCGCCGCGCGGCTCACACGAAAGCTATACGCTTTTTTCGGCTTTTTTCTCGCGGTACTCAGCTTTGGGCTTTCCCCGTGGAACGTCATCTGCTACACAGACGCTTTAGGGCTGATTTTCCCTATCCTTACACTTTATGTATTCATCCGTCCGGCAAAACACAAATGGCTCTCCTATGTGCTTTCCGCCTTCATCGGCACACTCGGGTATTTTATCAAGCCGCAGTGTTTTATTTTGCTTATCGCCGTTTTTTTGATTGAAGGTATTTACGCACTGTCCGAAAAGCATCTGTTAAAACCGCTTCTGCTCTCACTTTTGACAGTTGCCATCACCTTTTTCGCCGTTAAAGCCGGTACAGGTTTTCTGTGTTCCCACTATCACATTCAGCTTGATAACGAGCAAAGCTTCGGCATTGCACATTTCTGGATGATGGGTCTTAACCCGGAAAAAAGAGGTGTCTATTCCGCCGAAGACGTTCGCTATTCCCGTTCTTTTGTCACCGCTTCCGAGCGCACGCAGGCAAATATCGCCGTCGGCAAACAGCGTTTACAGGAAATGGGCTTTTTCGGCACGCTCAAACAGCTCGCGCAAAAAATGCTCACGCTCTATAATGACGGCACATTCGCATGGGGAAAAGAGGGAAATTTCCTTCAAACCGTTTTTGATCCGCCCAATACAAAATCCGCTCCCTTCCTCCGCAGCATCTACTACCCCGACGGCAGCCGCTACTTGTATTTCACAACCTTCGAGCAATTCATTTGGCTCATGATCTTGCTGCTTGGCGCCGCCGGTCTGTTCAGCAGCTTCAGCCATAAGCACGCAAAAACCTTAAATATCCTGTGGCTCACTTGGATCGGCCTCACCGTCTTTGAGCTCCTGTTTGAAGTACGCGCCCGTTATTTGTACACCAACGTTCCGCTTTTCTGTGTGCTTGCAGCCGTCGGCATCGAAAATATCCGCCGCCTGTTCTGCCGCATCACCGAAAAGCTCTCTGCGCGTCTTCCCGCAAAAAAATCCGTATAACCCCATAACGCACAAGGCCCCCGCTCCCGGAAAGCTCCGAAAGCGGGGGTCTCTATGTTTATTCGGTTACTTTAGGCAAAAAACGATTACATCAAGCTTCTGTACAGCTCGGCAATCTCCTCAACGGAGGTGTCGCGCGGGTTGCCCGGGCAGCAAGCATCTGCAAATGCGCTTTCTGCGAGGAACTGTACGTCCTCTTCCTTCAGGATGCCCTTCAGGTTTGTCGGAATACCCACATCTTCACTCAGCTTCTTCACAGCCGCAATCGTTGCATCGGCAGCCTCTTCGGCGGTCATCGCGTCAATGCCCTCAACGCCCATGGCCTTGCCTACTGCGCGATAACGCTCGCCTGCAACGGACTTGTTGTACTCAAGGCCGGTCGGCAGAATGATGGCGCAAGCCACGCCGTGCGGGGTGTCATACAGAGCGGAGAGGCCGTGCGCCATGGAGTGTACGATGCCGAGGCCGACATTCGAGAAGCCCATGCCTGCAATGTACTGACCGAGTGCCATGCCCTCTCTGCCGGCTTCGGTGTTCTGCACCGCGCCGCGCAGGTTCTCGGAAATCAGGCGAATGGCTTCAAGGTGGAACATATCGGAAATGGTGCAGGCGCCCTTCGTGATGTAGCCCTCAATGGCGTGGGTCAAAGCGTCCATACCAGTGGCAGCTGTCAGGGAAGGTGGCATGCCCTTCATCAGTTCAGGGTCGTTGACAGCAACCTTTGGGGTAACGCGCCAGTCCACGATGGCCATTTTAACTTTGCGGCTGGTATCGGTGATGATGCAGAAACGAGTGATTTCTGATGCGGTCCCAGCGGTGGTGTTGATCGCAAGCAATGGCATCAGGTCTTTGGAGGCCTTGTCAATGCCTTCGTAATCATGGATTTTGCCGCCATTGGAAGCAACCAGCGCGATCCCTTTGGCGCAGTCGTGAGAAGAACCGCCGCCGAGGGAAATGATTGCTTCGCATTCGTGATGCTGGAAGAAATCAACGCCGGCTTCTACGTTTTTATCGGTAGGGTTTGGTTCAGCGCCGTCGAAAACCACTGCTTTAATGTCGGATTTCGCGAGAATTTCAACGATGCGGTCGGCCATGCCTGAGCTGGCAAGGAATTTGTCGGTAACGATCATTGCAGAATGAGCGTTCAGGCTGAGCATCAGATCGCCAACTTCGTTAACAGCACCTTCACCAAAAACGTTACGGGTAGGCAAGAAATAGTAAGTAGACATAAGACAATCCTCCTTAGTTTTTTATTGTGAATATCCGTGAATAGGAATTCGCAATATAGAATGTTTTGAATTGATTGAATTTTAGTTTGAAATCAAAGGATTGTCAATAGAACAGGAAACAGCGAAAATTTATAAAAAAAATTATCGTTGTTCTCAAATGAGCAAAGTGTATATAATTTCATCATAAAGAATAAGTTTTTCCGTAGAATACATTTGTCCATAAAAATGATATTTCGTGTTATTTCAATCCATTTCGCGCAAAAGAAGAAAGCAGACAGCTGCA
>OGRU01001998.1_pt1 | contig 14094 bp, 9 predicted proteins | sample 1553541 | NCBI WGS metagenome assembly OGRU01 (sample SAMEA2580068, study PRJEB22360) | human gut metagenome | biome: human gut; feature: human-associated habitat; material: faeces | place: Denmark | collected 2008/2010
TAATATGGAACCTCATCATCACCACGAACATAGTCATCGGTTGACATCGCTCAATAAAGCTTTTATCATAGGCATCGCTCTGAATATAACTTTTGTCATAGTAGAATTCGGAGTAGGATTTTATTATAATTCTTTGGGGTTACTTTCCGATGCCGGGCATAATTTGGGTGATGTAGCCAGTCTGGTACTTGCCATGTTGGCCTTCCGGTTGGAGAAAGTTCACCCTAATAGTCGTTACACGTATGGATATAAGAAGAGTACGATACTTGTTTCTTTATTAAATGCAGTTATACTGTTGATTGCTGTTGGCATTATTATTGCCGAGAGCATAGACAAATTATTTCATCCGGTTTCGGTTGATGGTTCCGCTATCGCATGGACAGCTGGGGTGGGAGTGGTCATCAATGCGCTTACTGCATGGCTTTTCATGAAAGATAAAGATAAGGATCTGAATGTGAAGGGGGCCTACTTGCACATGGCAGCAGATACACTGGTATCTGTCGGTGTAGTTGCTTCCGGTATTATTATTACGTATACAGGATGGAGCATCATTGACCCGATTATCGGACTTGGCATTGCTGTTATTATTATTGTCTCTACCTGGGGATTGCTTCATGACAGTCTCCGGTTGTCTTTGGATGGAGTACCAGTGGGGATAGACGCTCAAAAGATACAGCAACTTATCGTGGAACAACCCGGTGTGGAGAATTGCCATCACTTGCATATTTGGGCGTTAAGCACAACGGAAACCGCTCTGACTGCCCACGTTGTCATTGATAATATCACACAGTTGGAGGAAGTGAAACATCATATAAAGGAAGCACTCGAAGAGGCAGGCATTCATCATGCCACTTTGGAGTTTGAAGACGAAAGAGCTACTTGCAGCAACGAATGTTGTGAGGATTAAATAAAATCCGTACCTTCGCGCCCTTAAACTAACTAACCTTTATTTTTATGTTTACTGACTTATTGCATTCCTCTTATTTTTCCCTTTTCCTGATTGTCGCATTAGGGTTTATGCTGGGAAGAATAAAAATCAGAGGATTATCTCTCGATGTGTCGGCAGTTATTTTCATTGCCCTTCTTTTCGGGCATTTTGGTGTTATCATTCCTAAAGAATTAGGAAACTTCGGTTTGGTGCTCTTCATTTTTACCATCGGTATTCAGGCAGGGCCCGGATTCTTCGATTCTTTCCGCAGTAAAGGAAAGACGCTTATTCTCATTACTATGCTTATAATTTGTTCCGCCTGCCTGACCGCAGTCGGGTTGAAGTACGCATTTGATATTGATACACCGAGTATTGTCGGTCTGATTGCCGGTGCGTTGACCAGTACACCGGGTCTGGCGGTTGCTATTGACAGTACCAATTCTCCTTTGGCATCCATTGCTTACGGTATCGCATATCCGTTTGGAGTAATCGGCGTGATTCTGTTTGTCAAACTGTTACCTAAAATTATGCGGGTAGATTTGGATAAAGAAGCCCGTCGCCTGGAGATAGAACGTCGCGGACAATTTCCAGAACTGACTACTTGTATCTACCGTGTCACCAATTCGCATGTGTTCAACCGTAACCTGATGCAAATTAATGCACGCGGTATGACGGGCGCTGTTATTTCCCGTCTGAAGCACAATGATGAAATATCTATTCCTACAGCCCATACAGTGCTGCGTGAAGGAGACTACATACAAGCCGTAGGTAGCGAAGAATCATTAAATCAGCTTGCTGTGTTAATCGGTAAGAGAGAAGAAGGCGAACTGCCTTTGGATAAAACGCAGGAAATAGAATCTTTACTGTTGACCAAAAAGGACATGATAAATAAGCAGTTGGGTGATTTGAACTTACAGAAAAATTTTGGTTGTACAGTGACTCGTGTCCGTCGAAGCGGTATTGATTTGTCTCCATCTCCAGATCTCGCTTTGAAGTTTGGTGATAAATTGATGGTTGTCGGTGAGAAAGAAGGACTTAAAGGAGTAGCCCGCCTGCTGGGTAACAATGCGAAGAAACTGTCTGATACGGATTTCTTCCCCATTGCGATGGGTATTGTACTGGGAGTGCTGTTCGGCAAAATAAATATATCTTTCTCTGATAGTCTGTCATTCTCTCCGGGACTGACCGGCGGAGTATTGATGGTAGCCCTTGTGTTGAGTGCGATTGGTAAGACAGGCCCCATCATCTGGTCTATGTCCGGACCTGCCAATCAGTTGTTGCGCCAGTTAGGTCTGCTTCTTTTTCTTGCCGAAGTGGGAACTTCTGCCGGTAAGAATCTGGTAGCCACTTTCCAGGAAAGCGGATTGCTGATGTTCGGAGTAGGAGCTGCCATCACATTGATACCGATGCTTGTAGCAGCTATTGTCGGACGTCTGGTATTTAAAATCAGTCTGCTCGATTTGCTGGGAACGATAACGGGAGGTATGACGAGTACTCCGGGACTTGCTGCTGCCGATTCAATGGTGGACAGTAACATACCGAGCGTAGCTTACGCAACTGTTTATCCGATTGCCATGGTATTTCTGATTCTGTTTATTCAAATCATAGCTTCGGCAGTATATTAACAGAATTTTGTATAATCATTGATTGTTAAATAAATAGTTCGTATCTTTGCCGCCTCAAAGAAAAAATGAGGTGAAACGATTGTTATTGAATATTACACGCTACTTCTTACCGATACTGTTTGTGTCGTATCTGGTAAGCTTCACATTCTTTGCCCACGTGCATGTGGTCAATGGCGTGACAATCGTCCATTCACACCCGTTTAAGAAAGGGGCGGCACATAAACACTCTACAGTCGAACTGCTACTGATTCATTTTCTGTCTCATTTAACGGCAGACGGTGCAGCCGTAGTTTTTGCTCTTTCCCTTTTTATTCCTTTCTTATTGTATTTGTTGCTCGGCCGTTCACCGTATGCTCACTATCACTGTCCGTATCATGGGGTAGTGGGACTTAGAGCACCTCCGGCTATTCGTTTCTCCATTCTTTGAATGATGATACCGTACCTTGCATGAGGTAGGGCATTATCTGTCTATCCATGTGAATACTTATCGAAAACGAATAACAAACGAAAAATGAAGAAATACATCTTTTCGCTTGTCTGCTTGTGCTGCGCATTGTTGCCTGCCCTTGAAGGACAAGCTCATGAATATCCTAATCATCCTGAATTACGTAAGTCAGATGCCAATATCGTTGGCCATATTCTTGATAAAAACACCAAAGAACACTTGCCCTATATAACAGTCGCCTTGAAAGGTACTACCATCGGAACGGTAACCGATGCTACCGGGCATTATTTCTTGAAGAATCTTCCTGAAGGCAATTTTGTGCTCGAAGTTAGTTCGGTGGGGTATAAAACCGTCAGACGGAATGTGACGCTGAAGAAAGGGCGCACATTGGAAGAAGATTTCGAGATAGAAGAAGATGCAGTTGCCTTGGATGGCGTAGTAGTATCTGCCAATCGTAACGAGACTACCCGTCGCCTGGCTCCGACACTGGTGAATGTGGTGGATTTGAAAATCTTTGAGAATACCAATTCTACGACTTTGGCACAAGGATTGAGCTTTCAGCCGGGTGTCCGTGTAGAGTCTAATTGTCAGAATTGCGGCTTCCAGCAAGTGCGTATCAATGGACTGGATGGCCCTTATACGCAAATCCTGCTCGATTCCCGTCCTATTTTTAGTGCACTTTCCGGTGTGTATGGCATCGAGCAGATTCCTGCCAGCATGATAGAACGTGTGGAAGTGATGCGTGGAGGCGGATCTGCTTTGTTCGGCTCGTCTGCTATTGCCGGAACAATCAATATCATTACCAAAGAACCGATGCGCAATTCCGGTATGTTATCGCATACCATTACAGGTATTGGTGATGGCGATGCTTTTGATAACAGTACGGCGCTGAATGCATCACTTGTGACGGACGACCAGCGTGCCGGTTTGTATATCTTCGGTCAGAATCGCCATCGTTCCGCGTATGACCATGATGGTGACGGATATTCTGAAATCCCCAAGATACACGGCCAGACCATCGGTTTCCGTTCATTCCTGAAAACAACGACATATTCGAAACTAACTTTTGAATATCACCACATGGAAGAATTCCGTAGGGGAGGAGACTTGTTGAACCGTCCGCCTCACGAAGCGAATGTAGCGGAACAGACCGAACACTCGATCAATGGTGGAGGACTGAAATTTGACTATTTCTCACCTAACGAGAAACATCGTTTCAATGTGTTTGCATCAGCGCAGCATATCAATCGTGACAGCTATTATGGTGGCGGCCAAGATCCGAATGCCTACGGAAACACCACCGACTTAAACTGGATGGCAGGATCGCAATATGTCTATAGTTTCGGAAAATGTATCTTCATGCCTGCTGACCTGACTGCCGGAATAGAATTCAATCAGGATAAACTGGAAGACAATATGTGGGGATACCACCGTACAGTAGACCAGAAAGTGAATATCGGTAGTGCTTTCTTTCAGAATGAATGGAAGAATGAGCATTGGGGATTTCTGATTGGCGGTCGTTTGGATAAACATAACCTGATTGACCATGTGATATTCAGTCCGCGTGCCAATCTGCGGTATAACCCGACAGAAAACATCAATCTTCGTTTCAGTTACTCATCCGGTTTCCGTGCTCCGCAGGCTTTCGACGAAGATTTGCATGTGGAGAATGTGGGCGGTAATGTGGCGATGGTTGAACTGGCCGATAATCTGAAAGAAGAAAGATCACAGAGCTTGAGTGTCTCGGCAGATATTTATCATCGTTTTGGTGCGTTTCAGGTTAACTTCTTGGTAGAAGGATTTTATACAAAATTATCAGATGTATTTGCCCTTACCGACGGAGAGATAGTGGATGGAATCCTAACACGTACACGTTACAATGCACCGGGAGCCCGTGTGATGGGACTGACTTTGGAAGGAAAGATGGCATATCTGACTAAATTCCAGCTTCAGGCAGGAATCACTTTGCAGCAGAGCCATTACAGCGAAGCACGTATGGAACAAAGAAGCTCCGGCTGTAAAGAAAATGATGCGTACACCGAATACTTACGGTTATTTTACAGCAACCTATACCCCGATAAAACCATTATCTATCGCTCTTTCCGGTACATATACCGGTTCGATGCTGGTTCCCCACGAACCAGTTCCGGGATTCCTTGAAAAACCGATAACGGTGAATACGAAGGACTTCTTCGATATCGGTTTGAAGGCTGCCTATGATTTCAAACTTTACAAGTCGATGAACTTGCAGGTGAATGCCGGCGTACAGAATATTTTTAATGCCTACCAGAACGACTTCGACAAAGGGGCTGACCGTGACTCCGGTTATATCTATGGTCCGTCATTGCCGAGAAGTTTCTTTGCCGGAGTGAAGATAAGTTATTAAAATTCGATTAAGATTTAAAATCGTCATAAATAGGGATTGTTTTGCATGGAGACAATCCTTATCTTTGCAAAAAACAAACTAAACCTTGACTTAGGTGCACAGAATAAATGTGCAAGATGACCGAATGAAACAATTGTACCTACATATAATGAAGTGGTTTCTGCCTGTACTGTTTATCTCGTACATGGCAGGAATCACTTTGTTTACTCACTCCCATGTGGTCAACGGGGTTACAATTGTCCATTCACATCCATTTAAAAAAGGCAGCGAACATAGCCATACAACGGTTGAATTCCAACTAATTCATCTCTTGAGTCATGTGTTGGTGACCGACAGCGGTTTGATACCAACATTCTCTGTTGCTGCTTTATCTCTATTATGCATCCTGTTTGTCCGCCCGCAAATAGAGCATTTTCACCGTTCTTGTCCGGGCGTAATATCTCTTAGAGCACCTCCTGTCGCTTAGTTTATCTTTTGGGGGGAACAGTATTTATGTATTAGGATCAACGATTAACGATCGCTGCTTCCCTTTCCCTTTATTATTATTTTTCGAATTAAAACATTAAAACACTAACGACAATGAAGAAATATCTTTTAGTCCTGGTCGGCCTGTGCTGTGTCTTGTCATACGCATTGGCTGAACGTCCGGACTACCCTGAACTGAAGAAATCCGATGCGAATATAATAGGTCATGTACTGGATAAAAAAACGAAAGAACATCTTCCATACATCACCATTGCACTGAAAGGAACGACCATAGGAACCGTGACTGATGCTACCGGACATTATTTTTTGAAGAATTTGCCGGAAGGAAATTTTATACTGGAAGTTAGTTCGGTAGGTTACAAGACAGTGACCCGCAACGTAACTCTGAAAAAAGGAAAGACACTGGAAGAAGATTTTGAAATAGAAGAGGATGCGATTGCTCTCGACGGAGTAGTAGTTTCCGCCAATCGGAGTGAAACGACACGTCGTATGGCTCCTACTTTGGTGAATGTCGTCGACCTGAAACTCTTTGAAACCACTAACTCTTCCACTTTATCACAAGGATTGAACTTCCAGCCCGGAGTGCGTGTGGAGACAAATTGCCAGAATTGTGGCTTCCAGCAAGTCCGTATCAATGGTCTGGACGGACCATATACGCAAATTCTGATAGATTCGCGTCCCGTATTCAGTGCCCTTTCCGGAGTGTATGGACTGGAACAGATTCCTGCCAGCATGATCGAACGTGTAGAAGTCATGCGCGGGGGTGGATCGGCATTGTTCGGCTCTTCGGCCATTGCGGGAACGATCAATATCATTACGAAGGAGCCTCTGCGAAATTCCGGTCAGTTATCGCATACGATCACTTCCATTGGTGGCAGTTCCGCATTCGATAACAACACCTCGCTGAATGCTTCATTGGTGACGGACGATCATCGTGCCGGATTGTATATCTTTGGTCAGAACCGTTATCGGTCGGGATATGATTATGACGGAGACGGATTTACCGAACTGCCCAAATTGAAGAATCAGACAGTGGGTTTCCGCTCTTATCTGAAAACAAGTACTTATTCCAAACTGACCTTTGAATATCACCACATGCAGGAATTCCGTCGTGGAGGGGATATGTTGAACCGTCCTCCTCACGAAGCGCATATTGCGGAGCAGTTGCAACATTCTATTGATGGTGGAAGTTTGAAATTCGATTATTTCTCTCCGGATGAAAAGACCCGTCTAAGTGTTTTTGCATCGGCTGCCAATACAGACCGGGACAGTTATTACGGACCGGGTAACGATCCTCTGAAAGCCTATGGAAAGACAACGGATTTAACCGCTATGGGTGGTGCACAATACGTACATACGTTTGACAAGTGCTTTTTTATGCCTTCTGATCTCACGGCAGGGCTTGAATATAACCGTGACCGCCTAAAAGATAACATGTGGGGATATAACCGTCACACGGATCAGACGGTGAATATTTACAGTGCTTTTCTGCAGAACGAATGGAAGAACGACCGTTGGGGGATTCTGATTGGTGGTCGTCTGGATAAGCATAATATGGTGGATAATGTGATCTTTAGTCCCCGTGCCAACTTGCGTTTTAATCCTACCCAGAATATTAACCTGCGTTTAAGCTATTCTTCCGGATTTCGTGCTCCGCAGGCTTTTGATGAGGATATGCATATTGAAAATGTGGGCGGAACGGTGGCTATGATCGAGCGTGCAAAGGATTTGAAAGAAGAGAAATCCCAAAGTTTCAGTGTTTCTGCAGATATGTATCATCGTTTCGGAGCATTCCAGACGAATTTGTTGATTGAGGGTTTTTATACAAGACTGACCGATGTTTTTGTATTGGGCAAACCTTACGACCGTGGTGATGGTATATTAGTGAAAACACGTAGCAATGGCCCCGGTGCTAAAGTGATGGGATTGACACTGGAAGGTAAAGTGGCTTATCTTTCTATCCTGCAAATACAAGCGGGATTAACTTTACAACGTAGCCGGTACGATGAACCGCATAAGTGGCATGACGATGCACCGGCAGAAAAGAAGATTTTCCGTACTCCCGATACATACGGTTATTTCACTGCTACTTGTACCCCCATCAAACCTTTATCTATTGCTTTGTCAGGAACCTATACCGGCAGGATGTTGGTGCAACGTATGGATATCACCGCCGAGAATGCCGAACTGGGTGAAATGCCTGAAAGAAAAGCGGAAGCAATCAGAACACCTCGTTTCTTTGATTTGGGAGTGAAACTGGCTTATGACTTCAAGTTATACAAAACGGTTGATTTGCAATTAAACGGCGGAGTTCAGAATATTTTTGAGTCTTATCAGAAGGACTTTGACAGAGGAGCTAACCGGGATTCCGGTTATATTTACGGTCCTTCTTTGCCGAGAAGTTTCTTTGCCGGAGTAAAGATCAGCTATTAATCGGTCATAAAAATAGTTTCCCGGCACGGTACTTTTTGTTTCCTGCGTTGAAACACTTTGTTTCAAATAGTGAAACGATTTGTTTCACACCGGGAAACACTTTGTTCCAAGCCTTGAAACTAAAAGTTTCAAGCGGCTGAAACTAATATGTCGTATAGAGACTTGTTCTTTTCTCCTTGTTAATCATTGATTGATCGGGCGGTGATAGGTGATAGATGCGGTGATAGGTTGCAAACAACCTGTCACCACCCCTGAAATCCCCATGAATAAGAGCTTTTGGAAGTGTCGGTGATAGGTGATAGAGGAAAGTGAAAGAAACTCTGTGTAGAGATGGATCAAACCATATCTTTATCGACCCCGAATTTTTCTCCTGTCTGACATTTACCGGCAGGGTCCACATGTACCAGAATGTCATATACATTATCTACCGAATTAATGATGCTCTTCTCCACTGCATCGGCAATCTCATGGGCTTGCGTGATCGTGATTTGTGGATTCACTTCTATATCAAGGGTAATCATATAGAGATTCCCTATCATTCGTGACCGGACGCGATGCGGATTACTGGCACCGGGCACTTTCTCTACAGCCTCGAATATCTTATTATATACATTGACATCTTTCACCCCGTCCATTAGCTCCACATTGGAATCAATGAAGATGCTGATGGAAGATTTGATGATAAAGAGACTGATTATCAATCCTGTTATCGAATCGAGTATCGGCAATTTGAAGATAAAAGTAAATATCAATCCTAACAAAACACTGGTTGAAATGACAACATCATTACGCATATTGATAGCGTTTGCCGTGAGCATGGAGCTGTTGATCTTCTTTCCCTGTTTGTACTGGTATGAAGCCAGTAAGAGTTTACCGATAATAGAAAATATAGTGACATAGATGGCGATAGCCGATGGTATCTCTTTCACTTCATCTGAAAAGATGTTTTTAGTGGATGATAGCAACATTTGTACACCGGCATAAAATATCACGAGTGATAGAATCTTTGTTGCGATCCCTTCCGCTTTCTCATATCCGAATACATATTTCTTTGAAGGAGGGCGGTTGATGAGGCGTGCCGTAAAAATCATAACGATAGAGATAACGACGTCGGTTGCCGAGTCGATACCGTCGCCGACTACGGCTAAACTACCGGCAAATAAACCGATTATGATTTTGGATACGGACAAGATTGCATTGCCAATTGTGCTGATCCACGAGGTTGTGATTAGTATTTTCTCTCTTGACATTGAAGTGACTCTTTATAATTGTTTGTAATGGGATTGGGGAGCAAAGATAAACATTAATAGGAGTCTGTGATATGAAGTCGCAAAAAACTTTTTCTGCCTTTTTAGTAGTTTATACGTTTTAGTTGTATTATATATAGATGGTCAATTAAAAACAGGACAATTAATTTATTAAATAGTTAACCGCATGTTCAAAAAACTAAGTAGCTCTTTTCTCATTGTGTCAGCTTGTATTTTTTCTTCTTGCACGCCTACCGTCAAGCAAGAGATTGCAATCTTACCTACCCCCGTTAGTCTGACCGAGCAGTCTGGCTCGTTTGTTTTAAAAGATGGAATGAAGATTGGGGTTTCCGATCAGTCCTTGTTTCCGGCTGCCGGGTATCTGCAGGAGATTCTTCGGAATGTCATATCGTCTTCTGTTGAAGTCACTACCGATAAGAGTCAGGTAGATATGTATTTTCAGTTGAAGGATACTGTTGGAAAGCCCGGCTCTTATAAACTTGAGTCTACGCCGGAGTATATTCGGGTAGAGGCAACTGACTATTCGGGTATTATTTCTGCTATTACTACTATTCGCCAGTTGCTTCCTGCGGTGACAGAAGTGCAGGGAGAGAAACAGAATTATTCTATTCCTGTCGTGCAAATAGAAGATGCGCCACGGTTTGAATGGCGTGGATTTATGTTGGATGCTTCCCGCCATTTCTGGAATAAAAAAGAAGTGAAGCATGTATTAGATCTGATGTCTTTGTATAAACTTAATAAGTTCCACTGGCATCTGTCCGACGATCAGGGTTGGCGTATAGAGATCGAGAAATACCCGTTGCTTACAGAAAAAGGGGCCTGGCGTAAATTCAATACGCAGGATCGTACCTGTATGGCACGTGCGAAAGAAGAAGATAATACCGATTTCCTGATTCCGGAAGATAAGATACGCATTGTGGAAGGAGATACGCTGTATGGAGGTTATTACACTCATGATGATATAAAAGAAATAGTAGCCTATGCTACGCAAAGAGGTATCGATGTCATTCCCGAGATCGATATGCCGGGACATTTCCTGGCAGCTATCGGTCAATATCCGGAATTGGCGTGCGACGGATTAATCGGGTGGGGGGAAACTTTCTCTTCTCCTATCTGTCCGGGCAAAGATACAACGCTGGAGTTCTGTCAGAATGTGTTCAAAGAAGTTTTTGAACTTTTCCCTTATGAATATGTGCACATGGGTGGTGATGAAGTGGAAAAAGCCAACTGGAAGAAATGTCCTCTTTGTCAGAAACGGATTCGTACGGAGAAACTGGGTTCGGTAGAAGAACTTCAGGCATGGTTTGTACGTGACATGGAGAAATTCTTCCTTGCCAACGGAAAGAAACTCATAGGCTGGGATGAAGTGGTATCCGACGGATTATCTTCCGATGCTGCCATTACCTGGTGGAGAAGTTGGGCGAAAGATGCATTGCCTACGGCAACTGCACAAAAGCAGAAAGTGATTGCTTGTCCGAATGAATATTTCTATTTCGATTATGCGCAGGATCAGAATTCAGTAAAGAAAATACTTGCGTATGATCCGTGTGCAGACGAGCGGTTATCGCCGGAACAGAAGAAATATATCTGGGGTGTGCAGGCGAATCTCTGGGCTGAATGGATTCCGACAATGAAGCGCATTGAATATTTGATTGTTCCCCGTATGATAGCGTTGAGTGAAATAGCTTGGGCGGAGCCGACAGCTAAACCGGGTCTCGAAGAATTTTATCGTCAGCTTGTTCCGCAATTTAAGCGGATGGATGTGATGAGGGTAAATTATAGGGTGCCTGATTTGCAGGGATTCTATAAAGTGAATGCATTTATTGATGAAACAACTGTGGAATTGACCTGCCCGTTACCCGGTACTGAAATACGGTATACGACAGACGGCAGTATGCCTACCAAAGAATCAGCTCTTTATAACGGTGCTTTGGAAGTTGGGAAGACTACGGATTTCGCTTTCCGCACTTTCCGTCCGGATGGTTCTCCTTCGGATGTGGTGCGTACCAAGTATGTAAAGGCTCCTTATGCGGAGGCGGTGACTGCTCCGGCTGCTTTGCAGCCCGGCTTGAAAGCAGTATGGCACGATTTCCGTGGTAATCTTTGTGCGGATATTGATGCAGCTCCTGTCAAAGGGGAGTATGTGGTGGAATCGGTATCCATTCCCGAAGAGGTGAAAGGAAATATCGGTCTGGTATTGACCGGCTATCTGGAAGTTCCTGCCGATGGTATCTATACATTTGCCCTTCTCTCGGACGACGGTAGCACATTAATGCTTGACGGTGAATTGTTGGGAGATAATGATGGAGCACATTCGCCGGTAGAGATTATTGTGCAGAAGGCTTTGAAAGCCGGGCTTCATCCGATAGAGGTACGTTACTTCGATTGTAACGGAGGCGTATTGCAGATGGAACTGGTGAATGAAAAAGGTGAAAAAGAAGTATTGCCAAGTGCATGGCTGAAACATGAATAGCAAATTTCATTATTTTTAGGTATTGTCCGTCTTGCCGGCGAGCTGTACCTTTGCAGAAAATATTTGAAAACTTATGCGAATCAGTGAGAGACGAGTCGAGATTAATCATATATCAAAGGTGCACATGCACCGGATTGAATGGGATGAAGAGAGCTTATAGAAATATAAGCTCTCTTTTTTTTGAACGATTTCGAATATTGTTCTTTTTTGAAAACAAGCGATAAGTTAAATGATTGTCGAACTTAATATAGATTGAACGTACGTTATGAGTACATTGAAAAAACTTCAGAACTACATGGGTAAACGGAAAGTGCTTTTGCCTGCGGCAATGCTGCTGTCTGCCCTAAGTGCCCTGGCGGGCATGTTGCCTTATATCCTTATTTGGCTGATTGTGAGAGAACTGCTTGAACACGGAGAGATAACCTCTTCCGGTAATGTGGTGACGTATGCCTGGTGGGCGGCAGGCATGGCCGTGGCGAGCATCGTCCTTTATTTTGCCGCATTGATGTCTTCGCATCTTGCAGCTTTTCGGGTTGAATCGAATTTGCGTAAAGAAGCCATGCGCCAGATAGTGCGTATGCCTCTCGGCTTCTTTGACATTAATACGAGCGGACGTATTCGCAAGATTATAGATGACAATGCAGGGGTTACCCATAGTTTTCTGGCACATCAGTTGCCCGACCTTGCGGCTACTTTTCTAGTGCCGTTGGTAGCTGCCATACTGATTTTTGTGTTCGATTGGATACTCGGTCTGGCATGTATCGTCCCTGTAATTATTGCCATGCTGGTTATGGGTTTTATGATGAATGCGGAGGGACGGCAGTTTATGAAAAGCTACATGACCTCTCTGGAGGAAATGAATACCGAAGCTGTAGAGTATGTGAGAGGAATTCCCGTAGTGAAGGTTTTCCAGCAGACTATTTACTCTTTCAAAAACTTTCACCGCTGTATCATGAATTATAATAAAATGGTATTCGGCTATACACGAATGTGGGAGAAGCCGATGTCGCTCTATACCGTAATAATCAATGGTTTTGTGTTTTTCCTTGCTCCGTTGGCTATTTTGCTGATTGGTTATTCAGGTAATTATGCATCGGTATTACTTAATTTCTTCCTGTTTGTTCTCATTACTCCTGTATTCTCCCAAAGTATCATGAAGAGTATGTATCTCAATCAGGCTTTGGGGCAGGCGAGTGAAGCTATCGGACGTCTTGAGAATCTGGTTGCTTATGAGCACCTGACTGTTGTAGAGCATCCACAACCGGTAAAGGAATTCAGTATTCAGTTCGAAAAAGTTTCCTTCAGCTATCCGGGAGCTAATCAAAAGGCGGTGGATGATGTTAGTTTCACTATTCCGCAAGGAAACACAGTAGCTCTTGTCGGAGCTTCGGGCGGAGGGAAAACAACGATTGCCCGTCTAGTTCCCCGTTTCTGGGAGGCAACGGAAGGGAAAGTTTTAATAGGTGGCATCAATGTAAGAGAAATCGCTCCCGAAGAACTGATGAAATATATTTCTTTCGTGTTCCAGAATACAAAGCTGTTCAAGACTTCTCTGCTCGAAAATATCAAATATGGTAATCCCGACGCGACAATGGAGGAAGTGGAACGGGCAGTAGATATGGCACAATGCCGGGAAATTATCAATAAACTTCCGCTCGGACTGAATACGAAGATTGGTACGGAGGGAACATATCTCTCCGGCGGGGAACAGCAACGGATCGTACTGGCACGTGCAATCCTGAAAAATGCTCCCATCATTGTACTGGATGAGGCGACTGCTTTTGCCGACCCCGAAAAGGAGCATCTCATCCAGCAAGCCTTGAAAGAACTGACAAAAGGAAAAACCGTATTGATGATTGCTCATCGTCTTTCAAGCATCACTGATGCCGACAATATCCTCGTCATTGACAAGGGGAAGATTGCGGAACAAGGTACACATGCCAACCTGCTTGGAAAACAAGGCATCTATTATCATATGTGGAATGAATACCAGCAATCTGTTCGCTGGACAATAGGAAAGGAGGTTTCTAATGATTGAAGTAATAAAAAG
>OGRU01002008.1_pt1 | contig 14054 bp, 12 predicted proteins | sample 1553541 | NCBI WGS metagenome assembly OGRU01 (sample SAMEA2580068, study PRJEB22360) | human gut metagenome | biome: human gut; feature: human-associated habitat; material: faeces | place: Denmark | collected 2008/2010
AAAGCTCATCTTGCGGGAGCTGTTGCCGATATGGGTGATTTCGCCGTATGCTTCGATATAGTCGCCGGCATATACCGGAGCCAAAAACTCCACATTGTCATAGGCCACAAAAAGACCTTCATCTCCGTCATGCATAATCAGCAGTTCGGTCGCAACATCGCCGAATAAATGCACCATATGAGCTCCATCCACCAAATTTCCGCCATAATGAGCATCTTTAGCGCTCATCCGAAGTCTTATCATTGATTTTTCCATATTTTTAAATTAACCGGAACAGATCTACACCCATCCCTTTCGATTACACCTCTTTTTTACCTTCCCCGCTTTTTGCCTCTTCGCCTTTAGCTTATCCCCCTACCCTTTCACTAAAAAATCCACGAATATTCCGGGAGTCTTTATCAGCTCGGGATACAAATCTCCGGTTTCTACCAACTCCTGCACTTCCGCAATAACCAAATCGGCAGCCGTCGCCATCAGTGGATTGAAATTCTGAGTCGTACCTTTATAGACTAAATTTCCGGACTCATCCCCTACACTAGCACCGATCAAAGCCACATCCGCCCGCAACGGTTTTTCCAGCAAATAATCTTTACCGTCGATATTCAGTACTTGTTTACCTTCTGCGACCAGGGTTCCGATACCTGTCGGAGTCAATACTCCCCCCAAACCGGCACCACCGGAACGGATCCGTTCGGCTAAAGTACCCTGCGGACTGAATTCGATCTCCAGTTCACCACTGTTCATTTGTTCACTCGTACATGGATTCGTACCGATATGCGACACGATCACTTTCTTCACCTGCTTGTTAGCGATCAACTGTCCGCATCCTTTATCCGGATAGGCGGTGTCGTTCACGATGAGAATCAGATTTTTCACTTCCGATTGAGCCAAAGCGTTAACGATTGCGTTAGGTGTCCCGTTAGAAAGAAACCCGCCAATCATAACCGTCATCCCATCTTTTACCTTTGCTACTGCCTCTTCCACTGAAATAAGCTTCTTCATAAGTATATGGTTTTGTTTAAAATTAAACTAATTCGATCTAGCATGTCAAATTTATAGAATTTAAAATCAAATATGACATATTTTATACAGATTTTTTTCTGTATTCTATTATTTGGAATGATTCCATTCGTAACAGATTTTTTTGATGATAATTTGAAAAACGCGAAATGTTAATAGTAAATGCAGATAGAAACATTTCTTAGACACGCAAATAGTTATAAAATGCATGCCACGAAAATCATTGACCGTACGAAAGCAAGCCGGATAAAACAAAGGCTTTCAATCTGATAATCAGAAAGAAAGCCTTATCTCCAATAACAAAAAACTGAATAGAACTTATCAAACAATCCCTTTTTAGGGTATCCCAGTTAGAAAATTCTGATTTTTTGTAGTGAAATTGAATATACGTTTCTGTAATTTTGGTCGGTCAACACGAATTTCAAATACCGTGCATTTGTAGGAGCAGCTATTGACAAAAGGTCGATTTCTCCAAGGGTTGTACCCAACGTATAATCTATTGCCTCAGTCCAGACACTTCCATCGACAGAAAACTGGACCTGTACTTTTCGTGCCATAAAAGCCCGTTTTCTTGGAGAAGTTGCAATATCAGAGGCAACTTGTTCTATTGCAAAACCATTTACCCGCTTTGTCTCTTGCATATCAACTGTTATTTCATATTTTAAAAAATCATAATGATTAAATGTTGCCCAGGCTGTCGCATTTAGGTCAAACAATCTCTCATAGCCTTTGGAATAATAATCCCCTTCTTTCGGAGTTACAACACACTCATAAGTCCATGTCTCGTTATTCAGATAAGTCAAATCAGGCAGTACCGGATTTCCTTTTTCTTCAACAAAATCATAAGTTTCCGGGAAATAATACAGCTCAGAGCATGGAACTCCCTTTGACGGAATTCCTGTATAAGTGGAAAATGCTGCTGCTGAAGCCTGTGCCAGATAAAGAGAAGTTCCACATCCTGTAAAGATCAGCTCATCATATTTTTTCTCACTGAAGAATACCTTGTCCAGAGTTTTGAAAATATCCTCCAGAGTATCATTGACAGCCTGAAAAGAAGCCGGCTGCCGGTACATTTCTTTATAGGTCAGTTCACTGCCGAGCTCGTGCATGGTGCGGAAGATGTACTGCGCATTCTCAATGGACAGCGCACGGTCGGACATGAACGGGGTGTGGATGGCCTCGGTCATCATGCCCAGCAGGCACAGCTTCTGGTTGGTCAGGATGGTCACCATGTTGAACAGGGCGTCCTGAATGTGACCGCGGAAGATGTTGCCGGTCATGAACTTCGTGGGAGGCATATACTTCAGGGGCGCGTTGGGGAAAATCTCGCGGGCCATCTGGGCCTGCGCCAGCTCGTACAGGAACGTATCCTCCACGGCGGGATCCATCTCGAACGCGTGGCCCAGACCCATCTGCTCCTCGCGCATACCGGCGGTCTTGGCAAAGGCCTCGTTGATGAACTGGGAGGCCAGCACGGTGTGGGCCGCGGTGATAGCATCGTCGGTGGTCAGATAGTTATCCTCACCGGTGTTGATGATAACACCGGCATAGCCGTTGATGACACGGGAGAAGTACTGATCCACGATGGTGCGCTGCATGTTGATGTCGCGGAACAGGATGCCGTACAGCGCATCGTTCAGCATGACGTCCAGACGCTCCAGAGCGCCCATAGCGGCGATCTCGGGCATGCACAAGCCGGAGCAGTAGTTGCACAGCCGGATATAGCGGTGCTGCTCCTCGCCTACCTCGTCCAGCGCCGCGCGCATCAGGCGGAAGTTCTCCTGGGTAGCGTAGGTACCGCCGAAGCCCTCGGTGGTGGCGCCGTAAGGCACGTAGTCCAGCAGGGACTGACCGGTGGTACGGATGACGGCAATGATGTCCGCGCCCTGCTTGGCACCGGCCTTGGCCTGCGTGATATCCTCGTAGATATTGCCGGTAGCCACGATGATGTACAGGTACGGGCCTTCCTTATCACCCCACGCCTTCAGGTAGCTGTTACGCTTGGCGACGTTCTTGTTGATGCGGTCCACGGTAGCGTTCACCACGGGGGTGATAGCGCCGCGGATCTCCGCGTCGGAGTGGGCGGGGACCTTGCTCAGGTCCAGCTCGCCGCTGTTCACGGCATCTGCCACGCCCTGGGGATCCTTGCCGGTCTCCACCATAGCGTTGCCGATAGCCCACGCGGCACCCACGGGCAGCAGGGAGTTTGCCATCAGGTGGTCAACGACCACGTTGGGCAGAGGAACGTCCATATCGTTGACGCCATCGATACCCAGCAGACGGCAAACAGCGCGCTCCACCGTGACGGTGGTGTGCTGGTCGATAAAGTGCTGGGTGTCGTCCGCAATCTTGGCGGCGGAGGCACGGGCACGGTTGACCAGCTCAAAATTCAAGCCGAGTTTGCTTTCCATAGTTTTTCCTCTCTCTTACTTCTTGACGTGACGCTCGTTACGCAGCAGCTTGGTGGGCTCCAGATAGCGCTGCTTGGTGCCTTCGGCGACCCATGCCACGCCGGTCTTCTCCACCTTCTTCTTGCCGGTGCAGACGTCGCAGTGGCAATCCTGAACATAGTGCTCGGGCTGGGTGTAAGAGGTGATAACGCCCTCGAAGTTGCGCAGGATGACCTTACGAGGCGTCTCGGAGATCAGGTAGTTGGGCATAACGGGGGTCTTGCCGCCGCCGCCGGGAGCGTCGACCACGAAGGTGGGGATGCAGTAGCCGGAGGTATGACCGCGCAGGGCTTCCATGATCTCGATGCCCTTGGACACGGGGGTACGGAAGTGGCTCAGACCCAGGGAAGGATCGCAGGCATAGATGTAATAGGGGCGCACACGCATCTTGACCAGACCGTGGACCAGCTCCATCATCACGTGAGAGCAATCGTTCACGCCGGCCAGCAGCACGGACTGGTTGCCCAGGGGGATACCGGCATCAGCCAGCATAGCGCAGGCCTTGGCGGCTTCGGGAGTGAACTCCTTGGGGGTGTTGAAGTGGGTGTTCAGCCACACGGGGTGATACTTCTTCAGCATGGCGCACAGCTCGGGAGTGATACGCTGGGGGCACACAACGGGCGTACGGGAGCCCAGACGCACGATCTCCACATGGGGGATGGCGCGCACGCGCTTGATGATGTACTCCAGGGTGTCGTCCTCGACCATCAGGGAGTCACCGCCGGACAGCAGCACGTCGCGGACCTCGGGGTGGGCGGCCACATAATCGATGCACTTGTCGATCTGCTGCATAGGCACTTCGCAGTCGTTCTGACCGGCAAAACGACGACGGGTACAGTGACGGCAGTACATGGAACACTGGTCGGTGATCAGCAGCAGTACGCGGTCAGGATAGCGGTGGGTCAGGCCGGGGGTGGGGGAGTCGGTATCCTCGTGCAGGGGATCGGCATCCTCATAGTCGGCATACTCCAGCTCCTCAGCGCGGGGGATAGCCATCTTGCGGATGGGATCAAACGGATCGTCCAGATCGATCAGGGACAGATAGTAGGGGGTGACGGCCATGCGCAGCTTGCCCAGGGTCTTGGCAACGCCGGCTTCCTCGTCGGGGGTCAGGGTCATGTACTTTTTCAGATCTTCGATCGTCTCAGCGCGGTTGGCAACCTGCCAATGCCAGTCGTTCCACAGATTTTCGGGAACGTCAGCAAACAGACCATTGCGAGTTTTCATGTCGTTTCTCCTTCACAAAAATCGTTGTTTTAGGTACGCCAAAGGCTGGGAGTCCCCCGAAGGGGACACCCAGCTTCGGTCAGTTTCGTTTAGCAGTACTTCTCGTCGAACAGCTTACGCAGCTTGGGGTTCTCGCGCAGCACGTCCAGAGTGATCTGCGCGTGGTTCTTGGTATAACCGTTGCCGATGATCATGGTAACGTCCTTGCCGATACCCTCGGCGCCCAGGGCAGCCTTGGTGAAGGAGGTAGCCATGGAGAAGAAGTACACCAGACCGTCATCGCGGACGGGCAGGATGGCGGACATCTCGCAGGACTCGATGTTCACGCAGCAGATGGACAGATCATACTCCTTGCCGTCGTTGGCAGCCAGAGCAGCCTCCATGACCTCAACGGGCTTGGTGCAGTCGGCGACGATCACGTCGGTGTACACGCCCAGCTCCATCAGGCCGGGGACCTGCTTGGGGTTGCGGACGACGCCCACGACCTTACCCTTGGGGCCGACCTTCTTCATAGCTTCCCAACCGCACAGAACACCGGACTTGCCGTTGGCGCCCAGGATCAGGACGCTGTCACCCTCGTGGGGCAGCTTGCGGGCCTGCGCGGGAGCGCCGGCCACGTCCAGAGCAGCCAGGGCCAGAGGCTCGGACATATCATCGGGCATCTTGGCATACAGAGCGGACTCGAACAGGATGGCCTTGCCGACGATGTCAACGCGGTCGATATCCTTGTGGATGGCCAGGATCTTGTCGATCTTCAGCGGGGTCATGGACAGGGAGACCAGAGAGACGATCTTGTCGCCTTCCTTCAGGTCGAAGCCGGGCTTCTTCTTCAGGTCCTCGCCGATGTGAGCGACGACACCCTTGAACATACCGCCGGAACCGGTGACAGGATTCTGCTGCTTGCCGCGCTCAGCGACGATGCCCAGGATCATTTCGCCGATCTTCTTCTCGTCGCCGCCGCAGGCCTCGGAGATCTGGGTGAAGGAAGCGGAGTCGATGTTCAGGGAAGTGACATCGCAGACGATCTCGTTGGAATAGACCTTGCTCATGTCGTTGTCGATCTTCCAAGCAGCCTGGGTCAGAACGCCCTTGGGCTCGATAACGCGGTGGGTACCGTACTTGTTGCCTTTCAGTTCAGCCATTTTAGTTTCCTCCTAAAAATATTTATATGATTCTTTCTTGTGTGTTACTTCAGGGGCTTGAGGGACAGGATCTCGCGGGCCTCAGCGGGGGTAGCGATCTCGCGGCCCAGCTCCTTGGCGATACGGACGACCTTGGCCACCAGCTCACCGTTGGACGCGGCCTTCTGGCCCTTGCCCAGATAGATGTTGTCCTCGAAGCCCACACGGACGTTGCCGCCCATAGCGATAGCGGCGGCGGCCATGGTCCAGGCAGCGCGGCCCACGCCGGACACGGTCCAGGTAGCGTTGGCCGGGATCTTGCTGGCGAAGAACGCCAGGTTCTCCACAGTGGCGGGGGTGCAGCCGTGCACGCCCAGCACGAAGTTGAACTGCATGGGATCGCCGGGGACCTCGCCCTTCTTGGCCATGCCCAGAACGGTGTCGATGTGGCCCAGCTCGAAGCACTCGTACTCGGGCTTGATGCCGTTCTCGATCATGCGCTTGCCGAAGGCGCGCATGGTGGGCATAGTGTTATCGAAGATCTCATCGCCGAAGTTGCAGGTACCGCAGTCCAGGGTGGCCATCTCGGGGAACAGCTCAGTGGGCTGCAGACGCTCCTCGGGGCTCATGCCGGTGGCGCCGCCGGTGGAGGGGATCATGATAACGTCGGGCAGCTCCTTGCGGATGGCGTCCATGACGACCTTGAAACGCTCGCGGCCCTGGGTGGGGGTGCCATCGTCCTCACGGACGTGGATGTGCAGGATCGCCGCACCGGCCTCGTACGCGGACTTAGCCTCGCGGACCATCTCCTCGACGGTATAAGGAACAGCCTCGTTCTGGGCCTTAGTGACCTCAGCGCCGCAGATAGCAGCGGTAATGATAAGCTTCTCCATTGTTTCCGCTCCTTACTTCTCGATGGGCAGACGCTGGCAGTCCTTGGGGGTGACGCAGGTGCCGTGGGCACGGCAGACCACCACGGGCTCAGCCAGAACGTCAGCGGCGGAAGCACTGATGTCGGGGCGGGAGACGATGACCTTGCGGGCCTCGAACTTCATGGTACGGGAGGTGTTGCCGATCTTCTCGATCTCGCCGTAGGCCTCGATGTAGTCGCCGGCGTAGACGGGCGCCAGGAACTCCACGTTGTCATACGCGCAGAACAGGCCCTCATCGCCGTCGCACTTGATCAGCAGCTCGGTGGCCACATCGCCGAACAGGTGCACCATGTGTGCGCCGTCCACCAGGTTGCCGCCGTAGTGGGCGTCCTTCGCGCTCATACGCAGACGAAGCAGAGATGTCATCTTTTCCATAAGTTTTTCCTCCTTCAAATTTTTGGACGTGCATTTCCAATACCAGAGCTGGCCTCGGCACTTCTTTTGGGTATGAAAAAAGCGCTATCGGTCAAGGTCGTTGACCAATAGCGCTCCATGTATCACTACATGACAGCAGCGCCGCTTACACCGCGCTGCCAGGAACCATACGCACAGACCCGTCCGGCCCCTTCGGCGGAAGACCCCTTCCTGCAAATTTACCGGGTGCCTGTCCCCAAATATGCAGTACCCTGTCCTCCGCGCCTCTATTGACTGATATTATGAAATTTCTATCTATAAATTATACCTTTTTCAGCGGTCTTGTCAAGTGACATTGTGACAGAAAAGACAATAATTTTTTTGTGCGATACGAATAAATTTCAGCCTTGTATTTCGGCATTTCCCCGAGAAAGCACCCCTTCCTCCATGCCCGCACCCCGCACAGAAAAAAAGCGCCCCGCAGGGCGCTTTTTTAGTAGCTTTCCTCCACCATTTTCAGTATCTCCGGCTTCAGGGACAGCATCCGGCAGATATTCAGCGCGTCCCGCGGGCAGTCGGACTTTCCCTCCACCCGATACAGGCCGTAGTTCATGTGCCGCGCGATGACCGCCACGCCGTCCTCGCTGGTCACGGCCAGCTCCCGGCGGATGGCCTCCGGGTCGATATCCCGCAGGCCGATGATCTGATAGTGGGTCCGGGCGTACTCCGCCACCTTGTCATAGTGGGTGGTCAGCAGTGAGATGGCGTCCACACCGTTGAGATACCGCGTCACCGCCTGCACGATCACCGCGCCCTCGTCCGGGTTGGTGCCCCGGGCAAACTCATCCAGCAGGAACAGCGAATAGCCCTGCTCCACCTCGGAGAGCGCCTTCTGGAACTGTACGATCTCCGAACCGAAGCCGGACAGGCCGGACTGGATGGACTGCAAATCGTCAAAGAGCATCTTCACGCTGTGGAACAGCGGCATACGGGCTTTTTTGGCGCACACCAGGAAGCCCGCCTGCAGCAGCAGCACGTTCAGCGCCACCGTCTTCATGGCCACGGACTTTCCGCCCATGTTGGCGCCGGTGATGACCGTGGCCCCGGGCGTCAGGGAGATGGACACCGGCACGAAGCGGCGGCCCTGCTGCTCCAGCAGGTCGCAGATCTCCGGATTGATCATATCCTCCAGCTCCAGGTCCTTCTCCGTCAGCTCCGGCTTCACGCCGCCGTAGCGCACGGCAAACAGTGCCTTTTGGATAATAAAGTCCAGACGCCCCGCCGTCTCCGCGTCGGAGAGCAGATCGTCCACCATAGGGGCCAGCGCCGCGCCCATGGCCTTGCGGACGTGCATCTCCTCCGCGTCCTCCTCGCCGCACAGCCGGGTGCGCTTCAGGCGCAGATCGTCCTTTTCCGCGTCGGTCTGGGCGTGGAACAGCCGTTCCTCCACCTCTTTCTTGGCGCTGCGGATCTCCTTCAGCTTGGTCGTGGCGCTGTCCGGGATATAGAAGCCCCGACTCCCGGTACCATCCGGGTCCAGCACCGCCAATGCGTCCTTCACCTCGTGGAAGGTCATGCCCTTGAAGTGCGTCACCGCGTTGATCTGCTCAAACAGCGGGCGCATACCGTCCAGCCGCTGCAAATAGCCCTTGATCTCAAACAGCTCCACATGGTCCGGCGTCTCCCCCGCCGCGCAGCGGCGCAGGGAGTTGCGGATATCCTTCATCTGGCACAGGCCGGTCATCAGCTTGTTGTACACGTCCTTCAGCTCACCGGCGGCGTTGGCCGCCTGCTCCACGTTGTACAGCTCCTCCTCCAGTGCAGCGCGTTCCTCCGGCGCATAAAACCGCAACCGCCGGATGCGTTCCTGCCCGAAGGGCGAGCAGCCGTGCAGTGTTTCCAGCGCGTATTGCAGGCCGATCTTCTCTTTTTCCTCAAACTTGACCGCGATCATGCCAGTTCCTCCTTCACATTGATGACCGGTACGTCCACCGCCTCTTTCATGCGGAACAGGAATTCATCCTTGTCGAATTTCCATCCGTAGGCGGACACCGGGTTCACGGTGACGCACAGCGTCTTCGCCGCGTCCTCCGTCTCCAGCGCCACCTCACGCACCGCCAGCTTATCCAGCGTATCAGCGCTGAGCAGCACCTTGCTGGGGTCCTTGACCACCAGGCGGCACTTCCGCAGCACGCCGCTTCGCAGCAGCGGCACCACCATCGTATCCGTCAGTGCGCCGGTCACCAGCGCTGCGCCGTACTCCCTGACGCAGGCCTCCAGCCCGTCGGGGCACTCCGGCGGCAGTGTCTCGGCCTTGGGCAGGTTCATCAGCCGGTAGATGTGCACCGTGTCGGCGATGACCTTCTCCATGCTGGCGTTGTAGCTGGCGCCGGTACACAGGATAACGCCCTCCGCCACCGCCCGGGCGCCCAGGCTCTTGCGCCCCAGTGCTCCGTCGATGACGGACTTCTCTGCCCCCAGGGCAAAAAAGCTCTCAGACACCGACCGCAGCTGCGTGGTGATAGAGGGCCCCGCCAGCTGCACATAGCCGGCGCTGCGGGCGCGCATGATGACCACCTCGCCCAGCGGGGTAGGGATACCTGTGGTCATCAAAATCTCCTTTGTCACGTCGCCCAGCCGCAGCATATCCTTGGCCGTGGCGATCAGTGTACCCTCACGGACAAAGATACCCGGTTTTTCCGTGCCGGTGACCACATCGGTGGACTCGCCGTCCCGCCCGATGGAGGTCAGCCCCAGCGTACCCCGCAGATGGCCCGCCGTCAGCAGCCAGTTGAGCATGGTGGTCTTGCCCGCGTTCTTGCACATACCCACGATGGACATGGTCTTTGTTTCGTTGAGCCGCCGGATCAGCTCCTCGTGCATGGTCTACACGCCCTTTCTCTGTTCAGTCAATTTTTAATTGTAGCATACCGCGGCGGAAAAAGAAAGGGGAGAAACGGATTTTATCCGTTTCTCCCCGATCTATCTTATTCCACAGTGACGCTCTTGGCCAGATTACGCGGCTTATCAATGTCGCAGCCGCGCTCCAGCGCTGTGTAGTAGGACAGCAGCTGCAGCGGGATCACGCCCAGCTGCGGCAGGAGCATAGCCTCCGCCTCCGGCACGGTCAACACCGTATCCACCCGCTTGTGCAGGGCCTCGGCCCCGGCCTCGGTGGTCAGGGCCAGCACCCGCGCGCCGCGGGCCTGTACCTCCACCACATTGCTGACCGCCTTATCCAGCAGCGGCAGATAGGCAGCCACAGCGATCACCGGCGTTCCCTGGCGGATCAGGGAGATGGTGCCGTGCTTCAGCTCACCGGAGGCATAGGCCTCCGAGTGGATGTAGCTGATCTCCTTCAGCTTCAGGCTCCCCTCCAGAGACAATGCGTAGTCCAGATTACGGCCGATGAAGAACACGTCCTCCTCCTGCGCCAGCCATTTGGCGGCCGCGCGGATATCCTCCGTATGGGAGAGAACCTGCTCCATCTGCCCCGGCAGGGCCTCCAGCCCCCGTACCATAGCGCTGTATGTCTCATAATCCACGGTGCCCAGCACGTCGCCGAAATACAGTCCCAGCAGGTGCAGCACCGCCATCTGGGTGCTGTACGCCTTTGTGGTGGCCACAGCGATCTCCGGTCCGGCCCAGGTGTAGAGCACGTCGTCGCTCTCCCGGGCGATGGACGAGCCCACCACGTTCACGATGGACAGCACCCGGGCGCCGCGCTTTTTGGCCTCGCGCAGGGCGGCCATGGAGTCCAGCGTCTCACCGGACTGGCTGATAACGATGACCAGATCGCCCTCGCCCACCAGGGGGTCGCTGTACCGGAACTCCGACGCCAGGCAGACCTCCACCGGGCGGCGCAGCAGCCGTTCCAGGGTGTATTTGCCCACCATGCCCACATGGTAGCTGGACCCGCAGGCCACGATACAGATGCGGCCGATATCACGGATCTCTCTGTCAGTCATAGTCAGGTCGCTGAGCACCACACGGCCGTCCCGGATGCGTCCGGTGATGGCGCGGCGCACCGCCGCCGGCTGCTCATAGATCTCCTTGAGCATGAAGTGGTCGTAACCGCCCTTTTCCGCGGCGTCCACATCCCAGTCGATGTGACGGTGCTCCTTGTCGATGGGCCGGCGGCGCTCGTCGTAGATACGGATACCCTCCGCCGTGATGACAGCCAGCTCGCCGTCATCCATATATACCACGTCACGGGTGTGCCGCAGCAGCGCCGTCACATCCGAGGCCAGGAAGTTCTCCCCCCGGCCGCAGCCCAGCAGCAGCGGCGCGTCCTTTCGTGCGGCGATGATCCGGTCCGGCGTGTCGGCGCACAGGATACCCAGCGCATAGGATCCCTCCACCCGGGAGAGCATCTGGTTCACCGCCTCGAACACATCGCCGCACTGGCTGTAATACCAGGCCAACAGCTGGGCCACCACCTCCGTATCCGTCTCGGACACGAACGTGCAGCCCTTCTGGATCAGCTCCTGCTTCAGCCGGGCGAAATTCTCGATGATCCCGTTGTGCACCACGGCGAACTTTCCGTCGCCGCTGACCTGCGGATGGGCGTTCACCTGATTGGGCTCGCCGTGAGTAGCCCACCGGGTGTGGCCGATGCCGCCGCCACTCCGGGCCAGGGCCTCCACCGCCAGCCGCTTGCGCAGCTCAGCCAGACGGCCCTTGCTCTTGACCACCCGGATGCCGCCCTCCAAAGCCAGGGCCACACCGGCGGAATCATAGCCGCGGTACTCCAGCTTTTCCAGACCATCCAGCAAAACATCCTGTGCATTCCGTTTTCCAACATAACCAACAATGCCACACATACAAAACACCTCCATGCCGACAGCCCGGCGCAAAAAACGCGCGCAGCACAGCTGTCAGCCTCCTGTAACAGTTTATGTTCTTGTATGGCTTTCTTTGAGGGGATCTGTTACGGTATCACTGCCGATTTTTGCCCCTCTCTGCGGCTGGTATAGCCCATGGTCAGCCGGAGAAACATCCGCCGAATTTTTCGATGATTCCTCTCCTCGTCACCCTCACGGCTGTCACCCGCGTGGCCCGGCGCTTTTTCGTCAACTGAAGTCGTCTATCCCCTCTTTCTGCTCTTTCCGCCGCCTTCCTGAAAACAAAAACAGCTCCTTTCGGAGCTGTCAGAAGCCGACGGAAAAGGTCAGCGGTATTGTATCACAAAGTCCCACATCCGTCAATGGACGCCCAACATTTTGTGGAGCCTCGGCTGCCCGCCTACTTTATAGAGCATCAGCATATTGTGGAGCGCCCGGTCATAGAGCAGGAAGGCTGCATTGCCCATGGCCAGCGTCACCAGCGAGACGGCCAGCGCCGTAGTGCGCAGCTCTTCGGCGATGCTGCCCGCCGGGACCAGCAGCAGCACCAGCCCGTACATCGCCAGAATCCCGCCGTTGCAGAGCAGCAGCTTGCAGACAGCCCGCAGCAGGGCCGGGCGTATCCGCTCGAAATAAGGTTTTGCCAACGGATAGTACCCCAGCAGGAACACAAAGGTGAGGGCCACTTCCTTGTCCGGCACGAACAGCAGACTCAACAGGCTCACCGCGCCATAGGCCGTCAGAGCCATGGTCTTCCCGCACTCCACGCAGACTGTGGCGATGAGGAAGCTGGCCACCGCCGGAGCGATGAACATCGCAATGGGAAACACAGCCCCCAGCAGCATCAGGACCACGCTGAGCGCTGCGGCCATGCCGCAGTAGGCCATGGCCCAGCTTTTACTTTTGCGTCCCTTCATGGCAGCTCCCATTGTACCGGCTGGCTCTCAACGTCCAGCGGCTCGATGGCGTGGCGGAGGCCCAAGATCATGATGTTGTCCAGCAGGGTGCGGTTGAGCTTGACGTCCAGCATCCCGTAGGCGCGGACCAGGTCGTTCGCTGCGGCCAGCGCCTGCCGCCGGGCATTTTCCATGGCAGCATCCTTCTCATTGATGCCATTGACCAGAAACACATTGTACCGGCCCACCTTGCGGTCCTCTTCCACCCGGCTGGCCTTATCCAGCAGATAGAACACCCGCCCGATGCAGCTGCCGATGTAGCGCATGCTCTTGCGCTGGCTGGGGTCATCGGTGGCGAGGGTGGAGTAGAGCGCACCGTAGATGTTGCTCATCGGCTCAGCCGCCACGCTGTAGTTCTTCGCGTTCAGGTTCATCTGGACCACAGCCTGGGCCTGTTCCTGCCCAAACAGACGTTCCAGCGCAGGGTTTTCGTTCACAGCCTTTTCGTAGGCGCGGCGCAGGAGAGCGTGATCCACCGCGCGGAACAGCTGGTTCCGGAGCGGCAGCTCGTCCCAGCGGCGGTCCTGCAGCTTATGCCAGCCCATCATCACTTCCACCTGTGCCGCCAGGCGGATGCCCTGGGTCTGGCACATCATCTGCCTGTAGCAGAGTGTGCCGGGCAGACGCTGGTTGACGCAGGTGGCCGACCGGCCGGCCAGACTGTCCGCCAGAAGCGCGAACAGCACACCGTTGTGTTGCAGCAGCCGACAGGAGTAGAACCCGTAGCTGCGGCTCATCTGCCAGCGCACCCCCCGTAGATACCACAGATATGTGTTATAATCGCGGATGGTAAGCTCCGGAAGATAGGGTCTCATGCGCCCTTCCATTGCCGTCCTCCCTTTCCAGCAGCCTCGCGCTGCATGTTCTTATATAGTACAAGTATACCTTTTTTCGGTCTTGGATGCAACTGACGAAATGTAAAAGATTCGCACCTTGTCAGCCCCGGAAAAGCAACAGCCGCACCAAACTTTCCCGTTCGGTGCGGCTGCAAAGTATTACTTTTGCTTATTTTTTCTCAAAACGGCCGGTGGAACGCTTGCCGTCAAAGCCCTGTTTGGGCATGGGCTTTGCCTTGTGCTCAAACTTCGGGGCCTCGTAGTACATATACAGCTGGCAGGGGATCATGCCGTTGTACATCTTGCGGCGCTTG
>OGRU01002017.1_pt1 | contig 14010 bp, 10 predicted proteins | sample 1553541 | NCBI WGS metagenome assembly OGRU01 (sample SAMEA2580068, study PRJEB22360) | human gut metagenome | biome: human gut; feature: human-associated habitat; material: faeces | place: Denmark | collected 2008/2010
TTCCTTTAGTGGCGGGGATGCCCGTAAGTTGTTGAATATCCTTGAGCTGGTGGTGAATGCCCAGCCGGGACCGGAAATCCTCATCGATAACGATACGGTACGCAAAGAATTACAGGAAAATCCGTTGATGTACGATAAAGACGGGGAACAGCACTACGATATTATTTCTGCCATGATCAAGTCGATCCGGGGAAGTGATCCGAATGCGGCTTTGTATTATATGGCCCGGATGCTGGAAGGGGGAGAAGATCCTAAGTTTATCGCCCGGCGTTTGCTGATTTCCGCTTCTGAAGATATCGGATTGGCCAATCCGAATGCGATGTTGCTGGCCAATACCTGTTTCGATATTGTCCATAAAATCGGTATGCCCGAAGCCAGGATTCCCTTATCGGAATGTGTGATTTATTTAGCCACCTCTCCTAAAAGTAATTCGGCTTATATGGCGATCAATGAAGCGATGGCGACGGTGAGACAAACCGGAAACCTACCCGTTCCTTTGTATTTGCGGAATGCTCCGACCAAATTGATGAAAGAACTGAACTATGGGAAAGATTACAAATATGCTCATGATTATCCGGGTAATTTTGTAGAAATGGAGTTTATGCCGCAGGAACTGAAACAGCAGGTATTTTATAAACCTCAGCAAAATGCCGCTGAACTGAAACTATTGGAACGACTGAAAGCCTGGTGGAAGAAGAAATATTAACCTGAAATGGGTGTGTGGCCCTAAAATCCTATATATATGAAAATATTGAATGAAATGACTGGACAAGAGATGTTTTTTTTATTAGCCGGTCCTTGTGTCATCGAGGGCGAAGAAATGGCACTCAAGATTGCGGAACATGTTTCCGAGCTCACCGATAAATGGGGGATTCCTTATGTTTTCAAAGGATCTTTTAAAAAGGCTAACCGTTCCCGTTTGGATTCGTTTACAGGAATAGGTGATGAAAAGGCTTTGAAAGTACTTCGTAAAGTACGGGAAACTTTTGATATTCCTATAGTAACCGATATTCATAGTGCTGGAGAAGCTGCTATGGCCGCTGAGTATGTGGATGTGTTGCAGATTCCTGCCTTTCTTTGTCGCCAGACTGACTTGCTGGTGGCGGCAGCCCATACCGGAAAGATTGTCAACATCAAGAAAGGACAATTTTTATCACCTGGTGCCATGCGTTTTGCTGCTGACAAAGTGGTGGAGGCGGGTAATGATCAGGTTATGCTGACTGAACGAGGAACGACTTTCGGGTATCAGGATCTGATTGTAGATTATCGGGGTATTCCGGAAATGCAGACTTTAGGTTTTCCTGTGATTCTGGATGTGACACATTCTCTGCAACAGCCTAATCAAACTGCTGGTGTGACAGGTGGTATGCCGCAGCTTATTGAAACGGTAGCCAAGGCTGGCATAGCGGTAGGAGTGGACGGTTTGTTTATGGAAACCCATGAAGACCCTTCTGTAGCTAAGAGTGACGGAGCGAATATGCTGAAACTGGATTTATTGGAAGGGTTATTGACCAAACTGGTGAGAATCCGTCAGGTGTTATAAATGTTATTTGTTGGGGCTTCACAGGTAAGATGGGTTAATTTTTATTTGGACTGTGGGGCAACTTGCATGAATAGTATAAAATAAGGCCGGTTCTTGCAGTAGAAATCGGCCTTACCTTTCTTTCTCCATTAAAACAGAAGAAAGAATAGAAGCAGATGTGGATTATTTTTTTAGAATATAAGCCTTCATGCGGGCTATATCATTTAAGTAATCTTGCAAATCTTGTTCATGGTCCTCTTCTTCTGCCATAATATGTTTGGCAATATCACAAGTGGTGAAGTCAATTCCGTTTGTGAATTCGGCAATTTGCTGATAACGGTAGATGGCACAACGTTCGGATTCTACATTTTGTTTCAACAAGATTTCCGAACCGAAATCTACGGGCGCATCATATTTGCAGCGAGCTAAATCAAACCATTGTTTAGGGTCAAGTACGGGTACACCTTCCAATTCAATGATACGGTCGGCCAATAATTTTGCATGGTTATATTCCTCGGCTGCATGTTCTTGAAACTCGCGTTGTACATCACCGCGCATAGCGCCTTCTACTACGAACGAACCTACCCAATACTGGTAGAAAGCCAACCATTCTTCAGACAGAGCTGCATTCAGCTGAGCCAACAAGTCCACAATGTCAATTTTATCCTTCAGGATATTCACAGATTCTTTAGCCATAATGTAAAGTTTAAGTTAGTGTTTATTATTATTTAGTCCACAGCGGGTATAGTCATGTCGTCTAACACGCCTACGCCTTCCTGGTCTACATCTTTTTTTACGTCAGAACTGGTATAAAGCCAGATACCGAATCCCAGCACAAATAAAATAAGGAGGATGATTCCCCATAATTTACCTTTACTCATAGTTTTTTGGTTTTTAGTTTCTCTAATAACAGATGGTGCAGAAAAAGGTTTTTATAAGTCGCGAAAAAAACAGGCGTCTGTTATGGAAAAACGGACGCCTGTGTGTGTGAAGTATGAATTGATATTAGATTTTATCCTATTTTGCTGATTTTTTTTAGTTTCTCTTCATCAATGATTTTAATTTTTCTACCGTCGATGGTAATTAGTTTTTCAGTTGCAAAGTTAGAAAGCGTACGGATTGCGTTCGAAGTAGTCATATTTGATAAGTTTGCCAAATCTTCTCGTGAAAGGTAAATGCTTAGTGTAGATTCATCTTCTTCTACTCCATAAGTATCTTTCAAAAATAACAGAGATTCTGCCAATCGCCCACGAATATGTTTTTGTGTAAGATTTACGGTTCTTTCATCAGAAATTCCCAAATCGATAGAAAGTTGGCGGATAAAGAACAAAGCTAATTCTGAGTTGTCTTTTATCAGTTTCATAATGGCCGGCATGGGAATAAGGCAGATAGTGCAAGGTTCGAAAGCAGAAGCAGCTGTCACAAAGTTCCCTTCGGCAAAAAAGGCTCGGTATGCGAAATATTCTTTCGTCTTTAATACGCGGATAATCTGGCTACGTCCTCCCACACCTTCTTTGTAGATTTTTACTTTTCCACTAAGAAGACACATAAGGTGCATCGGAGTTTCTCCTTCGCAGTATATCGTCTCATTCTTTTTATACTTTTGTATCGTAAAGTTCTGAGCCAAGAACTCTCTTTGTTCCTGTGTTAAAGGTTGCCATAAGTCTGGTATACTTTCAGCAATCTCAGTTTCTGATAATTCTTTTCTAACCATAAACGTGCTATAAAACCGTGTTATAGAGCACAAATATAAGAAGAAAAAATAAAAGGACGAAGTAATCAGAAGAAAAAAGAAAGATATATTATTAATTTATCTTCAAAAAATAACAAAAGGATAGGTTTTTATCTCCTATCCTTTCTTTTTTGTGTGAAATTTTATTTGGTGAACAGTAATTCACGATATTTAGGTAATGGCCAAATCTCATCGTCTATTTCTAGTTCCAAATGGTCAATATGGTCGCGGATTTCTTCCAAATATGGACGCACTTGTTCCTCGTAACTGAAGGCTTTCTCTACTTGGCTTCCCAAATGATTTGCTACTTTTCGGGCTTCTGTCATGTTGTGCACAGCTTTTTTAATAGCAAGTATGCGGTTTTGAATTTCACGTACCAAATTCTTCCGGTCCTCGGTCAGTTTTTCATATTCTTCGGTGGAGAATATCTCTTTTAGACCACGAAGATTTTCTAATAGTCTGTTCTGATAAATTACAGCTGTGGGAACAATATGATTGATGGCCAGGTCGCCTAGTACACGGCTTTCAATCTGGACCTTTTTAGTAAACTTTTCCAGTTCCACTTCTATACGGCAAAACAATTCATTTTCATTGAATATTTTTTCGCCTATCAGTACTGCACGAGATTGTTTATCGTTGAACTTCAGGATGGCTTCGGGTACATGGCAGATATTAGTCAATCCGCGTCGCGCGGCTTCTGCTTTCCATTCTTCCGAGTAGCCGTCACCTTCAAAACGGATGTTTTGTGAAGCGATAATGGTTTCTTTTAATACCTTGTATAGAGCTTCTTCCTGTTCCATCCCTCCGTTTACTAATTTATCTATCTGGGTCTTGAACTCATTCAACTGGTGTGCCATAGCGGCATTGATAACAATCATTGATGCGGCACAGTTAGCAGATGAACCTGCGGCACGGAATTCAAAACGGTTTCCGGTGAAGGCAAAAGGAGAGGTACGGTTACGGTCTGTATTGTCTTGCAATATGGCAGGTATGCGCCCGATACCCAATTGCAATGCTTTCTTTTCATCAGGGGTCAGTTCAGCGTCATTCAGACGTGCCACTACTTCGTCTAACATATGGGAAAGATGACGTCCTAGGAAAATAGACAGAATGGCGGGAGGTGCTTCATTTGCTCCCAGGCGATGGCTGTTTCCGGCACTGACAATAGAGGCACGTAGTAAATCCTGGTTTTTATAGACCATCATCAGTACGTTGACTATGAAAGTAAGGAAAAGCATATTTCCTTCCGCAGTCTTGGCAGGAGAGAACAAATTGATACCTGTGTCTGTACAAAGTGACCAGTTGTTGTGTTTGCCCGATCCGTTTACTCCCTTGAATGGTTTTTCGTGGAGCAGTACAGTAAAATTATGTTTGGAAGCGATACGCTTCATCAGGTCCATTACCAGCTGGTTGTGGTCGTTGGCCAGATTTACATCTTCAAAAATAGGGGCTAGCTCAAATTGGTTGGGAGCCACTTCGTTATGCCGTGTTTTTACCGGAATTCCTAGTTTGTGACATTCCAGTTCCAACTCTTTCATAAAGCTGGTTACACGTGGAGGGATGGAACCGAAGTAGTGGTCATCTAGCTGCTGGTCCTTGGCAGACGAGTGTCCCATCAAGGTGCGTCCGGTCAGACAAAGATCCGGACGTGCATTATATAGTGCGGTATCCACTAAAAAGTATTCTTGTTCCCAACCTAGATTGGCGAATATGCGTTTTACGTTTGGATCGAACATTCTGCAAACTTCAGTTGCTGCTTTGTCTACAGCACCTAATGCCTTCAATAAAGGAGTTTTATAGTCGAGTGCTTCGCCTGTATAAGAGATGAAGATAGTAGGAATACAAAGTGTGCTGTCTACAATGAAAGCCGGAGAAGAAACATCCCATGCCGTATAGCCTCGGGCTTCAAATGTGTTCCGGATACCGCCGTTGGGAAAACTGGACGCATCCGGTTCTTGTTGGATAAGCAGTTTGCCCGAGAAGCGTTCTATAACATTACCGTCATCACCGAATTCAATAAAGCCGTCGTGCTTTTCGGCAGTTCCGTCAGTCAGAGGCTGGAACCAATGAGTGTAGTGGGTAACATTGAAGGTCTTTGCCCAATTCTTCATGCCATTGGCTATCATGTCGGCCATTTCACGATTGATAGGGGTACCTTTCTCAATTGCGTTTATTACTGCTTTATAAGCCTCACTAGGCAGATATTCCTGCATTTTTTTACGGTCGAATACGTGGTTACCGTAATAATCAGCTAACTTTTCAGAGGGGTAGTCAACTTTAACGGGGCGTCTGTTGGCTAACTCCTGTAGAGCAAAAAATCTCATTTTGGACATGTTGTCTTTCTTTTACTGGTTGTTGGCTGCAAAAATACTGCTTTTTGATTAATAATTCGCTATATCGCTAATCATTTTTCATTTCTGTTAAGGATGTTAATTAAGTATTATCATGCATCAGCCTGTTGGTTTTTGTTTATATTTGCTCTTCAAATGATGAAAAGAAAGTACATTGATGCACTATATACGGATTGTCAGACTGATTATATTTTGTCTTTTGTTACCTTTAGCTGTTCAGGCTAAGAGGGAAAAGGTTGATATGCCCGACAAGCCGGTGGTGTCTGATTCCATTCTTCAGTGTATTTTCCAGTTTTCGCCGTTCTATTCCCGTATCATTGATGAGTATAAGGCTGATTTATATATAAAAGGAAAAGTGAAGGTACATAAGCGCAATCACCTTATCCGCTATGTACCGTCCATGTTCCGTTTCGAAAAACACATCAATGATTATCTTATGGAGTCTCTTAGTGAGTTGCATTATACGGCCCCTGATATATACGACCGTAAGATAAAGGCGGTATCTACTACATTTCCACGTAACAGGGGACAGATAACGGATGTGATGGATTATTTGAACATGAATATCTATTCTTCTTCATTGATGTCCGATAAACTTCTTTCTCCGTTGGATAAGAAATCTAGCAGATATTATCATTATTTATTGGATTCTATAGCTGGTTCTTCCGACTGCCAGCGGTATAAAATACTCATTATTCCCAAATTCCGTGGTACGCAATTGGTCAGTGGATATATGTGGGTTAGTGATCAGATATGGACTATTCGTGAACTTTATATTGAGGGCGTTTATGATGTGATCCGCTTCAAAGTTCGTGTCAAGATGGGGGAGGAGGGCGATGTGGAGTTTCTGCCGGTGCAGTTTGATTTGAATCTTGTTTTTAAGTTTCTAGGTAACCATCTGGAAATGGATATAGGAGCCTGGTTGAAGTACAATGAGATTAAATTTTATGAAGGAGCCGCCCGGCGTAAATCTCAAAAGAAGCATCACCATGATCTGACGGAATCCTACAAGCTGACTTGTGATTCGGAACAGCTGATAACAGATAAGGAAAAGTTCAATGAACTGCGTCCCATTCCGTTGTCCGCTTTGGAAGATTCTTTGTACAGAAGTTATGCTTTACGTCAAGATACGCTTTTACGCGTACCGAAAAAGAAGAAGAATGAACATTTGGAGTTTTGGGGAGAGTTGGGTGATATGCTTATCAGTAGTTACAATGTGAATTTGTCCAGCATGGGGAGTGTGCGTTGTTCTCCACTTATTAATCCGGTGTTGTTGGATTATAGTCACAGCAGGGGTTTTTCATATAAGCAGAAGTTTAAATACAGTCGGCTTTTTCATGATGGGCGTGTACTTAGAATCAGTCCGCAGATAGGTTATAATTTTACACATAAGGAACTTTATGTGAAAGCGGATGCCGATTGGCAATATTGGCCGGAAAAGCAGGCTAGTTTTGAGGTTAGTGTAGGTAACGGTAACCGCATATATAGTAGTGTCGTATTGGATCAGCTAAAGCAACTGCCCGATAGTACCTTTAATTTTGACCAATTGGAGTTGGATTATTTTAAGGATGTGTATCTCAATCTGTTCCATAATATAGAAATAGTGAATGGCTTGTTTGTTAAAGCAGGTGTTTCCGTACATTGGAGGTATCTGATAAATAATTCGAAAGTCATTCTTGAAAAGCCGTTGCCTGATAAGGATTGGGCGGCATTGCGAGGTATCAGATCAGAATACAATAGTTTTGCACCTCGTATACGTATTGAATGGACTCCTGGTATGTATTATTACATGAACGGTCGCCGGAAGATGAATGTAGGTTCCAGTATGCCTACTTTTATGCTGGATTATGAACGGGGTATTAAAGGTGTATTCAAGAGTACGGGTGCTCATGAACGTTGGGAGTTTGATATACAGCAAAACTTGAAGCTAAGCGGAATCCGAAGTATCGGTTATCGCATTGGGGGGGGGATGTTTACCAAGCAGGAAGATATGTATTTCGTGGATTTTGCCAACTTTGCCCGTCGTAATCTTCCCGAAGGATGGAATGATGATATTGGTGGCACTTTCCAATTGTTGGACGGACGTTGGTATAACTCCTCACGTCAGTACTGGCGGGGGAATTTCACTTATGAGTCTCCCTTTATTCTCTTGAAACCCTTAAACCGTTGGCTGGGGTTAGTCCAGCAGGAGCGCTTGTATGGTGGTATCCTGTTCATGCCACATCTTAATCCATATATCGAGTTGGGTTATGGCATCGGTACACATATATTTGATGTGGGGGCTTTTGTAAGCACTATCAACGGGCAATTTGATACCTTTGGTTTTAAATTCACTTTCGAGTTATTTAATAAATAATCCTGTTCAAACAATCTGTTTGGTTTTTTGTTTATTACAACATAACAGAAACTAAACAGTGTATGCATTATAAAATATTTTTATGTGTCCTTTTGTTCCCGGTTTCATTATCAGCTCAAAACGGGGAATTATCTTTAACATTGGAACAATCTGCCAGCCTGATGAACAAGGGCAGCCACACGTTGCAAATGGCGGATAAGGCTATAGAGATAGCACGCAGTGAGCGACAAAAGATGAATGCTTTTTGGTATCCGTCTTTGAATGCATCGGGGGCATACGTCCATTTGTCCAACAATATTGAGGTCAAGGAACCTTTAAAGCAATTTACCGATCCGGCAAAAGACTTTGTACATTCCATTGTGCCCGATGATAAATTTATTTCTTCTATTCTTGATAATATAGGTGCGCATACCCTTACTTTTCCTTTGTTAGAACGTAACCTGACAACCATAGATGCTAATGTGATGTGGCCGCTTTTTACAGGCGGAAAACGAATCTTTGCGACCCGTATTGGTAACCGTATGGTAGATTTGGCCAAAGCAGGTAGGGAAGAGGCGGGAGCTACTTTGCAATCGGAGCTGGTGGAAACTTATTATGCTTTGCGTCTGGCGCAAAGAGTGGTGGATGTACGCGAGCAAACCTTTCTAGGCTTACAGAAACATTACCGTAATGCTATGAAACTGGAGAAGAACGGTATGATAAATAAGGCCGAACGCCTCTTTGCCCAGGTCACTATGGATGAAGCCAGACGTGAGTTGGAATCTGCTCGGAAAGATTTAAATGTAGCGCAAAATGCCTTGAAAGTTTTGTTGAATGTGGAAGACGCTACATCCATTAATCCCAGTTCTCCTTTGTTTATAAACCATGATCTGCCCGATGAACTTTATTTCAAGAATCTGGTAAGTGCCGGCAACTATATAGTAAGTAAATTGCGAATACAGGAGGTGATGGCAGATAATCAATTGAAAATCTGTAAAAGTGTATACATCCCTACCATTGCATTGTTTGGAAAGCAGACACTTTATGCAGACAATCTTCCGAAAAACTTGATGCCCCGTACTTTGATAGGGGTGGGCTTTACTTGGAATATATTCGACGGGCTGAACCGTGAAGCCAATATCCGTCAGGCGCGTCTTACTAAACAAACTTTGCAACTGGGACGGGAAAAGGTTCAGAATGAATTGGGAGTTCTGGTAGACAAGTTATATAGCGAAATTCAGAATGCAAAGGATGATGTCGCCGCACTCAATACCACGATTGAGATGAGTCGTGAACTGGTACGTATCCGTAAAAAGTCCTTTCAGGAAGGAATGGCTACCTCTACTGATGTGATTGATGCAGAAACCATGTTGTCCAAGGTGCAGATTGCTTTTTTGCTGGCTTATTATAAATATGATGTGGCACTGGCATCTCTGCTCTCTACTTGCGGAATGCCCGAAAGCTTTTGGCAGTATAGCCGTACCGGACAAACTGAGAACTTTATATTCGGAAAATAATAAAAAAAGAAAACAATATGGAAAAAGAGAAGAAACAGTTAGGAGTCGCTTTTATCGTTGTTCTTGTGGCCATTGTTATGGTGTCTGCCATTGGGATTATAGCTATGAGCGATAAACCGGTTGTATTGCAAGGGCAGATAGAAGCTACTGAAATACGGATTTCTGGAAAACTTCCCGGTCGAATTGATACCTTTTTGGTCCGGGAGGGACAGTATGTAAAGATGGGCGACACCTTGGTTGTGATTAACAGTCCTGAGGCTTGGGCGAAGTTCCAGCAGGTAAATGCCTTGGAAGATATTGCGAAATTTCAGAATAAGAAAATTGACGACGGTACACGTCGGCAAATAGTCCGTTCGGTAGAAGAATTGTGGAATAAGTCAAAGAGTGACTTGCAACTGGCCAAGGTGACGTATGGCCGTATTCAGGCGCTTTACAAAGATAGCGTGGTCACCAGTCAGCGGAAAGATGAAGTGGAAGCCATGTATAAAGCTGCTGTTGCCGCCGAACGGGCAGCGCATCAACAATTTTTATTAGTGAAGGACGGAGCGCAGAAAGAGGATAAAGAGAGTGCCCGCTCCTTGGTGGATGCGGCTCGGGGCACTGTGAATGAGGTTCAGGCCTTGTTGATGGATGCCCGCCTCACAGCTCCCGAAAACGGACAGATATCAACCATCTACCCCAAGCGTGGAGAACTGGTAGGAGCGGGGACTCCCATTATGAGCTTGGTAGTATTAGATGATTGCCATGTAGTGCTTAATGTCCGTGAGGACTATATGCCTTATTTCCGTATGAACAAGAATTTCATGGGAGATATTCCGGCTCTTGATGTAAAAAACAAGGTATTTAAAATCAATTACATCAGCCCGTTGGGGAGTTTTGCTACTTGGCGATCTACCAAGCAGACGGGGACGTACGATATGAAAACTTTTGAAATTCATGCGCTGCCTGTAGAGCCGATGGAGGGGTTAAGACCGGGTATGTCCGTCTTGGTAAATTTGGATGAATTGAAATGATAGAAGGATAGCTGTGTTATTCTGATTGCAGTGAATGGTAAATATAAATGAACTACTTGAATGAAAGAATCTCCTTTTATAGCGGTATTGAAACGTGAACTGGACCGTATGGTTTCCCGGCGCATTTATTTTGCGTCGTGTATCGTCTTGCCTTTGTTCTCTATCTTCTTTATGGCTACAATTTTTGGTAACGGACAGATGGAGAATCTGCCTGTGGGTATTGTGGATGGTGATAATACAGCCACTTCTCGTGAGATAATTCGTATGACCGAGGCTGTTCCTACTTTCCGCATCACTCGGCATTATGCTGATGAAGTGGAGGCCAGGGCAGATGTGCAGCGGAAAAGTATTTATGGATACCTCAGTATTCCGTCTGGTTTTGAAGCAAAGGTGATGGATGGTAAGGAAACAGCTCTGACTTATTATTACCATTATGCATTGATGAGTGTGGGAAGTGAGATTCACGGAGCATTTCAAAGTTTGTTGAAAAGCATTTCGGTAGTTCCCATTGTCACTCATGCTGTGGCACTGGGTATAAATCAGGAAGAGATAGAATCTTTTCTGTTACCGGTTACCACACAGAATCATCCGTTATTTAATCCTGATATGGATTATTCGGTTTATCTTACACAGCCATTCTTTTTCGTTTTTCTGCAAGTTATCTTGTTGTTGGTCACCACATATTCCATTGGCAGTGAAGGGAAATTCCATACTTCAGCCAACTGGCTTGCGGTGGCAGATGGGAATATTTGGGTGGCGGTTACTGCCAAGTTGCTTCCATATAGTTTTATCTTTATCGTTATGAGTATTCTGGCAAACTATGTCTTTTTTGGTGTTATGCATATACCGATGGATTGTGGTTTTTGGGCGTTGAATTTTACTTCGGCACTATTGGTCATTGCTACGCAGGCACTGGCGGTTTTTCTGTTCTCTCTTTTTCCTGCGTTGAGTATTATTATCAGTATAGTTTCCATGGTAGGGTCGTTAGGCGCTACCCTTGGCGGGGTTACATTTCCGGTGCCTCACATGTTTGCACCGGTGTACTATGCCTCTTATCTTTTTCCTGTCCGTCATTTTGTCGAGATTGGACAGAATCTTCTTTATGGCAACTATGGTTATGCGTATATGTGGGGCAATGCAGCCTGTCTGCTGTTGTTTCTTATTCCCCCTTTATTGTTGTTACCTCATTTGAAACGCTCTTTAATCAGTCGGAAATATGACGATATTGAATAATATATTAGCTGTATCTTGGCACGAGTTTCGTGTAATATGTACCCGCTATTCCATTTTATTGGTACTCAGCGGTGGCATCTTTGTGTATGGATTACTTTATAACTATATGTATGCTCCCAATGTGGTACGCAATGCTCCGGTGGCAGTAGTGGATATGAGTCGCACTCCGTTAAGCCGCAGTTACATCCGTTTGCTGGATGCCACTCCGCAGGCACGGGTATTGACAAACAATGCTGATTTGCCTGCTGCTAAGGAATTGATGAAATGTGATGAAGTGGTGGGCATTGTTTACATTCCCTCGGATTTTGACGCTCGTGTGGGGCGTGGTGAAGAAGCGATATATATTATGTACAGCACCACTACGGCTTTTCTTTATTTTGCTTCCATGCAGGAGGCGTCTGCTGGAGCCATGCTTGCTGTGAATGATGATGTTCGACCCGAGCAAGTGGTTTTTCTACCTCAGGATGATATACAGTCTGTGGTTCAAACAAAGTCTGTCGATGTGGTGGGTACCGCCCTGTATAATTATACCGATGGTTATGGTACTTATTTGATACCTGCCGTTTTGATGGTTGTTATTTTTCAGACGTTGATATTTGTTATCAGTATGTTGAGTGGGAAAGAGCGTGAAACTGGAGATATACTGATGTTTGCAGGCCCTGAAGGAAGGGATCTTTCTTTTTTACGTATGGCATCCGTAGTGATAGGAAAATCATTTACTTATTTAGCCTTTTATGCTTTATTCTCTATCTTTTTGTTGGGGCTTCTTCCTTTAGTTTTCCAATTGCCTCATTTAGCATATCCGTGGAAAATTGTGGCACTTATGATACCTTATATTCTTGCTACCAGTTTCTTTGGATTGGCCTGTTCGTTATTTTTCAGTGATAGTGATGCTCCATTGTTGTTGGTAGCTTTCTTCTCTGTAGGATTGATTTTCCTGTCCGGAGTTTCTTATCCGCTGGAGTTAATGCCTTGGTATTGGCAATGGATTCATTATATGGTTCCTGCGGCTCCCGGAACTTTGGCCTTTGTTAAGATAAATTCTATGGGAGCTAGTATGTCTGAAATCAGTCAGCAATATATTATCCTATGGATACAATGTGCGATATACTTTGTTTTGGCTTGTCGAGCCTATCGCTACAATATAAAGAAAGCAAAGTGTGAAAGACAATAATTTTATGTGTGATTGTTTTTTATGTAATTCGTTTTGCTGATTCTTTATTTTTTATAAGATCTGTTTGGAACTGGAGCGAGGAGCCTGAAGGTTGTTGATATTTTAATTCTTGGTGATTATTCTCTTGTTGTTTCTTTTGCTTTTTCAGCTCCTTTTATGAGATGATGCAAGGGGGAAACTTGCAAACTTGCACAACTTGCAGTCTTTCCACACACACACACACGAGCGCGCGCGATTACGCGTATGCGTACATCATAATAGCGATGGATTATTATATCCTGGTAAAGTAATGACGGACAATCCGATGAGAGTGTGAAGGGTAGAGTGGAGGAAGAGATGAAGTGGTGTGTTGGCTTCCATCTTTTTTCCTAGTTCTAGGTAGTGAATGGTATGGTTCTATCCTGTTTTTTGTAATGGGGGGATGAAGAAAATCTTTCTGGAGGTTATGGTAACCAATGAGCGGTAGGTGAACAGCAGCCGGCAGCTTTTCTGACGGAGTGTCTGGGCATTGGACGGGATGCTATGTGCTTTTGTATAGTTTGTGTGTTCCGAAGGGTTAGTAACGTGTGTTCCGTAAGGTTAGTAATGTGTGACCTTGTACGTTACTAACATAGAGGCCTGTATGTTAGTAACGTACCTTGTTTAAAGTAGGTAGGAGGTTTTTCGCATGCAGGATACGTGTCTTCTGCAGAATTATGTGAATTGTATTGGTAAGGTTAAAGTGTGTGGTTGTCGCAGATTCAGGGAGTCGGTCCTTTACGGTCAGTGTCTGTTTTGTTCTAGTCCTTGTCTTCCGCTTTCTTATTTTCTCCTTGTCAGGCTTTCCTGCTCTTTTCCACCGGAAGTCTTGTCACGTATCTCCCCTTTCCGCCTTTTGCATTCTGTTATCCTGTCCTCCGTTGTAGTTCTCTCCGGTATCGTCCGTCTGTCTTCCACTCTCTTTTTTATGCTTTATTATTTTTTCATATTATAATGTACGCGCACGTGTGTGGGTGTGGAAGTGCTGCAAGTTTTGCAAGTTTGCAAGTTTGCCTTCCGTTTTTTTCTTTTTCCGTTTTTTCCGGCTTTTGTTTGCGTATTCTTTTTTTCCTTTTTCCGTTTTTGTTTACGCGCGTGCGAATATTATAATGTGT
>OGRU01002022.1_pt1 | contig 13986 bp, 10 predicted proteins | sample 1553541 | NCBI WGS metagenome assembly OGRU01 (sample SAMEA2580068, study PRJEB22360) | human gut metagenome | biome: human gut; feature: human-associated habitat; material: faeces | place: Denmark | collected 2008/2010
CGACCTGCTGTTCACTCTCGGCTAAAAACTCTCACAGCATAATGCCTAATGCGGCGCTATTGTTTTGTGTGTTTATCACAATGCAATAGCGCCGCATTTTTGCAACATTTTTGATATATTTTCCATGCCATTATTATTTTGTGTGTATTGCACCATTTATATAGTTTTTTATTGTGCAAAATATATATGTCAAAATTCATCAAAAAGGAATCAAATTTTCTACAATGTAAAAATTCCACAACACCTATTGCATTTTATATTATTTAATAGTAGAATAGCTATTAGAAAGAACATGGGTAAGTAGTAAACAGCTGCTCCCTGTTTCCATTATTTCCGCCGAGGCGGAACCGCAAAGGGGGCGACACGCATGGATACCAATTACGGCATCTCGATGAACTCTATTCTCCGCATGGATATCCTGCATGATGCCCGCCTGCTGGCCGGTGCTTCCGGCACCGATCAGATCGTTACCTCGGTCAGCGTCATGGTCGATCCCAACATCGTCAGTGCTGTGACCGGCGGTGAGCTGCTGGTTTCCACCGCCTACGCCATCCGGGAGAATATCCCCCAACTTATGCAGCTGGTCCCTCAGCTGAAGGAACACGGCGTGGTAGGCCTTGGCTTGAAGTTCAACAGCTATATCAATGAGATGCCGCAGAACATCCTCGATCTCTGCAATGAGCTGAGCTTCCCGCTGTTCGAGATCCCCAACAGCATCTCTTTCTCCCAGATCATCACCCCCATCATGACCACCATCGTCAATAATCAGGCACAGACCCTGGGGGATATCTACGAGCTGCAAAAGGCGCTGACCGCTACCATGCTGGGCGGCGGCAACCTGCAGTCCATCGTACAGACGCTCTTTGACCGTTTTGGCAACAGCGTCGCCATTTACAATGACTTCTTTTCTTCTTTTGTGCTGGCCTGCAGCGAGCAGCGCCGTGAAAGCATTTCGCGTCGGATGGAAAATCTCGTCCGTTCCGGCTCCTCCAGCAAAGAGACTGTCTCCCTGATGAGCAGCCGTGAGGTCGATAGCATTGATGGCCTCATCTGCAATAAGATCATCATCCCCATTTACAGCGATAAGAAAAAATACGGCAGTATCTACATCTGGGAGGACAACCGCGAGATCACCGGCGTAGACCTGGCCGTTCTGGAAGCTTCTACTTCCCTCATCGCGCTGGATATGATCAAAAAGATCTCGATGTACGAGATGGAAAACAATCACAAGGCCACCTTTCTTGATGACCTTTTGGTTCACGATGAGGAACGGCAGCGCAAGTCGCTGGCCAATGCCGAGTACTTCGATTTCGATGTGGATGCTGAGCACCGTGTGGCGGTCATTCGGGTCCTTTCCGGCAGCTCCACCATCGGCAATAGCTCCCTTTACAAAACCAACAACAGCATTGTCAATATCCTGCGGCGCATCAGCCGCGATAGCAGCATCAAGGTTCTGTTCGTCAATAAGTGTGACAGCATCGTGCTGGTCTTTGAATCCCCCCTGCGGGAAGATGAAGAATACCGCCGGCTGCTGCAGGCGTTCATCGATACCGCACTTTCCTCTTTAGAGGCGGAGGGGATTCTCGCCATGGCGTCTATCGGCGTCGGCCGCAGCTATGCTGATGCCACCAGCCTGTGGAAGAGCTTTAATGAAGCCCGCCGCGCGGCTGCCTGCTGGAACATTGATAATTCCCGTGTCCACTACTTTGAAAAGCTCGGCGTTTATCGCTTCCTTTCCTACGAAAATCTCCGCCCGGAGCTCATCATCTTCTACAATGAAACGCTCAAGGTGCTGGTGGATTACGACCACGATCGCGATTCCGAGCTGGTACATACCCTTTCGCTTTACTTCAAGTGCGGCGGTAATCTCAAGCGTCTGGCAGAAGAAATGGGCGTCCACTACAATACTGTAGCTTACCGCATCCAGCGCATCAAGGAGCTGGCCCATGTCAGCTTTGATAACGCCGACCAGATGCTGAATCTGCAGATCGCCCTTAAGATCTATGAAGTCAACTTCCACCGCTGAGGCCATCTCAGCCCAACTGCTGGCCCTGCTGCCGCAGCACCCCGCGGAGGCCACCGTTCATTCGGTGTTCCATACCTCGGCCAATCTGCTGTATCAGGGGCAACTGGTCACTCTGCTGGATGACACCCGTCCGCTTTATCCCTGTGCCGTACGGCTTGGCGGTTCTATTCCGTCCGTTGCCGCCGGGGAACCCGCTCTCCTTTCGCGGGAGCGCATCACCTTCCCCCACAGCGGCCACACCATCGAGCTTCACCGGGCGGCCGTCACTTCCCTTTCGCTTTTCTCTCCGCTGCTTCCCCTGCAGCTGCCCCACCCGGCGGCTCCGCAGGCCCTGCGGGAGATCATCCTTTCCAACGGCAAGCCGGAAGGCTTCGCTCCTCTGTTTACTATTTTGGAGGACGACCCCTCTCCCCTGCCCGATAACCTCTATGTCCGCTATGCGGCAGAGCGCATCCCCGCTCTATTCGCCGCCCTGCGGCAGAAGGATGCCGAAGCCGCCGCTGAGGCTGCCTATTCCATCGCCGGCTGCGGCATTGGGCTCCCCCCCTCCGCCGATGACTTCCTTTGCGGAGTCATGGCGTCGGTACTGGCTTCGGCCATTGCCCGCGGGGAACAAAATGAATGGCTGCCCCTTACCGCCGCTATGGCCGAACGAGCTGCCCCCCGCACCAATCTCATCAGTGCCGCATTTCTGCGGCAGGCTGCCGCCGGGCAGCTCTCCTCGGATGTGCTCACTCTCATCCGAACCCTTTATTCCAGTGTCCTATCGCTGCGGCTACCGTCTGCTGCGATGAATGTTATCGCCTTTGGCGAAACATCCGGTACAGATATCCTGACCGGTATATATTTCGGACAAAAAAATTATCCAAATTAGGAGGAAACGGCATTGGTTAGTCTGCAAATCAAACCCAACACCTACTACGACTCCATTACCCTGATGATCATCTCCAAAGAGCTGAAGAAGGTCCCGGGCGTAAAGGAAGCTCTGGTCGGCATGGGCACCGATCTGAACCTTGACATTGCCAAGGTAACCGGTCTTTCCAGCCCCGAGCTGGAAGCCATCACCCCCAACGATTTCTTCGTAGCGCTGGATTGCGAAAACGAAGAGGCCGAGGCTGCTGCTCTCAAAGCTCTGGAGGAGCAGCTGAATAAGAAGGAGGAGAGCCGCAGCGCTGCGTACTATCCCCCCACCCTCACTTCCGCCCTCAAGGCTGATCCCAAGATCAACCTGGCGCTCATCTCTGTTCCCGGCCGTCACGCTTATGATGTTGCCAAGGACGCTCTCGACAAGAACATCAATGTTATGCTGTTCAGCGATAATGTTTCGATGGAAGAAGAGAAGAAGCTCAAAGAGTACGCCGTTTCCAAGGAGCTGCTCATGATGGGCCCTGACTGCGGTACTGCTGTTGTTAACGGTCTGCCCCTGGCTTTCGCTAATGTGATCCATAAGGGCCCGATCGGTATCTGCGGCGCTTCCGGTACCGGTACTCAGGAGCTCACCATCCTCATCGATCAGCTCGGTTCCGGCATCACCCAGGCTTTGGGCACCGGCGGCCGTGACCTGAAGGCGGAGATCGGCGGCCTGATGTTCAAGCAGTGCCTCAACGCCCTCATCGCTGACCCCGATACCAAGGTCATTATCATGCTCTCCAAGCCGCCCGCGGATCATGTTGCCAAGGAGATCCTGGCCATCGCTAAGGAGTGCAACGACCACATCAAGCCCGTAGTCGTAGACTTCATCGGCGGCGATCCCAACCTTCCCAAGGAGTACGGTCTGACCGCTGCCTACAACCTGGAAGACGCTGCCCGCAAGGCTGTTGCTCTCTCCAAGGGCGAGCCCGTTCCCGCTGATATGTTGGATATCGATATGCCTAAGGCTGAGCTGGAAGCTCTCATCGAACGCGAGACCTCCAAGATGGCTCCCACCCAGAAGTACTATCGTGGTTTCTTCTCCGGCGGCACCCTGGCGGATGAGTCCATGAAGCTCTCCATCGGCAAGCTGGGCCACATCTATTCCAATATCCCCCTCAAGCCCGAGGATAAGATCGAGAATCCCCTGACCGCTGAGTACAAGGAGAACACCTGCATCGACTTTGGTGAGGACGAGTTCACCGAGGGTAAACCCCATCCGATGATCGACCTGACCCTGCGCTGCGAGCGTATCCTGCGTGATGCTCATGATCCCACCCTGGCTATTCTGCAGTGCGACTGCGTAATCGGCTACGGCTCCAATGCCAACCCCGCCGAGGAGCTCTCCGCTGCCATTGCCAAGGCCAAGGAGATCGCTGCGAGCGAGGGCCGTTACATCTCCGCTATCTGCTCTATCGTAGGTACCGAGGGCGACCCCCAGAACTTGACCGAGACCCGCAAGCAGCTGGAAGCTGCCGGCGCTATCGTTGTTCGCTCCAACGCTCAGTCCACCTATCTGGTACACCATATGCTGGATAAGCTGAATGGAGGTAAGTATTAATGCATCAGATCAATAAACTGTTCGGAGAAAAGCTCCACATGGTCAATATCGGCGTAGAGACCTTCTACCAGGATATGCTCTCTCAGAAAGAAGCGGGCACCCAGGATATCGAGGTCATCCATGTTGACTGGAAACCCGTAGCCGGCGGCAACAAGAAACTGGCCGGTATGCTCGGTATGTTGAAGTAATTACCCACTCCCGCGCTGCGGGAAGGTGATTTTTCTAAATAATTTATTTAGGAGGAAAAAACAATGACATTGGGCGAGAAAATCAATGCCGCTAATGCCGAAGCCCTGAAGATCATTCTGGGCGCTCAGCCTACCCTGATCGGCGTTGGCACTGCCGGCGAAGACATTCCCGGTATGACCAAAAAGACCATTCTGCACTCCGGCCCTCCCGTAACCTGGGAGAACATGTGCGACCCCACCAAGGGTGCTGTTATCGGTGCTCTGATCTATGAGGGTCTGGCTAAGACTCCCGAAGAGGCTGAAAAGCTGGCCGCTTCCGGCGAGATCACCTTCGATCCTTGCCACCATCACAATGCCGTAGGCCCCATGTGCGGTATCGTTTCCTATTCCATGCCCGTTTGGAAGGTCATCAATAAGGCTCATGGCAACATGGCTTACTGCACCTTCAATGAGGGTCTGGGCAAGGTTCTGCGTTTCGGTGCTTATGATGATACCGTTATCACCCGTCTGCACTGGCTGCGCAATGAGTTCTATCCTGTCATCAAGGAAGCTCTGGAGATCCGTGGCGAGATCGACCTGAAGGTCCTCATCGCTCAGGAGCTGCAGATGGGCGATGACGGCCACAACCGTAACCGCGCCGGTACTTCCCTGCTGATCCGTGAGCTGGCTCCCGCCATCGTTAAGACTCACTTCGATCAGGATGTCAAGGTTCGCGCTCTCGAGTTCCTGAACTCCAACGACCACACCTGGCTGAACCTCACCATGCCCGCCTGCAAGTGCACCATGGATGCCATCGAGGGTATCGAGTACTGCTCCCTGGTTTACACCATGTGCCGCAATGGTACCGAGTTTGGTGTTCGCGTAGCCGGTCTGCCCGGTCAGTGGTTCCACTACACCTCCGAGAAGGTCGAGGGCCTCTACTTCCCCGGCTTCACCGAGGCTGACGCTAACCGCGATGTGGGCGATAGCTGCATCACCGAGACCACCGGCATCGGCGGTTTCTGCATGGCTGCTGCTCCCGCTATTGTTAAGTTCGTAGGCGGCACCGTTGCCGATTCCATCAAGTACTCCACCGAGATGTACGAGATCACCGAGGGTGAGGGCACTGCTTATCAGATCCCCGCTCTGGGCTTCCGCGGTTCCGCTACCGGTATCGATATCCGCAAGGTCATCGAGACTGGTATCCGCCCCGTTATCAACACCGGTATTGCTTGCAACCGTCGTGGTGTTGGTCAGGTCGGCGCTGGCGTTGTTCATCCTCCCATGGAGTGCTTTGAGCAGGCCATCGAGGCTTTTGTAGCCAAGTATGCTGAGGGCTGATTCTCTCACATAATTACTTAGTTGTTTTGGCGTCGGGAGAGGAACCCCCTCTCCCCCGCCCACAAACATAAACCAAATATTTAGGAGGAAAAACACTATGTCTAAGTGGTCTGATGTCAAGATTTATGATCTGTCTATCCCGATCGGCGTAAACTGCCCCCCCTGGCCCACCTATGAGCCCGTACAGATGAAGTTCTTTAAGCGCCTGTCTTCCAATGGCGCTAACGGCCAGATCCTCACCCACTCCAACCATGTTGGTACCCACCTGGATGGCCCTCTGCATTTCGATACTTCCGGCCGTACTGTTGATCAGCTCGAGCTGACCAAGCTGGTTCGTCCCGGCGTCGTTGTTGACCTGACCGATGCTCCCTGCTGCGAAGACTTCGGCATCTACACTCCCGAGATGATCGAGGAGCGCGTTGAAGTTCGTGAGGGCGATATCCTCATCATCAACACTGGTTATCATAAGTATGGTTGGGATTCCCCCGAGGCTGATGAGCAGCGCTACATGGTTCGTCATCCCGGTCCGTCCCTGAGCTTCGTTAAGTGGTGCCAGGATAAGAAGATTGCTTGGATCGGCGTAGACTGCGGTTCCGCTGACCATCCCATGAACACCAAGATTCGTGACTGGTGCCCCATGGATGCTGCTAAGTGCGACAAGTACATGCAGGAGAAGTATGGCAAGACTCTGCAGGAGATGTATCCCTGGCCCGAGCAGTATCAGGCCATGCACATCCAGCTGTTCTGCCAGCCCTATGAGTGCATTCACGCTGAGTGCCTGGGCGGCGACATCGATCAGCTCTCCAACAAGCGCTGCGTAATCGGCTGCTTCCCCTGGAGACTGGTTGGCGGCGAGTCCTGCATCTCTCGTATCGTAGCCTTCACCGGCTTCGAGGATGCCTGATTCTAACTGAATTAGTAGCCTGAATAAGGGGGCGGGGCGCCTGGCGCTTCGCCCCTTTTCTCTCCCTCACCCCCTCTTAAAGGAGTTTCCCGCTATGACGACACTTCTCATCCTTTCCGGGTTCTACATTATCTGGCTGGCTGCCCTGCTTACCGTGGCCTACACCCCCCGCTTGTTCCACAACTACACCTTGTTTAAGGCAATCAATAGTATCCTTTTTGTAGTTATCTCTGTTTTGGCCTGGCGCCACTCCGGCATGAATATGTTCACCTATTGGCCGCTGCTTGCCGCGTTCTGCCTCGCTGCCTTCGGGGATATCGCCATTGGTGTCGCCAATAACCGCTACGGTCCCTCCGGTGCCTCTCATTCCGTTTCCGGTATGGCCGGGGTTGGCTTTTTCTCCATTGCGCATGTTTTCTACCTTCTGTTCTTCACCCAGTTCTGCCCCATGCGGTGGTATCACTTTATTCTGCCTATCATCGCCATGCTGGCCATGCTGCGCATCACACGGCACCCCTCTTTTCACTTCAGTCGGCATACCCGACCCGCGGGCATCTTCTACTATATGGTGGTCACACTCATGTTCTCAGTCGGGCTTAATGTCGCCGTTACCTGCGTCACATGGTCGCCGCTGCTCAGTATTCGCTGCCCTCTCAATGGTTGGGCATTGGGTGCCGGCGTTACCCTCTTCCTCGTCTCGGATCTTCTCATGCTTCCCCTCTACTTTTACACCCGCCGCAAGTGCCCCCGTTGGGTGCGCTTCGTCAATCTCACCACCTACTATATTGGACAGCTCCTGCTGGCACTCAGTCTCGTACTGTAAGCCCGCAATTCATATATCTTCGGCTCTCTGCTATGGGAGCCGTTTTCTTTTCCTCTCCGCCCGGGGCGCCCACTCCGCTTCCCCCTCGGGCCGATTCTCCGCTGCGCTCCGGACGATCCTCGCCCGCTCCGCGGGCGCCCCTCCCCTTTTTCATACCAAAAAAAGAGTGCCCCTCATCGGGACACTCTCTTTTATTTAGGCTAATTGCGCAACTCTCGGAATTACTCCTCGATATCGATAACAACGCCGGAACCAACGGTACGGCCGCCCTCGCGGATAGCGAAGCGCAGGCCCTTCTCGATGGCGATGGGGGTGATCAGCTCGACCTTCATGTCGACGTTATCGCCGGGCATGCACATCTCGGTGCCCTCGGGCAGGGTGATGACGCCGGTCACGTCGGTGGTACGGAAGTAGAACTGGGGACGATAGTTGTTGAAGAAGGGGGTGTGACGGCCGCCCTCGTCCTTGGTCAGAACGTAGACCTGGCCAACGAACTTGGTGTGGGGGTGAATGGAACCGGGCTTGGACAGAACCTGGCCGCGCTCGATCTCGGTCTTGGCAACGCCACGCAGCAGGGCGCCGATGTTATCGCCGGCTTCAGCGTAGTCCAGCAGCTTGTGGAACATCTCGATACCGGTAACGGTGGTCTCGCGCTTCTCATCGGACAGACCGACGATCTCGACCTTCTCGTTCAGGTTCAGCTTACCACGCTCCACACGGCCGGTAGCCACGGTACCACGGCCGGAGATGGTGAACACGTCCTCGACGGGCATCAGGAAGGGCATATCCTCCTTGCGGTCGGGAGTGGGGATCCAGCTGTCAACAGCATCCATCAGCTCCTTGATGCAGGCATACTCGGGAGCGTTGGGATCGGTGGACTCGGAAACCAGAGCGTTCAGAGCGCTGCCGCGGATGATGGGGGTCTCGTCGCCAGGGAAGCCGTAGAAGTCCAGCAGCTCGCGAACTTCCATCTCGACCAGCTCCAGCAGCTCCTCATCGTCGACCTGGTCGCACTTATTCAGGAAGACCAGCACGGAGGGCACGTTCACCTGACGGGCCAGCAGCAGGTGCTCACGAGTCTGAGCCATGGGGCCGTCGGAGGCAGCGATGACCAGGATGGCGCCGTCCATCTGGGCAGCACCGGTGATCATGTTCTTGATATAGTCGGCGTGGCCCGGGCAGTCAACGTGCGCATAGTGACGCTTGGCGGTCTCATACTCCACGTGAGCGGTGTTGATGGTAATACCACGCTCGCGCTCTTCGGGAGCCTTATCGATGGAAGCGTAATCGGTGTACTCAGCACCGCCCTGCAGAGCCAGATACTTGGTGATAGCGGCGGTCAGGGTGGTCTTACCATGGTCGATGTGACCGATGGTGCCGATGTTAACGTGGGGCTTAGTTCTCTCAAATTTCTGCTTAGCCATTTGAAATGATCCTCCTTAACATTTTTGTATCGTGTGTGGGGCAGCGTTACAGTCTAACACTGCCATTTTACAGTATTTTGGTGGGAAAATCAATCGTAAAATACGGTTTTAGAAATTTTCCCGGCCGGTGCGCTTGGCGATCAGCTTCTCCTGCAGGCCCTTGGGCAGCTCGATATAGTGGCTGGGCTCCATGGTGTACTGACCACGGCCCTGGGTGCGGGAACGCAGGTCGGTGGCATAGCCGAACATCTCGGCCAGCGGCACGAACGCGTCGATCTGCTGTGCGCCGGAACGCATCTCATAGCCCTGGATCTGTCCGCGCCGGGCATTCAGGTCGCCGATCACATCGCCCATGTACTCGTCGGGGACGATGACACAGACCTTCATAATGGGCTCCAGCAGCGTGGGATCCGCCTTACGCATAGCCTCTTTGAAGGCCATGGAACCGGCGATCTTGAACGCCATCTCGGAGGAGTCCACCTCGTGATAGGAACCGTCGAACAGGGTGACCTTGACATCCACCACGGGATAGCCGGCCACGGTACCGGAGAGCATGGCGCCCTGGATACCGGCATCGATAGCGGGGATATACTCCTTGGGGATGGCGCCGCCCACCACGGCATTGACAAACTCGTAGCCCTTACCGGACTCGTTGGGCTCCACGTGGATCTTCACATGACCGTACTGGCCCTTACCGCCGGACTGGCGGGCATACTTGGTATCCTGATCCACAGCCTTGCGGATGGTCTCCTTGTACGCCACCTGAGGCGCGCCCACATTGGCCTCCACCTTGAACTCGCGCAGCAGGCGGTCCACGATGATCTCCAGGTGCAGCTCGCCCATACCGGCGATGATGGTCTGGCCCGTCTCCTCATCGGTATAGGTGCGGAAGGTGGGGTCCTCCTCGGCCAGCTTGGCCAAAGCGACGCTCATCTTCTCCTGACCGACCTTGGTCTTCGGCTCGATGGCCACGCGGATCACAGGCTCCGGGAACTCCATGGACTCCAGGATGATGGGATGCTTCTCATCACACAGGGTGTCGCCGGTGGTGGTATTCTTCAGGCCCACCACGGCGGCAATATCACCGGAGTAGACGGACTCGATATCCTCGCGGTGGTTGGCGTGCATCTGGAGGATGCGGCCCATACGCTCGCGCTTGCCCTTGGTGGCATTGAGGACCGAGGAACCGGTGGTCAGCGTGCCGGAGTAGACACGGAAGAAGCTCAGGCGGCCCACATAGGGATCGGTCATGATCTTGAACGCCAGGGCTGCGAAGGGCTCGTCATCGGAGGACTTGCGCTCCTCTTCCTCGTCGGTCTTGGGGTTGACACCCTTGATGGCGGGGACATCGGTGGGGGCGGGCATATAGTCCACGATGGCGTCCAGCAGCTTCTGTACGCCCTTGTTGCGATAGCTGGAACCGCAGGTCACGGGCACCATCTCCACAGCACAGGTGGCTTGGCGGATGGCGGCGCGGATCTTGGCGGTGGGGATCTCCTTCCCCTCCAGATACAGCTCCATGATCTCATCATCGAACATGGAGACCGCGTCCAGCAGCTTCTCGCGGTACTCGTTGGCAAGGTCGACCATATCCTCGGGGATAGGCTCCACGCGCATATCCTTGCCCAACTGATCGTAATAGATATCGGCATCCATCTCCACCAGGTCGATGATACCCTTGAAGGTATCCTCCTTCCCGATGGGCAGCTGGATGGGGACGGCGTTGGCCTTCAGCCGGTCGTGCACCATGTCCAGCACATGATAGAAATCCGCGCCGGTGATGTCCATCTTGTTGACGTAGATCATCCGGGGGACATGGTAGTGATCGGCCTGACGCCACACAGTCTCGGACTGGGGTTCCACACCACCCTTGGCACACATGACGGTGACAGACCCGTCCAGCACACGCAGAGAACGTTCCACCTCAACAGTGAAGTCCACGTGGCCCGGGGTGTCAATGATGTTGATACGCGTCTGGGGGAACTGATCCTTGGAGCCCTTCCAGTAGCAGGTGGTGGCAGCGGAGGTGATGGTGATACCACGCTCCTGTTCCTGAGCCATCCAGTCCATCGTGGCGGTACCGTCGTGGGTCTCGCCGATCTTGTAGTTGACGCCTGTGTAATAAAGGATACGCTCGGTCGTTGTTGTTTTACCGGCATCGATGTGCGCCATGATGCCGATATTTCTTGTAAATTCAAGTGGTACCTGACGGGCCATATAATCCTCCTTAATACGTTTACAGGTAAATTACCATCTGTAATGTGCGAAAGCCTTGTTGGCTTCTGCCATCTTATGCGTATCGTCACGCTTCTTAGCAGCGCCGCCGGCGCCGTTCAGAGCGTCAAGGATCTCTCCGGCCAGTCTCTCCTTCATCGTCTTTTCAGAACGAAGTCTGGAATAGCTCGCCATCCAGCGCAGACCCAGGGTCTGACGTCTCTCCGGACGAACCTCGATCGGAACCTGATAGTTCGCACCGCCAACACGGCGTGCCTTAACCTCCAGGCTCGGCATTACGTTCTCCATAGCCTGCTCGAAAACCTCCAGAGCGTTCTTGCCCGTCTTCTCTTCGACGATCTCGAATGCTTCGTAAACGATCTTCTGAGCTACGCCCTTCTTACCATCATACATGATGTTGTTAATCAGGCGTGTGACCAGTTTGGAATTATACATAGGATCCGGCAAAACATCGCGTTTTGCTACATTGCCTCTTCTTGGCATAGTCTTCCCTCCTTCACATAATAGTATGAATTCATCGGTACTCGAAAGCACAAGCTCCCGCCGGCTAAGAAAAGGTATTTACGCACGATAATCAGTAGCTTATCTATTATAAATACCCTTAAAGCGAATTTCGCTTTTCCGGTCAAAAGTTCATTGTGTAACGATTAAATTTGGCTCTTTAAAGAAATTACTTCTTTGCAGCGCCGGCCTTCGGTCTCTTAGCGCCGTACTTGGAACGAGCCTGCATACGCTTTGCAACACCCTGCGCGTCAAGCGTGCCGCGGATGATGTGGTAACGTACACCAGGAAGGTCCTTAACACGACCGCCACGGATCATAACAACGCTATGCTCCTGCAGGTTGTGACCAACACCCGGGATGTAAGCGGAGACTTCGATACCGTTGGAAAGACGTACTCTGGCAATCTTACGAAGTGCGGAGTTCGGCTTCTTCGGGGTAGCAGTCTTAACAGCAGTGCAGACACCGCGCTTCTGGGGAGAATCCTGATCGATAGCAATTCTCTTCTTGGAGTTCCAACCCTTCAGCAGTGCCGGCGCCTTTGCCTTCTTCTCGGAAACTGCGCGACCTGTGTGAATCAACTGGTTAAATGTGGGCATATTGCACCTCCTTACACAATTTCTATATATGTCATGCGGGTTTATATTGCCCGCAGAACATGCGCCTATACAAAACAGTATCCTGTCCGTACAAAAATCGCGCGGACAGGTCTGTTTTATGCGGTTTCAAAGGCGGTTCTGGCAGAAATTCTCAGATTTCATGCCCACAACACACCATTTGACATTATACACCGCTCATTATTCGTTTGTCAAGCCCTCTTCTGCATTCTGTGCGGAAGTTTTTTCCTCAAAGCTGCTTAAAGCGGCTACGGCCTCCTGGCTTAAAGAGCTGCTCGGCGCCGTCGGCGCAATTTCAACATTGGTGTAGCAGTCCATGCCGGTGCCGGCCGGAATCAGCTTACCGATGATGACGTTCTCCTTCAGGCCAAGCAGCGGGTCTACCTTGCCCTTGATGGCGGCGTCGGTCAGCACGCGTGTGGTCTCCTGGAAGGAAGCAGCGGAAAGGAAGGACTCGGTCGCCAGAGATGCCTTCGTGATACCGAGCAGCGTCGGCGTGAATGTCGCCTCGCGCAGGCCGGTTTCGCCGTTTGCAATTCTTGCGGCGATCTTCTCGTTTTCAAGAAGCGTGTCGTTCTTATCGACGAGCGCGCCGACGAGCAGCGGCGTGTCGCCCGCGTCTTCAATGCGCACCTTGCGCATCATCTGACGAACGATAACTTCGATGTGCTTATCGTTGATATCAACACCCTGCATACGGTAGGTGCGCTGCACTTCCTCAATGAGGTAATCCTGCACCGCCTCCGGGCCGCTGATGGCGAGCACGTCATGCGGGTTGACGGAGCCTTCGGTCAAGCGGGTGCCCTTTTCAACTACATCGCCCTCTTTTACGCTGAGGCGCGCACCGAACGGGATGAGGTAGCTGCGCTGGTCGCCATCGCCGCGAACGACAATGTGGCGGTTCTTCTTGACCTCTTCAAAACCGATCGTACCGCCGATCTCTGCGATGATTGCGAGATGCTTCGGCTTGCGGCTTTCAAACAGCTCACTGACACGCGGAAGACCCTGCGTGATATCCTTTTCGGAAGCAACGCCGCCGGTGTGGAAGGTTCGCATCGTCAGCTGCGTACCCGGTTCACCAATGGACTGCGCGGCAATGACGCCGACCGCTTCGCCGATGTTAACCGGCGTACCGCGGGCCAAATCACGGCCATAGCAGGCAGCGCAGACGCCGTTTTTGGTTTCGCAGGTCAGAACCGAACGGATTTTGACCTGTTCAACGCCGGCCTTCTCGACAACTTCGACATCGTTTTCGTCAATCAGTTTGCCTTTCTGAACCAGAACCTCGCCGGTTTCCGGATGCAGGATGTCTTCCTGAATGGTACGGCCCAGAATACGTTCGCCGATGGAAACGATAACGTTACCGCCGTCAACAACCGGACGGACGATAATGCCGCGCTCGGTACCGCAGTCGGTTTCGGTAACGACAACGTCTTGAGCAACGTCAACCAAACGACGGGTCAGATAACCGGAGTTAGC
>OGRU01002024.1_pt1 | contig 13984 bp, 10 predicted proteins | sample 1553541 | NCBI WGS metagenome assembly OGRU01 (sample SAMEA2580068, study PRJEB22360) | human gut metagenome | biome: human gut; feature: human-associated habitat; material: faeces | place: Denmark | collected 2008/2010
TGACGAAGTTGTTGTTGACCTTCCCACCCGAACCATCGAAGGCAAAATCGGCTATGTTGGCGAAACCGATGTGCGCATCGACACCAGCGCGCATGGGCAGTCGTGGGATAACGAGGTACTCAACAAGCAGCAATTCGAGGACGGTCTGCGGCGGGATGAACCTACACCTGATGAGGAACTGGACAAGTTGCCTATCTCTGTGGAGGTCAATGGCGAGTGGCAGAACTTTCCGGATGCTGTTGCCGCAGACGAAGCCCTGAACGCTGAACCGATGCCGGAAGCCGCAGGAAATTTTCACATCACGGATGATAATTTGGGTGTCGGAGGCCCCAAGCAGAAATTCGCCCGCAATATTGAAGCCATCCAGACCTTGCGCACTTTGGAGCAGGAGCATCGCGGTGCCACCGCCGAGGAGCAGCAGGTGCTTTCGCAGTATGTAGGCTGGGGCGGTCTAGCGGATGCTTTTGACCCGAACAAAGAAAATTGGTCTACCGAGTACACCCAGCTGAAAGGACTGCTCACCGAAGAAGAGTATGCCGCCGCCCGCGCTTCCACGCTGAACGCTCACTATACCTCTCCGATAGTGATTCGCGCCATCTATGATGCCGTAGAGCGGATGGGCTTCCAGTCCGGCAATATTCTGGAGCCGTCCATGGGCGTGGGTAATTTTTTCGGTATGCTGCCCGACAGCATGGCCGACAGCCGCCTGTATGGTGTGGAACTGGATTCCATCACCGGACGCATCGCCCAAAAGCTGTATCCGCAGGCTGACATCACCGTGGCAGGTTTTGAAACCACTGACCGCAGAGATTTTTATGATCTCGCCATTGGTAATGTCCCTTTTGGCCAGTACAAAGTCAACGACAAAGCCTATAACAAGCTAGGTTTTTCCATCCACAACTACTTTTTTGCGAAAACCATCGACCAGATCAGGCCGGGCGGCGTGATTGCTTTTGTGACCAGCCACTTCACGATGGACAGCAAAGACAGCAGTGCCCGCAAGTACATGGCAGAACGTGCTAATCTGCTGGGTGCCATCCGTCTACCCAATGACGCTTTTAAGGCAAATGCAGGAACGGAAGTCGTCAGCGACATTATCTTCCTGCAAAAACGTGACCGCCCTGCGGACATCGAACCTGCATGGGTGCAGCCGGGGCAGACCGAGGATGGTTTTACCCTCAACAGCTATTTTGTGGAGCATCCGGAAATGGTTCTGGGCAGGTTGGAGATGGAAAGCACCCAATACGGCCATGACCTGACTGTTGCCCCAATCGAGGGTGCCAGCCTTGCAAAGCAACTTGCCGAAGCAGTACAGCACATTGAGGGACAGTACACCGCGGTGGAGATTGCCGCCCCGGATGTTGCCGATGCGGAAGCACAGCGCAAGACGCTGCCCGCAGACCCCGCTGTGAAGAATTTCTCGTATACTGTGGTGGATGGTGAGATTTACTACCGCGAGAACTCCATCATGACGCAGATCGAACTGTCCGATAACGCCAAAGGCCGTGTGGCTGGCATGGTGGAGTTGCGGCAGATTGTCAGTGAACTGATCGACCAGCAGTTGAACGACTTCCCGGATGAGGATATCAAAGCATCGCAGGAAAAGCTGAACGCCGCCTATGATGCCTTTACCGCAAAATACGGTCTGATTAACGACAAGAAAAATGCCAGACTTTTTGATGATGATAGCTCCTACTATCTGCTCTGCTCACTAGAAAACTTGGATGAAAACAGGCAGTTGAAAAGCAAAGCGGATATGTTCACCAAGCGGACGATTCGTCCAGAGCGTGTTGTCACAAGCGTGGACACCCCCAGCGAAGCACTGGCGGTGTCCATTGGTGAGCATGGCAAGGTCGATTTGCCCTACATGGCCGACCTGCTGGGCACTCCCGGTGACTATGAGCGCATCACCACCGAACTCTCTGGCGTGATCTTCAAAGATCCTGCCGCCGATGTAGACGACCCGGAAGCCGGCTGGCAAACAGCGGACGAATACCTTTCCGGTAATGTGCGTGATAAACTGCGTATGGCACAACTTGCTGCGGAAAGTCACCCGGAGTTCAAGGTCAATGTGGACGCACTGACCAAGGCGCAGCCCAAAGATTTGGAAGCATCTGAAATTGATGTGCGGCTGGGTGCCACATGGCTTGCCCCCTCTATTGTGCAGCAGTTCATGATGGAAACTTTTCAGCTGCCCTATCGTATCCGCTACAACAATGCCATCACCGTTCGCTACTCCCCTTACACTTCCGAATGGCGAATCAGCAATAAATCTGCTACTGGCTTCGGTGACATTATGGCCACCGAAACCTACGGTACCCGCAGGGCCAATGCTTACAAGATTTTGGAAGACACCTTGAATTTGCGTGATAGCCGCGTTTATGATACCATCGAGGAGGATGGGAAAGAAAAGCGTGTGCTGAATCAAAACGAAACCACCCTCGCCCAGCAGAAACAGCAGGCCATCAAGGATGCTTTCGCTGGCTGGGTCTGGAAAGACCCTCAGCGGCGTGCCCTATTGGTGAAGAAGTACAACGAGCTTTTTAACAGCACCCGCCCCCGTGAATACGATGGTTCCCACATTCATTTTGTGGGCATGAACCCGGAGATCAATTTGCGAGAGCATCAGCGCAATGCGGTTGCCCATGTGCTGTATGGGTACAACACCCTTTTGGCGCACGAAGTCGGTGCCGGCAAGAGTTTTGAGATGGCGGCTTCCGCTATGGAACTGAAACGTCTGGGCTTGTGCCAGAAAAGTCTTTTTGTCGTGCCAAATCATTTGACGGAACAATGGGCCAGCGAGTTTTTACGCCTGTACCCCAATGCAAAGCTGCTGGTTACCAGCAAAAAAGATTTTGAACCCGGTAATCGCAAAAAATTCTGTGCGAGAATTGCGACCGGTGACTACGATGCGGTTATCATCGGGCATAGTCAGTTTGAAAAAATACCCTTGTCCGCAGAACGACAGGAACGTCTGATTCAGGAACAGATGGATGAAATCGAGGAGGCCATCGAAGAAGCGAAAGCGCAGGTTGGCGAGCATTTCACGGTAAAGCAGTTGGAAAAGCTGCGCAAGTCTTTGAAACAGAAATTGGAAAAGCTGCAAGGCACAGACCGTAAAGATGATGTGGTTACGTTTGAACAATTGGGCGTAGACAGGTTGTTTGTAGATGAAAGTCAGGCGTTTAAGAACCTCTACTTGTACACGAAAATGCGTAATGTCGCAGGTTTGAGTACGAGCGAGGCGCAAAAATCCAGCGATATGTTCGGCAAGTGTCGCTATCTGGATGAAATCACCGGAGGACGTGGCGTGATTTTTGCAACAGGTACGCCCCTGAGCAACAGCATGACCGAGATGTATACCCTGATGCGTTATCTTCAGTACAACACCTTACAGCAGAAAGGGCTGACCCATTTTGATGCGTGGGCATCCACCTTCGGTGAGACGACCACGGCCATTGAACTTGCGCCCGAGGGCTATACTTTAATAGGACGATAAACTTGATTGTCCTAAATTGAAAAATTCCATAAGAAAGGAGGTAGAACAAATGCCTAAAGAACCAAAAATCACCGCACTCTATGAGCGTTTGTCAAGAGATGATGATCTTGCTGGTGAATCGAATTCCATCACCAACCAAAAGAAATATCTGGAAGATTACGCCCAAAAGAACGGCTTCAAGAACATCCGCCATTTTACAGATGATGGCTTTTCAGGTGTGAATTTCAATCGTCCCGGCTTTCAATCTCTAATAAAAGAGGTAGAAGCAGGAAATGTCGAAACGCTGATTGTGAAGGATATGAGCCGCTTAGGACGAAATTATCTGCAAGTCGGTTTTTATACGGAAGTTCTGTTCCCACAGAAAAACGTCCGATTCCTTGCAATCAACAACAGCATCGACAGCAACAATGCTTCAGACAATGATTTTGCTCCGTTTTTGAATATTATGAACGAATGGTATGCCAAAGACACGAGTAATAAAATCAAGGCTGTGTTCGATGCCCGGATGAAAGATGGAAAACGTTGCAGCGGCTCTATTCCGTATGGATATAACCGTTTGCCGAACGACAAGCAGACACTTGTTGTTGATCCGGTGGCATCCGAAGTCGTAAAGCGCATTTTTCTTCTTGCGAACGAAGGAAAAAGCCCACGGACAATCGCAGAACTGTTGACAGAGGAAAAAGTCCTGATTCCTACTGCATACGCAAAGAAATATCACCCGGAGCAGTACAATGGAACAAAGTTCTCCAATCCGTACCTGTGGGGCACCTCCTCCGTAAGAACAATTTTAGGTCGGCAGGAATATCTGGGACACACTGTTTTACGAAAATCTGTAAGCACAAATTTCAAACTTCACAAGAGAAAAGAAACAGATGAAGATGAACAGTACGTTTTCCAGAACACGCATGAACCGATTATATCGCAAGAACTTTGGGATAGTGTTCAGAAACGCAGATGCCGAGTGAATCGCGCTTCTGCTTGGGGAACGCACACCAACCGTTTAAGCGGGTATCTGTATTGTGCCGACTGCGGCAGAAGATTGACCTTGCAAACACACTACAGTAAAAAGGATGGGTCTACTCAATATTCTTATCGTTGTGGTGGATATGCAAGTCGGGTGAATGGCTGTACTGCCCATTCAATCAGTGCCGATAATGTTGAAGCCCTGATATTGGCATCGGTCAAACGCTTTTCGAGATTTGTTCTAAAAGATGAAGAAACCTTCGCTTTGGAACTGCAATCACTTTGGAAAGAGAAACGTGAAGAAAAGCCGAAGCAGAACCAATCGGAATTGAAACGTTGTCAAAAACGCTATGATGAGCTTTCTGCCCTTATTCGTAGCCTGTACGAAAATCTTATGGCTGGACTGTTGCCCGAACGACAGTACAAGCAGCTGATGGCACAGTATGATGGCGAGCAGGCAGAATTGGAATCAAAGATGGAAACGATGAAATCCGAAATTGCCGAAGATAAATCAAGTTCCGCTGATATTCGACATTTCATTTCGCTGATTCGCAAGTGCAAAAATCCAACAGAAATCTCCGATTCAATGTTTAACGAACTTGTCGATAAAATCGTTGTTTATGAAGCCGAGGGTGCAGGCAATGCCCGCACACAAAAGGTTGACATTTATTTCAACTATGTCGGCCAAGTCGATATTGCTTATACCGAGGAAGAACTTGCCGAACTGAAAGCGCAGAAGGAGCAGGAAGAACGGCAGCGCATGGAAAAGCAGCGCAAACGTGAAAAAGCCTACCGAGAAAAGCGAAAGGCAAAGAAAATCGCTGAAAACGGTGGCGAGATCATTAAAACCAAAACGTGTCCGCACTGCGGGAAAGTGTTTACACCTACGAGCAACCGACAGCTTTTCTGCTCAAGGGAATGCTGGAATCAGGCAAGACAGGAGCAAAAGAAGGCGGATAGAGAAGCCGAGAGAGGAACTCGCTACTACCGGCAGCGCACCTGTGCCGTGTGCGGTCACTCCTACTGGCCTACACACAGCCAGCAGGAATTTTGTTCCGAGGAGTGCAGGAGAATTAACCACAACAGGAAAACCTTGGAATTCTATCACAAGAAAAAAGGAAATCCAAAACCTGACCCAGAAGCAGTCCCAACGCCGAAACCAAAGGAGGATAATGCAGCATGACTACCTTAAAGAACACGCTCCACGACAGCAACAACGGTCTGGATTACACTATGGTCAACGGCTACTATCTGCCGAATCTGACCGTAGCAGCCCCGACAGAGCAGCACCCCACCGGGCGGTGGGGCCGCTTACATAAAATGTATTTGAAGGAGCAGCATCCCATCCGGTATAATCAACTGCTCCTGTCCGGTGAGTTGGGCGGCTATCTTGCCAAGCTGGACAAGCAAGCCGAGGAACAGCTTGCATTGACCGTCCAGCAGATGCAGGAAGCCGAGGGCGTGACCGAAGCCCTGAAAGCTGCCGATCAACTGGAGTGGGTGCGCCGGATGAACAGCATCCGCAACCGTGCCGAGGAGATCATCAAGACCGAGCTGATTTTTGTATAAGGAGGTGCCCACGATGACTGTGCTGAAACCGATGCTGAAACTTGCCCTTCTCCCTCTGCTTCTGCTGCTGATTCTGGCACAGTGGGTGGGCGTCTTCCTCATGACCTTCTCCACGATCCTGACGAATCTGCTGGCGGGGCTGTTCTTCTTCGTGGCTCTGACAAGCTGGGTCATGAAGCTGGCAGACGGCGGCGAAGTCCTGAAAATGCTGATTACCGCATTTGTGGTTTTCGTCCTGCCTTACATAGCGATAGCTGCTATCGCCAAAATCTCCTTTTTCGCTGATGAACTCCGGGATTTTCTCCAATCCTGAGTTCAAGACCGCCCTGCACAACGCACGGCGGTCTTTTTGCTACATCGGGTCTGCACAGGGCAGACCCTTTTTTATACGGAGGAACAAGCTTATGAAACTGACGTTTGAAGAAAAGAAGCTGCTCTACACCTATGGCTGCGCCGATCTGGAGTTGACCCGCAAGCGGCTGTACGGAGTTGCCGGGCTGACGGTTGATCCCGACCAGAATAAGCTGGTGTATGACTTCTGCCGGAAGCTGGAGGACGAAACGCTGGCAGACTGGTACGACCAGATGTTCTATTTTGTTCGTGCCGAGATGGAGTGCTACGCCAATATGCTGCTCCTGATGCAGGACATCGAGGAGGACAAAGAATGGAGGAAGGAAGATTTTGTCGAGTCCGATGACGATGTTTAAGCTGGAAACCATGATCTATGCCAGCGAGGACGGGACAAGCAGCGTATTTACGCTGAATCCCGCCTTGCAGAAGCAGCTTGATGCCCTTGCAGCGCAGCACCCGGAGGTGTGCCAGAGGAAAGCAAGGGGCGAAACTGGCGGGGTGACGTATCAGGTCAGGGGTGCTGCGCTGGCTATCCAGCCCGTGCGGGCATCCTGAAAGCGATAACCGATCTGCTATGGTAGAATAAAGAGCAACGGGCAAAGCGTCAGGAGGGATGCTTTGCCCGTTTTACATAGAACGATGAAATTCACTTTTAGCAGAAAGGGGCGATTTATTGGGGAATTTATATGGCTATATCCGGGTCAGCACCCGTGACCAGAACGAGGACCGGCAGTTGATTGCACTGCGTGAATTGAAGATCCCGGAGAAAAACATCTTTATGGATAAGCAGTCCGGCAAGGACTTCAACCGCCCGCAGTACAAGCGGCTGGTGCGGAAATTAAAAAAAGACGATCTGCTCTACATCAAGAGCATCGACCGTCTTGGACGCAACTATGCAGAAATTTTAGAGCAGTGGCGGCTGCTCACCCAGACAAAGGGCGCAGACATTGTAGTGCTGGATATGCCGCTGCTGGATACTCGGCGTGGCAAAGACCTGATGGGAACTTTTCTGAGCGACATCGTGCTGCAGGTGCTCTCCTTTGTGGCTGAAAACGAGCGCACCAACATCCGGCAGCGGCAGGCGGAGGGCATTGCAGCGGCAAAAGCCCGTGGCGTGAAGTTTGGCAGGCCACCAAGACCACTTCCAGATAACTTCTATGAGGTTCACAAAGCATGGAGAGATAAGAAAATGACCCTTAAAGAAGCTGCCGAAGCCTGTGATTTGCCCATAGGCACGTTCTATGGGAAAGCTATCCAATTTGAAAAGTCCACCTAAACAAATACTTTGCAAAATTTTGAAATGTGTACCTTTCCAAATTTCATGCCAGATACCGATTGATACAAGTATACAGCAAAAATGCGGCATATTCAACAGTTTTCAGCCATCCAATAGGCGCGATTTGTTTATTCTGAAAAGGTACACGTTTCAAAAGTGTGTGAGGAGGTCATTATATGTCGCCAATAGCAAGCGTCATAAAGTATGAAGGTGATAATAGCACCTTTATATGGAAACATCCATGCGAAGATTTCAATACCACCAGTCAGTTGATCGTTCACGAAACACAAGAAGCGGTTTTCTTTGTGAATGGTCAGGCTCTCGATTCTTTCGGACCGGGACGTCATACGCTTGAAACTGAAAATATTCCCTTACTGAGCAAATTTCTCAACTTGATCGTCACTGGTGGCGAATGCCCATTTCACTGCGAGATTTATTATATCAATAAAACAGTACAGATGGCAGTCAAATGGGGTACGGATAGTAAGGTTCGTTTTATCGACCCAATCTATGGTGTTCCTCTTGAAATCGGTGCCTGTGGCGAAATGAATCTGATGGTCAGCGATTCCCGAAAGCTTCTCTTAAAACTCGTAGGTACTATGAATGGTATCGCTTGGGACGCACAGGGTAATGATTTTACGGAATCTCTAGCAGCTTCTTTTCGTCCACTGATTTCTTCAACCGTTAAAACTAATCTGGCAAGGTGTATCAAAGAACAGAACATCGACATTTTGGAAATAGACGAACATCTGGATTTATTGTCCAATGTGTTGAAACAGCCGATTCTTACCGGTTTTGAAGAATACGGTTTGACCATTCCGGAATTTTACGTCACCAATGTACTTCTCCCAGAGAGCGATGCAAACTTCAGACGCATCCGGGAATTACATACAATATCCCTTCAAAAACGCATGGTAGAAGCCGACATGGCAATTAAAACAGCCCAAGCAGAAGCCGCCACAACCGTAACTGTAGCACAGCGTCAAGCAATTCTGGAACAGCAAAATACGGAAACGGAATTGGCACGCCGTGAAGCTGAACGTGATCTGATTCGTGCGCAGACAGAAGCACAGAAGACGCGGCTTTCTGGCTATGCAGAAGCAGATGTGATGCACGCTCAAGGAATCGACAAGCGTGATCTCCTTCAGGCCGATGTACAAAAGGCGTATGCACAGGGATTGGGCAATATGCACATCTCTGGTGGTGGCGGTGTAGCTGGTGATATGATTGGGCTGGGCGTCGGCATGGCCGCAGCTGGTGCGGTAAACGGTCATGTCGGGCAGATGTTCCAAGAAATGGGCAAGCCTTTTTCGATGGACAAAGCAGAGAAAAACAATTCCGCAAAGAAAACACTTTGCCCGAATTGCAAAGCAGAAGTTCCCGCTGGGGCAAAGTTTTGTCTGGAATGTGGAACGAAAATCGAAGCATTGGGCGATGATGAAATGATCTGCCCCGCTTGTGGCAAAAAGACCCACAAAGGCAAGTTCTGTATGGAATGTGGCGCACCATTGGTACGCAAGTGCCCCCAATGCGGCAATGAATTGCCAGCCAGTGCAAAATTTTGTCCAGAATGCGGCGAAAGACTCTGACAAGGAGCGGGCATTATGAAAAAACTGTTTAAGTCTTATTTTGCAATCTGGGCGGTGCTACTAGTCTTATTCAATATCATTGCTTTCGTTTCGGCTGGTTGGACCGGGCAAGAAAAATATACCAGTTCGTTCTGGGTTGGTTATGTTTCCATTACCATTGCCTTTCTTGGTCAGTTGGCTTGCACAAATTACGCCCTGAAAAATGATGATCCCCGCAAAACCTTTTTCAGTTTGTCTCTTTTCTCCGTTGGTCGTGCTGGTTTGATAATGACTTTCGTCTTTGGTGGACTATGTATGCTGATTTCTACTATGCCTTACTGGGCTGGTACAATTCTGTGTGCAGCAACATTAGCCTTCAATGCGATTGCAATTATAAAGACCGCTACCACCGCAGATATAGTAACTGATATAGAAGAACGATTGAATCAAAATACCACATTCATTCGCTCTCTGACCGCAGATGCGGAAGGGCTTCTGAAGTCCTCAACAGATGAAGGTGCCAAATCTGCCATCAAAAAAGTATATGAAGCAGTGCGCTATTCCGATCCTGTGAGCAGTACGGCACTTGCTCCTCTGGAGAATGAAATAGATTTGAAATTTTCAGATCTAACAGACGCCGTAAACCAAAATGAACCGGATAAAATTGTTTGCATTGCAAATGAAATCACGGATTTGCTTGCTGAAAGAAGTCGCAGCTGCAAAATGTTCAAATCGTGATCATTGACCCAATAATAGGAAGGATTTCAATCAAATGTCAACATTCAAATGTAAAATGTGTGGTGGCACCTTGGAAATAGAGCCAAATGAAACCATTGCCACCTGCGAATACTGCGGCACACAACAAACCTTGCCGAAGCTCGATGATGAGCGTCGTGCAAATTTGTATGACCGTGCAAACCATTTCCGTAGAAATAACGAGTTTGACAAGGCCATGGGCATCTATGAAAAGATCCTGAATGAGGATAACACAGATGCAGAAGCTTACTGGTCTTTGGTGCTCTGCCGATATGGTATCGAATATGTAGAAGACCCTGCCTCCCACAAGCGTGTCCCGACTGTCAATCGCGCCCAGTTCACTTCCATTTATGACGATGATAACTACAAATCTGCCCTACAGTACGCTGACAGTTTGCAGCGCAGCATCTATGAAGCAGAAGCTGCTACAATCAACGAGATTCAGAAAGGCATCCTCGAAATCTCATCAAAGGAAGAACCTTTCGATGTCTTTATCTGCTACAAGGAGAGTGATGCCAGCGGCAGAAGAACCCCGGACAGCGTTTTGGCAACTGAACTCTATCACGAATTGACGAATGAAGGATTCAAGGTCTTTTTCTCACGGATCACGCTCGAAGATAAACTGGGTACCGCATATGAGCCTTATATCTTTGCAGCCTTAAACTCGGCTAAAGTTATGGTTGTTTTAGGTACTAAACCGGAATACTTTAATGCGGTCTGGGTCAAAAACGAATGGAGCCGGTATCTGGCGCTGATCAAAGCGGGACAAAAGAAAATCCTGATTCCTGCATATAAGGACATGGACCCTTACGACCTGCCGGAAGAATTTTCGCATTTGCAGGCTCAGGATATGACTAAACTGGGCTTCATGCAGGACTTAATTCGTGGAATCAAGAAAATATTATATGTAGATGATCCTAAACCTGCTGTTGCAAAAGAAACTGTTACGACGGAAACAGCTACGGTAAATACAGCTCCCCTTTTGAAACGTGCCTTTATGTTCCTTGAAGATGGCAACTGGAGAGATGCAGATGCCTACTGTGAAAAAGTGCTGGACCAAGACCCTGAAAATGCGGAAGCATACCTTGGCAAGCTAATGGCAGAACTGCATGTTCGCAAACGAGCGGAGTTGCAAACGTATAATCGGACTTTTACATATAGCCTGAACTATCAGAAAATCGTTCGATTTGGCAACAAAGAAATGATTGCCGAACTGGACGAAGCCAACAAACGCATCACTGATTTGAGAAAGAAACTTCAGCTCACAAAGGAGTACAATGAAGCCGTTGCTTCCATGGATGAGGCAAGCAAATCGAAAGATGAGAATGCCTATAAGGCTGCTGCTGAAAAATTCCGGGAAATTTCCGATTTTGAGGATTCCAAAGTCAAGATGGAAACCTGTCTGGAAAAGGCAGAAATCTGCCGAAAAGAGTGCCTTTATCGCAATGCTCTGGACTGCATGGGTAAAAACACAAAATCCGGATATGAACAAGCAATCAGGATCTTTACCGAACTCGGTGATTGGGAAAATTCCCGTGAAAATATTGTCGTTTGTCAAAATGGCATCGATGAGATCAACAGAAAAGATGCAGAAGCTCAGGAGAACGCTCGCATCGCAGCAGAACAACGGGAAATTCAGCGCAAGCATGAAGCGGAACTCTATGAAATTAAAGAGAAGAAGAGAAAAAAGGTTGTTACAATTGTATCTGTGGTAGTCGCCTGCGCTGCTTTGATTTTCTTTGGCTCAAGTGCCTTGATTAAAAATAGCCAATATAACAAGGCACATGAGTTGATGGATTCCGGTGATTATAACGGTGCTATTGAAGCATTCGAAACACTCGATAATTATAAGGATAGCACAGACTTAATCAATGATTGTCGGTATCAAGCAGCGTTGTCTTATATGTCTGCGGAGAATTATGATGCTGCAATTACAGAATTCGAAGAACTAGAGAATAGCATACAGGATACGGATTTGCGCAATGAGTGCGAGTATCAAAAGGCTCTTGCTCTTACAGCCGAAGGAAAGTATGACGCAGCGCGTAAGATATACAAAATTCTGGGCGATTATAAAGACAGTGCAGAAAAAATCACCGAAGTGGGCTATCAGTCCGCACTGGCTATGATGGATGCGGGCCAATATGAAAATGCCATCTCAGCATTCAAGACTTTGAATGGATATAAGGACAGTGCCTCAAAAATCGAGGAATGTACCAATATTCCTAAAGCGGCTAAATATAATAAAGCCGTGGACGACTTGAATTCAGGCAACTATGTTGACGCATACGAAACATTTATGTCTATATCCGATTACAAGGACAGCAAGGAGAAGGCATCTGAAATCTATGAGCAATATAAATCGGCATTGTTAAAAGAGGCGGCTGTAGGCTCAATTATAACCTTTGGCTCTTATGAACAAGACGGAAACACCAAGAATGGTGCAGATGAAATCGAATGGATTGTACTTGAAGAGAAAGACAACAAACTGTTAGTGATTAGCAGAAAAATTCTGGATGTTGCACCGTTCAATTCCAAATGGGTCGACTCCATTACTTGGGAAAAAAGCACACTTCGCAAATGGTTGAACAGTGACTTCTATAACAGTGCATTTACAGCATCTGAAAAATCGCATATCCAAACAGTTACGGTAACTGCTGAAAAGAACTCGAAATATAATACGCCTGCAGGGTCTAATACGCAAGACAAAATATTCTTGCTAAGTATCTCGGAAGCTGAAACTTATTTTGGCAAGAATAGGCCTTGTGGTGACGGCTCCTGCGAAATGACAGATTGGGCACGGTATAAATTAAGTTACTTGGATCATGTATCAAAGTCTTGGTGGCTTAGAACTCCGGGGCAAAACAATCAGAAGATAGCATATTATATAGATAATACTGCTGTAGCATCAGGCTCGGATTTTGATTTTAGTACAACTGGTGTTCGTCCTGCAATGTGGATCAGCCTGAATAGCTGAATGTGTCAATATGAGGGGGTGGTAAAAAACGAAAACCGGAGATAAACGGATTGCATCGGTTTATAATAATCTGGATAAGCAGACAACCTATCGGGAGCAACTTGGAAAATACAAAATAGCCTTGGAACATGAATTCTATTTTGAAGCGATGCTCATTGTCTATGCAATGATGGAAGACCGAATGCGTTCCTTTTTGTATCACATCGGTGCGTTTCGCCAGCCAGATGCACGGCAACTGAATGTCAGTAAAACAAAGGGCGATCTTCGCAGATTGTATTTTGGCTCTGATGAAGCTGCCGAAAACAAAAAACTAACGTTCGATAATATCTCCTGCAAGGAGAAAATGATCCGAGCAACACTAAACTGGGCAATCAGCAGTGACTCCCTTGTATCAGGTACATATCTGGATGTTTTAAGAAGCGAATATCAAAAGTGTCTGGATATGGATGGATTTTTGAACACGTTAGATCACATTGACCAGTGGTTAAAGTACCGTAACGAGGTAATCCATGGATTGTTCAATAAAAATGCTGCTTGTCTGAATGAAAGCATCCGGGAAGAAGTCGAGGCAGGTATGCGATATGCACGTTTTATTGACAGTCAAGTGAAGGCATTAAAAAAGAAAGATGCCATTCGCACAAAAATGAGAATCAGACCATAATTTAACCCCATGAAAAGCAGCTCGGACGCAATGTTTGAGCTGCTTTTTTCATCTGGAATGTACAGACAAGGAGCGTGATGCCATTGACCCAACCCAAAACCGATCTTGCCTACCTCAGCAACGAAAAAGCCAAAGCAGAGCAGAAGCTGCGCTCTTGCCAGCACCGGGAGAAAATCCTTGAACGCCAGATGTCAGAGCTGAACCGGAGAGAGCGCGTGCATCGTCTTTGCACCCGTGCCGGAATGCTGGAAAGTTTTCTGGTCTGTCCGGGAGAACTGACCGACGATCAGGTGATGGAACTGCTGAAAATCTCGTTCCGCCAGCCTGAAGTCGTGCTGGCACTTGCAAAGATGGTGCATGATGTTCA
>OGRU01002036.1_pt1 | contig 13906 bp, 18 predicted proteins | sample 1553541 | NCBI WGS metagenome assembly OGRU01 (sample SAMEA2580068, study PRJEB22360) | human gut metagenome | biome: human gut; feature: human-associated habitat; material: faeces | place: Denmark | collected 2008/2010
CCGTAGATCAGCAGATCTACGGGCCTTATTTTTCCGATATTTTACCCTGTGCCATCCACTCTGGCAGGAGTCGAACGCACACAATTTTTACTCTATCAGGCATATCTTTTGAGGCCGGGATCTTGTTACTACAGGATCTCGGCCTTTTTTATTCTGCTGTAGAAACCGATTCCCCAAATAGAAAACAAAAGAATGTGAGGTTGTTATATGGCGCAACAATTTTTTGAAGAATTATCCCGGTGCCTCAGAAAAGAGCAAATTGAATCCCGTAACAGAGAGGACAGGCGGCTGGAGGTTTTCCTCCATGGCCAACCTGTCCTTTCTGTTTCCCCTGGGAATGAGGTTTTCCTGCTTCCGGCTGGAAGCAAGAATCCGGAGGCCAACGAGCTGTATCACAGGGTCGCCACTGCAGCCGACAGAGTATTTGAATATGTGGAGGCCATGGAAAACACCCTCCTGCTCCGTGCTCGTGGTCTTGACAATAAGTTTCATCTGCTTGCGGATTTCGGCGGGGCTGTGCTGGCGGGCAGAGAGCGAGGCACCGGCCGGGGCTATGAGTTCGTTACATGGATCTGGGATTATGAAAGGGTCGGCGTCAGCCATGGGCACTATTATGAGGATGATTTTGCAGGAGCCAAACGGGACTTCGCTGTCCGCTCTGGTCTGATCCCCAAAGCCAGTCTCTTCTCCAATGAGGAGTTGACAGAGATTTATCGTGCAACGGATCATCTGTTGGCAGAAGACTCAAATTTGAATGACAAACAGATAAGAGCCATCCAAGAAGCCAGAATCAAAATCGAGTTCTCTGTCCCTGACCTGGATCCCCAATTGGAACACAGACAGGATTATAGCCCTCAGATGGAGATGTAGGGCTCGGCATTGGAGGAATACGATGAGAATGAATGCTGTGTTATCAAATCCGAAGCATCCCGAGTACGGACAGTTTACCGTTCCCCTCCCAATCCCGCACAACCAGTATGACGGAATCATGGAGGCGCTGAATGCGATGGACATGGGAGATCCCCTGGCGAGGGACTGCCAAATGGACGAGATCCTTGGTGAGTACCCCATTCTGAAGCGGCTGGAGGGGAAACCTGTCAATATCGACGAGTTGGACTACCTGGCCAAGCGGCTGGACAGCTTTTGCTGTGCATTGGAGGACGCTCAGTTCCAGGGGGCGGCGGTCAGCTACGACTATTCCGACATGGCCGACCTGATCAACCTGACCTTTTCTTGTCAGGAGGTCACGGTCATCACAGATTTTTCTGATTTAGAGCAGGTCGGCAGAGAACATTTCATGGTGTTGAACGGCGGCTGCGCCAGTAAAGAGGAGCTGGACAACCTGGATGGCTATGAAACTGCCCTGCTTCTCATTGATGAGGGGGACGGAGTTGTCACACCGTATGGGGTGGTTTATGACAACGGTATGTGCCTCTCGCAAGTCTATGATGGACGCCATTTCCCGCAGTATTTCTATGAACCTCCCCTGCTGACCCTGACGGTACAGGAGAGCAAGGGCGCTCCCCAAACCTGGCTGTATCTGCCCGCGCCAGACCTCCAGATCAAGCGTTCCCTGATTCGGGCAGGGATCGTTGATCCGGCGGATATGGAGCTGTCATTTCAGGCAAGCGAGTTTCCGGATGCCGTAGACTGTGTTTTGGATATGGAGTCAGAGAGCCTGGAGGAGCTGAACAAGCTGTGCCGGTCGATCCAGCAGCTGAGTACCGATGAAATAAAAAAGCTGGGCGCGGTGGTGGAATACGCACAGCCGGAAACCGCCGCGCAAGTCAGGCAGCTGGCAGAGAATCTGGAGCAGTTTGACTATGCCCCCAGCGTCCAGAATGTGGAGGAATATGGCCGCTATATGATCCAGAAGTCCGGAAAATTTGAGTACGATGAAAATTTGTGCGACTTCTACGACTATGCCCGATATGGTCTGGAGCGCATGAATTTAGAAGAAGGTCGGGTCGTAAAGAGCGGGTATGTCTCCTATCATGGGGTGCTTGCACTGGAAGAACTGATGATGGATGATCCTGCGAAACAGTACCAGGCGGAGCTTGACTTTCAGATGGGGTGAACGGAAGCATGAACACAAAGATCCATTATCTGTACCGGGATGCAGACAACTATAAAGTTCACAACAGCTGTGTGATCAAGGGTGTATTGACTCCTGAGCAAATCAATGTGATCCTTAGTTGCTGTGACGCAGGAGAATATTTCATTCCGAATCAGGTGGGGCTGCCGGAAAGAAAGTTCGAAAAAATTGACCCCCAAGTCGATCACTGTTGGTTTGAGCTTACTCGAGATGATTTTGAGTACACAGACCAGCCCGCTAATGTGCCGGTGACAGCCCAGCAGCTTACAGATCATTTTATAGCGGCCAAAGACAGCTGGAACGACTGTGAATTTTTTGAGCAGTCAGATCAAAATATCACAGATCTTCATATCAAGATGTAGGATATCGCCCTTATTTATCAACTTATGATAGACTTTCGACTGCCTCTGTGGTATTGTTCCCGTTGCCATCTTAGAGAAAGGAAAAAACAAATGAATAAAGAAGAATTCTGGAAAACTATTGAGTCCGTTAATCACTCCGTTCCCGATGGGAATCATGAAATGGTCGCAAAGCAGATGTGTGAGGAGCTGCTCCATTACTCTCCGCAGGATATTTTGGACTGGCACCTCATTTTGCGGGAATATACCAATGCGGCGTACCGCAATGACCTATGGGCAGCCTGTACTGCGTTAGGTGCTCATTCGTCCGATGATGGATTTATTGACTTTCGCACATGGCTGATCTCCCAAGGTAAGGATATTTATATGGACGCTATGCGCGACCCGGATACGCTGGCCGCCAATCCCCATGCCGGAAATGAAATGAACTTTGAGGCATTTAGTGCTTGCGCCATTGATGCATATGAAAGAAAACTCAATCTCACCGGCATGGATCGCTACACAAAACCATATGATGACCTGGACAAGCATGCGTTAAGCGACCAGCTTGTGATGGATATTCAAAGCGAGATCCCCCAGCATCCAGATGCCCCCAGCATTCATCTCCCGCGAAACTACTCCGTTCAGTTTCCCCGCATTTGGGCGCGAATGTCAGATCAGCCTTCCGAGGCATCTCCCGCTCCCCCCAATCCGGACCGCTCCGCACATAGGATATTCAAGATCAATGATCTTTTTGGCGAGCAGATCGATCTGCAGCCTCGTGTGGAGCTATACTCCGTTAGAGATTTTATGGGCCAAGAGATGCCAGGTCTTGCCATTGTTCTGGATGAGATCAGCAACGAATCAGATGGTGATGAAGAATATGCTGTCCTTACCGTGTCCTTTGGCGAGTTTATCAGCGCCAAAGACTGTGCATATATCGATACCAACAACTGCTATTTTGCCCAGCAGCTTCTGATCCAGGGGATCGCCGAGGATACCGGGCTGTCAAAAAATAGCGGCTTTTGCCAATATCCTCTCTGGCACTTCAAAGAAGACTTTCTGAAGGAGATCGGCGGCGCTGCCTATGAGGAATACTCACGCCGATACAACGAGTATATGCAATCCGCTGGTTTTGGCGAAGCAGAGGACGAAGTCGAAGACATCGCAAGCGAAGGTATGGTGATGGAATGAAAAAGGAGGACTTCTGGAATCTCATTGATGAAACCAACCAACTGTGTCCCACTCATGATCAGGAAAGCATTATGGCTGTAGCAACGGATAAACTGCTGAAACTTAGTGTGAAGGATATTCTGGACTTTCACATGATCCAGCAAGAATACCTCGGTGCGGCATACAGGAATGACCTTCACGCAGCCAGTGAAGCGATGGGTGCCACTCCTTCATACGACGGTCTGCAGGCTTTCATATATTGGCTCATCTCACGCGGCAAAGAGGTATTCATCAATGCGGTCAATGATCCCGACACCCTGGCTGATGTTCCAAAGGCTGGGGAAAAGATAGAGTTTCGCAGTTTCGGGTTTGCTGCTTATACCGCCTACAGCATGAAGATGGATCGCATCGATCCCGAGAATATGAGTGATATATACAGCGCCTTGAACAGCCTGGATTATGATGGACTTGCTCCAGAAACCTGGGAAGCCATTCATAGTGAGCTTCCCACACGCCCAGATATCACAACTCCATATTCACTGGATACGATCCGATGCCTGTTCCCAAACATCTATCAGAAAAATGCGGACAGGCTTAAGAACACAGGTCTTTACAAAGAGCAAGTAGATAAGCTGCTGGCATCGGAATGTATCATCCATGCCCGCGTAGGGATCGGCCTCTGTCCCAAAGAGGAGTATTTTGCCGGAACACCTGAGAATATCGCCAATTTCCTTGCCTGCTATAAGATCGCCGACTCCATGCTCCTAACAGACTTGACGGATCATCTGATCGTTTACTCATCCGGATGGCACATCATGTCCTGCCCCGATAAAGCACTTCGGGAGAAAATCAACGAAACACTCTTTCCAATCTATCGAGGAGAGACCGAAGCACAGCCCGTTTTCAAACTTTCTGCAAGCGAGTTTGAGGAGGCTTTTGGTGAGCTGTCATATACCGCTGGCCAGTCAAATTTTCTAATGATGTAATGTGTAAAACGAAAGGGGTGAAAAAATGAAAAGGAATGGATCATCTGAAAAAGGAATCGTTTCGGAGATGCTTCCGGTATTGAGGCCCGCTTCCATTGAGGAGGCGGGTCTTTTCTATTCCCAGCTGGACGAGACCAAGGATGCGGCGCTGGGCACGGTAGGCCATGTGCGAATCGACTTCGGCCACGGCGGGAAGGAATTCTGGCATAGCTGGTGGCCGCACAATGAGGACCAATTCAATACCCCAGAATTCAAGAAGGCGATCCAGACTGTGGTAGATGCGCTGCAACTGGACGGCCCCCTGAAGGACTTGTCCACTATGCGCAGCTACTGCCAGCAGCATGGCGGAGCAATTACCGCAGACGGAGAAAACTTCGGATACATCGCAGAAACGGAGCAGTATCAATTCTGCCTGCGGTGTACGCCGGTGCCAGGACATTACCAGGGCTATCTCTACTGCTACGACAAGCGCCAGCAGGAGATGGCCCAGCAGAACACCGTCGTGGGCCGGGTCAGCTATGCGGACGGTACCCGTCAGGAGTTTACCGACGCAGCACAGTATCTCCAGACCATACAAGAGGAGCTTCCGTACCGGAACACCACCGGCTTCCGGTACGAGGCCCTCACGAAGGACCCCCAGGTCAGAAAGGCGGTGGATGATATCATCCTGGACTTCGCAGGCGAGGCGAACCCCAAACGAACCTGCAATTACGGTATGACAGAGAAAGGATTGCAGGCCCTTCGGGATGCGGCAGACCCATCGCTCCCCCATACCTATGCCTGGTTTGTGATGACAGACTGCAATACGCCCCAGGAACAGCTCCACCGGGGCCTGACCCTGGAGGAGGCGGTCCGCCTCTATCAGGACAGCGATTGCCCCGAAAAGCGGCTGGGCGTCACCAAGGACGGTATCGCCACCGTAGATATCGTGCGCACGGCAGATGGGGAGCAGAACTTCTTCTCGGATCACCAGAAACTGGACAGTTTCAAAAATGACCCGGTCATCTTCGAGGCGGTGGCGCAGCTCCACCAGGAGCTGGAGAACGCGACCTGTGACCAGAGCATGATGATGTAGGAGGACACAAGATGACAGTACAAAAGGAATGGCTGGACTTTCTCCGGGAGCAATATCCCCAAGGAAGTCGCATCCGGCTCATTGAGATGAAAGACGACCCCCACCCCATTGCCCCCGGCAGTATGGGAACGCTGAAGTGCATTGATGACGATGCGCAGTTCCATATTCAGTGGGACAATGGCAGCGGTCTTGCGCTCCGCATTGGCGAAGACCGGTTCCAAGTCTTCCGCCCGGAACCCCAGACCCTGAAATTCTACATGCCGCTCACTGCCCAGCTCTATGCTTACGACGACTGGGGAGATCTGGAGGAGTATGGCGACGATCTGGATGGGCGTGAGCTGAGGGACTATCAGTCCTGTATTCATGAGGCGCTTCTGGAAAACCAGATGCCTGACGAAAAACGGCGCGGCCTGATGCATTGGTACGACAAACAGGATGGGGTCAACAGCAAAGTCCACTCCGTAGTATTCGATGTGGAGAGCCGCGATGGTCAACTGTGGTGTGTGGCAGAATGCAAGGTAATGAGTGAACTCCTGCCGGAAGAAAAGGAGACCTTGGCTGACTACATCTCCGGCCAAGCTTCAGATGGCTGGGGCGAGGGCTTTGAGCAGTGCGCCATCAAACTGAATGAGGGTGAGCTCTATGTGAGTCTCTGGAACTCTGAGAACTGGAGCATCCAGACAGAGGAAGAAAAATTCTCGCCGGATTCCCTCACCCGCCTGCCGGATCTGTGCTGGTCGGTCCTTCCTGGTGAGGGAACGCTCATCTGCATCAAGCGGGGCGAGAGCGGCTACTACCCCAGCGACTGGAGCACAGATGACAGAGAACAAAACCGTCGGCTGGCGGACTACAACAACCAGCGCCGCGGCATCACGCCGGCACAGGAGCAGGCCATGCTCACCGGCAGCATGCACGGTTGGGATGTGCCGGGAGCAGATCCCAAATGGTACGAGGAGCATCAGGAATCAGAGATGGGAGGAATGACCCTTGGATGAAAAACTATTCAGCGTCTATCTGACATCCACAGACTATAGCAAATTGGCCTACGCTAAACTGGAGCTCCCGGCCAGCCCCTGGGAGCTGCTGGACGCACTGGACAAGGCACGGCTCCCAGAGGGTGATTCCTTGTATCTGGAGATCATAGATTACCACGACTTTGAGGTGCTGCGCTCCTGCCTTACTTGCTCGGCAACAAATTTGCCGGAGCTGAACGATCTGGCAGAGCGCCTCTCCAGACTTGACGAGAGGCAGCACACCGCCTTTGAGGGGCTGGTGCGGGTGGAACTCCAGAAACAGGAGCCCCTCACACTCAAGCGCCTTCGGGATCTGGCGGCAAGCGCGGACTGCTGCCATGTGGTGGAATCGGTCGTGTCGGATGGACAGCTGGGGCGGTTTTATGCGGAAAACGGGTTTGTGCCGGAAGTGGAAGGACTGCCAGATGCAGTTTTTGAGCTTCTGGACTTTGAAAAGATTGGGGAAATGGCGCGCACAGGTGAATGCGGTGTATATGTGCCAAGCGGGATCTCCGATCTGGGCGGTTATGTAGTCCAGCACTCTGATCTGAATTCGGTGCCGGAGATCCTCCTGTGTCGGCCTGTCGAGCCGGACTATGCGATCCATCTCCGGCTGGCGGCGCGCCATGAAGACCTTCCCTTTGGCGGGACCGATGTCGTGGAGCTGAAGCTTCCCGCCGAAGACAGTGTTTTGGAGATGGCGGTAAGCTGCCTGGGATATGCTGACTGGGGTGCGGTTGAGTGTACCTGCCTGGACTGCAAAGTCCCGCAGCTCAAGGAACACATCACCAGCGCAGTACCATTTGAAACCATCAAGCAGCTTGGCGATGTGCTCACCCGAATGCCGACCCAAAATCTCCCCGCCTACAAGGCGCTCATAGCGGCCACAGAGTGCCAGCATGTTGAGGACGCACTGGTTCTGGCAGAACAGCTTGATGAGCACATCCTCTCTTCGGCCATTGCATCTCCTGAAGATGTTGCGGCAGAAGAACTTGCTGTTTCACTGTCGAAAGAGGATATCAAGCTGATTCGACCTCATATCAATCTTCACACCTACGGTCAGGCACTTCTGGCCTCCCGCAACAGTATTCAGACCGAGTACGGCCTGCTGGAACGCCGGGATGGGCAACCCATCCAGAGCATCGGACAACAGAAGCAGGAGCCGCGGATGGGAGAAATGGAGCTTGGATAACACACAGGAGCCGGAGGCAGGTTCACATTCAAAATGCATGCGTAATAGGAGGTGTTCTTAATTCTCAAGCAAACAATCAGTACCCCCGAACAAGTGGATCTGGCTACCATCGATTTCCCGGATATCCGTTGGCTCCATGGTGTGTTCTACTGCAACAGCAGCGGCTCCGGCCGGGACAAAAAATACCATCCCTGGTCAGGAGTGAAGACCGATCTCGGAGAGATCGAGGAAAAAGTATGGTGCCAGATTGCCGAGTCTCTGATCGACCGCAAGGGGGAATCTGCTCTGCTGAAGTCCCTCATCGAATGGGAGTCGGACCACAACTATGTCCATGCATCCAAAGAGGAGGTCAGACAAGAGGCGCTGCGGCTGCATGTAGACCGGATGTTTGATAACCCGCGCTGGGTCCACTTTGTTCCCTTCAACCGAAAATACCGGCCGGAGGCATTGGGAACAGCGCACCTTGTCACGGTAGCCAATGAGTGCTGCCATACGCCCGGTGAGGTAACACAGGAACAAATCGACCACGCTGCGAACGGCATGGTCGCCTGTCCCTGTTGCAGGCGGTGGAGTCCCTTTCGCTGTGTGGAGCAGACGGAAAATACAGAAGAAAATAAAATTGGAATGGAGATGATACCGCGATGAGTACGCAAGATCGCAAGCTCTTCGATCTGCTGGACGGTTTTGAGATGACCAAATCCGAGTACGACTGGCTGGAGCGCCGGTTTGAGAACATGACCGCCAAAGAATCCATGCTGTTTCGTGGGGCCATGCAGATCGAGCGACCGGAAAAGACCTTTGATGTGCTTCAGCTCATCAATCAGCTGGATCACTATGAGCTGTTCTACGGCGCCGGGGATGATATTGGACTGGGGCACTTCGTAATGAATCGGATCAAACACCCGGCCTCCTCCGCACGGGCATATCTCGATCCTGCGAAGGTCGGGGCCGCATTTCGGCAGCAAGTCGGAAGCGCATTCTGTGACGGCCCCTTCATCAAGATCTCATCCCTGACAGTTCCGCTCCTGGACGGCGACCTGACGCAGTATCCCGACAAGGGCGATTATGGCATCCGAGTCAAGCTGGCCAGTCGCAGCAATATGGAGGGCATCTGGGTGGGATTCCCGGACACCAGCGCATATATGGACTCGTCACATCCGGATGAACTGCTCCTTGCTTTGGATGCGTTGGAAGTAGAGACGCTGACCGAGTGCATCGCTGTGGATGTGGACTGCGGCCTGCCTCAGCTTAGGGACATCCTCTCCCAGTATGATTCTGCCGCAGAGCTTATTCGCCACGCTATCGACTTTGGGTATGTGTGGGCGGAGCAGGGTCAGGGCGAACCTCGATGGCTGGACAAATGGCAGGCGGTGATGGAGCTGGAGGACTGCCACCGCTTGGATTACGCCCTGGATCTGGCGCAGAACCTTCGCTGCTACAATTTCCTACCCCGCGACATGGAGCTTGCAGACTACGGCAAAATGCTGGCAAAGCAGGACGGCATCTATCCCACGGACGAACTTCTCGTGTCCTGCTTTGATGCGGAGGGCTACGCCAACCAAAAAATGAGAAACCTCGGTCTGTCGGCAGCAGAGCATGGGTATGTGTCCTGGAACGGGATCGAGATCCTTTATGAGTACAGCCAGCCGCCCAACAACCCGACCATGTCCATGTAATTACGCAACACGCCAGAGGTTGACGCAAGGGGGTGATCCTACAGAAAAATAAATAGCCAAAAATAACTATGGGGCCGTTTTTCCGAGAGGGATAAACGGCCCCCTCTTCTTTTATGCCCTTTTTCGGAAAAGCACCCCGGAAAGGAGGCATCTATGCAGGAAGAACGGCTGGCGGAATTTTTGGAACGGTACCACTCCGGCGAATCGAATGCCGCCACCAGCCGGGAGTTGGAGTGCATTTTCTCCATCAAGGGGATCGAAGTGCGTCAGATGGTCAACCGCTTGCGCCGCAAGGGAATCCCCATCGCCAGTAGTGGCAGCGGGTACTTCTACGCCGCTACAGAACAGGAGGTGCGGGCGACCATCGCCCATCTGACACGACGGATCAGCGGAATCGCCGCCGCTATCAGCGGTCTGAACCGGTCCTTGGAGCAATTTGACACCGCACAGACCCGGCTGCCGCTGGAAGGCGGTGATGTGGTTGAATAGCTTCATGAGCTGGATCGGTGGGAAAAAGGCACTTCGGGAACTGATCGTGACCTTATTCCCGGTCTACTATGAGCGGTATATCGAGGTCTTTGGCGGAGGCGGCTGGGTGCTGTTCCATAAGCCGCCCGGAAATGATTTCGAGGTGTACAACGATTTCAACAGCCTGCTGGTCAATCTTTACCGATGTGTAAGAGATAAGCCGCAGGAGCTGATGGAATCGCTCCGGTATGTGCTGAACGCGCGGGAGGATTTCGATGCGGTCCGCGCGGCGCTGGCCCGTGACAGCCCCGCCAGCGATGTGCAGAAGGCCGCCTGGTTCTATCAGCTCATCCGGTACAGCTATGCTTCGGGCCTGACCAGCTTCGGCAGCCAGCCCCACGATATGCGGAGCAACTTCCCCCTCATCGAACAGGCCCATCGGCGCTTGGCTAAGGTAGTTATTGAGAACAAGGACTTCGAGAAACTCATCCGGCAGTATGACCGCCCAGCGAGCCTGTTCTATCTCGACCCGCCCTACCACGCCACCGAGGGTTACTATCAAAATATCGGGGAGGACGGCTTTACAGAGGCGGCTTCACGGAACGGGACCACATCCGCCTGCGGGATGTGCTGATGCGGATCGAAGGCAAGTTCCTTCTTTCCTACAATGATGATGCATTCATCCGAAGCCTGTATGACCGGCCCGGCATCTACCTCATGGAGACCACCCGAATCAACAACATCAAGCAGCGGTATGACAATGGCGCCCAATTCCCCGAGCTGATCATCGCCAACTACGATATGCATGAGCGGCGCCGGGTGGCGCCGTCCCAGATGAATCTGTTTGACCTGACAGGGGGTGATACAACATGGCTGAAGCCTTGACGGAACTGGAAAAGCTCCAGAAAGCGGCGAAGCTGATCGAGGAAATGAGCCAGGGACGCCTTCAGGTTTGCCCCAGTGTAGTGGGGCAAGTCTATATCCGGCCGCAAAACGAAGCCTATCTTGGACTGGCTATGCGGATCGACAGTATTCCCGGTCAGCCGCACTACCGAGTGACCTTCTCCGCACAGCTGCGCCGGATGGGGGCGGATATGGCCTCGGAAGGTCTTCGGACACTGCTGTCCGAGGTCGGCCAGACCTATGCGCTGCTGACCGCCCTTGAATCAAGAAACTATACGCCCACCACAGAGGATCTGACCGCTTTCCGGGAAGATCTGCTGGCGGAACAGGAAGCGAAGTCATTCCCAACTTTGAATCAGATGATATAGGAGGACAACAGAAAATGAAATTCATTATGCAGCTGCCCAACGGTTCCTTTCATGTTCCCAGCGCCGCACTTAAGATCAGCGGTCTGGAGGGCGGCGACAGGATCGAGATCCATACGCTGGAGCGCGCGGCGGTGATCATGAAGCAGCAGATGAATGCCATGGAACTGCTGACGACGGCAGAGGCGCTCAACAAGCTGGCAGCGGAACTCATCATCCATCTGGCCAAGGTTTGCGGCTTTTGTGAAGGCTGCGAAACGGCCTGTCCCTACGACGGCCTGGATGGCGGAATGCTGGAACTTCCGGATTATATCCGGGAAGAAGCTGGAATTCGGGCCGACGCCAAGCTCTGCGCGGTGGTGAACGAGGATAATCATACGGTCACACTTGCTATGGCGGGGTACTCCTACGACCTGCGTGATGTGCCGGAGAACATTCTGGAACTGCTGAGCAGACTGGATGTCTGTATGGGCGCGCTGGAGAATCACCTGATAGCTGAAGATGTGATCTATGGTGACAGCGCCTATGGTCGAAAGGAGCGCAAAGATGAGTAAGGTACACACCGCTGTAAAGGTCCGCGAAGATGATTCACTGGTATTGCCTGCATTCATTATGCGTGGAATGGGGTATGAACCCGGAGAGGAGGTCCCCGTCACGACACCGACAGACCAGTATATCTGCGACTGTGATGCAAACAGCCTTTTTGTGAGCCGTGTCTGCGGGGACGCAGGGTGCGCCGGCTATACCAGCGAGGGGCCTGATCTCAACCTGCCGGCCGGCATGTTGGCAGAGGCGTCCATCCCCTTGGGCGAGGATATCTCAGTGCTGGCGGCGGACGGCGCCCTGATCATTGTCCCCGCGACCGAGGAACTGCGGGAGCTGCCGGCGGAGTTCTGCTGCCTGCTTAATGATCTGGGCATCAGCCCACTCTCCATCCGATTTCATGATAAGTGGTGCCTGCCGTAAGGAGGGAGCGTCAGGATGGAAAAAGAGATTTACCTCTACCCCTACTCTGCGACCGAAGCCCGCGCCCGGAATGAGCTGGCCCTCTGGCGAGCCAGTTTTTGCGCCAATGTGGAGTGTGCCCGCGACATTGAGGAGGGCATCCGAACCCATTTTGATGGCGCACATCTGGATGACGCATTCCTGCAGCCTCTCGTAGATAAATGGGGCTATAAGCGGATCAACTTCGTTCTCTCCAATACGCTGCAGATGCTCAGCTACGACGGCCGGTTCAGCCCGAGCAATCGGGAATGGGCAAGGCGCACCTATGTTCCCTCCGATGCCGACCACAACACATCCTATAGGGTCAAGAGCCATCCAGCCATTCTGGATGGCTTTGTTCGTATGATGCGGGATGCATACCAGAGCCTTGGACTGTTCGGCCCGCAGCATTGTGAGCCGGATTCCTTTGAAAGCCTCGACTATGAGGGCAAGGTCCTGGTCCTCTCCCCGGACACGCTTCGGGAAAGCTGCTGGTCGCCAGAGAACCAGCTCTGGTACGCCCATGACGGATTCGGCTGTTCACCCCACGCCATCGGGCGCTCTATCCGCTCCACCTGCCTTGGCGATGGAGAGCAGACAAGGTGGAACCGCACTGACTTCATCGGTGTGCTCCGGGAAGAATTCCTCCCGGACTGGGCCAAGGAAAAGCTGGCTGAGCTTCAGCCCCAGCAGCCTGATATGGGGGTGATGAAAATGACCTGATAAAACAGAAAGGAGGAATATCGCTGTGAGCATTCAGATGAAAAACGGCTGCCTGGTCTACTATGGAAGCCTTATTGGATACCAGGCGAAGGACCAGGCGGAAGTCACCGTCGATCCGCAGTTCCGCCGCGAGGAGTTGGAATCCTGGCTGACCCGGCACGGGCTTGTCCCCCGCTGGGAGGAAGGCGTCTATGAACGCCTTGCCAACGAGGGCTTCCATGCCCGTGACAGCGCACCGGAGCTGCAGTCCTGCCGGATCTGGCAGCTCAAGCCCGGTACTCCGATCCAGATGCGCTTCATTGGGCTTGACGCAATGGCGCAGAAGTTTGGCGGCCCCGCACCCGAACAGTACCATGTGGTCTACGACGGCCAGATCCAGGACAATGACCTGGAAAAGCTCTGGAACAAATTCAGCCGCACCCCGCTGGGCCCGGATGGTCAGCCGCTGGCGATCTCCGATGTGGTGGAGCTGTACGGCCCCTCCGGCAGCGCCTTCTACTATGTGGACCGCTATGGGTTCCAGCCCATCGACTTCACGGACCAGCCCGAACAGAGTCAGGACATGTGCATGACCCTGTAAATTCAGAATAGGAGGAATCAAATCATGGCGACCAAAACGCAACAGGCCGCGGCGCAGACGCCGCCCGCTGTGGGCGATCCCCACGCGGTCTATCCCACCCACTATGACGTCAAGATCCACACGCTCCGCCCGGAAGGGACTTGCCGCGCCACCGCCTCGGTGAACATCAACGGGTGTTTTGCCGTCCGGGGCGTCAAGGTCATGGAGAGCAGCAGGGGCCTGTTTGTATCCATGCCCAGCTACAAAGCCGGGAACGGCGAGTACAAGGATATCTGCTTCCCCTGCACAAAAGAAGCCCGCATGGAATTTGATAACGCGGTGATCAGCGCCTATCG
>OGRU01002042.1_pt1 | contig 13862 bp, 10 predicted proteins | sample 1553541 | NCBI WGS metagenome assembly OGRU01 (sample SAMEA2580068, study PRJEB22360) | human gut metagenome | biome: human gut; feature: human-associated habitat; material: faeces | place: Denmark | collected 2008/2010
CGGATCTGTAGTCTGGGTCTGCGCACCCTGTGTCTGCCCTGCCGCATTTGGGTCCTGTGTCTGAGTCTGTGCTGCCTGAACCGCTGCTGCCGCAGACGCAGCAATGGATTTAACCGAGCCCTCATCATTAGCCGCTGCCGCCGCCTGAAGCTGCGCAACAACCTCCGCTGATGCTCCTGCTGTACCAACCGTCACGATTTTTGGTGATGACTTGTACTTGCTGTTGTTGAATACCTCATCGCTCTGCACTGTTCCATCAACTGTGACCGTCTTCCATAGCCTTGCGGTCACTCCCTTGTGTGCAGACTGCTCGGTGTTGAAATAACCGACCGGCTGACCTGCATCAAAATTAAACTGCGTGACCGGATCCTCCTCGGAAAGTGTCTCACTCCTGAAGGAAATTTCCCTGTTTGCGGGTCTCGTCTCCACTCCGTACACATTGAAGGTAATAATTCCTCCACTGCAATAGCCCTCTATATACACCGGATTGTCCAGATTATTTTTAAACTTAAGATCCTTGTAGGTTCCTGCAATTGCCGCATCGTCAGATGGCTTTACATAGCTTACTATCATGGAATGGTTGTAGCGCTGCACTATGTCAAGCTCAGCCCTTATAACCGCATTGTAGAGAGTGGTCGCAACCTGACACACACCTCCACCTACCGAGTCAACTACCTGACCGTTCTCGTATGCGCCTGCTATCTGATAGCCGTTGTCAGTTGTAATAGGGCTGATAGCCTCGTAAACCGAGAACTGCTCACCCGGATATATGACACTGCCGTTTATCAGGCTGCACGCGTTCTTTACATTGGTTGCACGCCCTGCTGCCGAGCTGCTGAAATCGGTAGAAAAGCCTCCCAGATTATCCTTAATCTTTGAGAGTTCCTCCTTTGAGCCCCTCGGCTGGACCGTATTTGTGACCAGCTCTATCTCATTCGCCGAACCATCCCAGCTGTTCTGCAAAAAGTCATTTATCGCATAGACGGATTTTACCACATCAACCTCTTTGCCTTCCTGTCCCGGGACAAAATCGAAGCTGTCACCGTTTCTCTGCAGCGAATTGTCAACTGCCTTTATATTGAGCTCGTCGCTCTTGTCATAAATCATATTTGCGGTCTTTTGTTTATCAACCGACAGATACATATTGACGGCAACATTGCCCTTTTTGAGCTCCTCTGATTCCACAAATCTGTCAATCAGGCTGCCCTCATGGCACACTGAAAGAGCCTCGTCCACCGCTGCATCAGTGTCCGCCGAAACAGACATTTCCTGTGCTGTTGCATCAAATGAACCATTGGCACCCTTTAATGAAAAGAATGTATCCTTTATGCTGTCAACATAGGCATCAACTGCTTTTTTTGCTTCTTCCTTTGTCATACCGCCTACATCCACACTGCCAATGCACACACCCTCTGTAATTGTCTGTACCTTTGCCTTCTTTGTGCCTGACGAACCGCTTGCATATGCCCTTACCATGCCTGATGCTGCCACAAGCACAAATGCCATTGTACCCAGTAATAATGCTTTTTTATTAATCTTCATTTCCGCTTCCTTTTCCTGAGGCTGTTAAAAGCGCCCCTGTCATCGCTTAACTGAACTGCATTTTATATCATATTATCATATTTTTTCCATATTTCAAGAAAAGCTATACAAGACTTGACACAAATGTTGTCACAAGCATCGCTGCTATAACCACTATTATCACTATAGCAACCACCTTCTGATTTCTTTTTTTATTAAAATCGTACATACTATTCACCTCTGTTCAAAAATGAGTTATACTATTTTCATATATGAGAAAGGATTTTCCAACATATGATTCCAATTTGTCTAATTTTATTCATTTTATTTATTGCAGTGATTACTTTTGCCATAAAGAGGGCTGATTCTGCCCAGGCAAAGGTCACCGAGGAGTTCTGGGAAAAGGAGCGTAAGGCCAACTCAACCCTCCGCGGAGATACCACTGACCTGTGTTATATTACCATACCGGAAAAGTTTTTTCCATTAAATAATGATAAAATAAATGATTTAAGGGATAAAACCCTTGTCAATCTCACCGGAATGACAAACACTGATTTAAAGCTTAAATATGGCATTCTCAATTTTAAAAAGCTGTCTGAATATGATGATAATTTTACAAAATTTGTTTCAATGCTGCCGGACTATTACAATAGGCTTAAGGAGGCAGGCTATGAATCGCTAGGCAATGAACTGCTTGATTTTGCAGTGGAGCAGGGTGCCGATTCAAAGAACGTATACAGTCTGTTAGCCAACGCCTTCATCAGCATGTCAAAAGCCGACCGGCTTGCAGAGCTTATTGAGAAAGCAAAACAGCTTAATTCTCTTTCAAGGGATGGAATCGTTTCTATGCTTGAGAGCCTACAGGCTGATACCGCCACAGACCGGTAATTACACACACCTATTAATGTACTTACTACGATATTCATCGTACAGCCTTGAGGCCCGACTTCTGGTCAGGTTGTCCCACGATATGACATCTGCTATCCCATACTCAGCCATCAGCTCCTTTAGCTGTCTGACCTGATATGCTGTGGCAGGGGGCTGTTTTTTTGCCTTGTATACAAGTGGCTTTGACTCCACCGGCTCACCCTTTTCATCCATCAGTGCAAGCAGCTTTTCAAATATCTGCTTTGTCTCTATCGCATCATCGAGCGCCCTGTGGGCATTTTCCCTACTCACACCAAAATACTCACACAAATCCTCCAGCTTCTTCGACTGCTCAGCAGGCAGACATTTTCTGGCTATTTTCAGAGTATCATATGCATTCAGCGAGAGTGTGCGCTTGTGATTTACCGCCCACTGCTTTAAAAAGCTGTAATCAAAGGTCACATTCTGCCCGAGTATGATATCATCTCCGATAAAATCAAGCAGGTTATCCACAGCCTCATCCATATCTGCCGCGTTTTCCACATCACTGTCGGTAATTCCCGTTAATTCCTGCACACGTTGTGGAATATGCTGCTTCGGATTTACCAGTGTGGATATCGTATCCACTATCTCGCCGTCCCTCACACGTGCCGCACCTATCTCTATTATCTTGTCATTTTTAGCTGAAAGGCCTGTCATTTCAAGGTCAATCACCGTGTAATTTTTTATATTATCTATGTTGCTCATTTTTCTTAGTCCGTAAACCTTCCCGGCTTTTACCGCTATAGTCATTTCACGTTACTGTTATTTTATATACTCCTCTATAGCCATATCGCTTTACTGTTATTCTATATACTCCACCAGCGCCTGGTGGTCAAGCGGGTCTCTCATGTCGTAGTGGAAAAGCGCCCACACCGGCTCCTTATGATACTTTGGCAGCTCATCCAGCTTGCGCGTATGCTTGTCCGGAAAAATATAGTGGAACGGCTCCACATGCGACAGCTTTCCATTCTTACAGTATGCATGTGTCATGTGCTTGAATTTGCCTATATCTGTGGCCCACACCGGGCGGCTCTTGCAGTTCTCACGATAATACAAATCAAAGATGAGTGACTCCTGAATCATGCTGTAAATCTGCGCATTTTCATCAGAATCAGTATTATCTCTATCTATGGCATTTTCGTCAAAATCAGTATTATCTCTATCTATGGCATTTTCGGTTAATCCCACAGAAGTCATATCGTCGTTGTCACAACCATGCAGGTATAAAGCCAGAAACTCAAGCAGTATCTCACACCTTCTGATGCGCGAATGGCTCATTCCAAAATAGCCGTTTGCCTCATAAAAATCTCCAAGCTTCTGAAAAAACTCAAACGCACTGTCAAAGATACACTCCATGAGCTTCATCGTAATCTCAAACTGTCCGCTGTTGTAATACACCTCAAGCATATCCTCGACGCGCTTAATCTTTATCACATCATCAAACGAAAGCCACTTCGTGGACATTACCTCATACGGTGGCTTATCATGGTAGACAATACCATATTCCGCGGCATGCTCAAACATATACGAGCCCTTGAGCACCTTTAAAAATCCCAGCTGCAGCTGGTTTGGCTTAAGCTCATAAATCTCATCAAAGGAACGCCCAAAGCTGTCATAGTCCTCATATGGCAGCCCTGCAATCAGATCCAGATGCTCATGGATATTGTTGCCGCTTTGAATGAGCTTCACAACCTCCTTAAGCCTCTCAAGCTTCATAGTCCTGTGAATCTCCTTAATCGTGACCTCATTGGTGGACTGCACACCGATTTCAAGCTGTATCAGCCCCGGCCTCATATCAGAAATCAGCTCAATCTCCTCCTGATTCAGCAGATCCGCCGATATCTCAAAGTGAAAGTTTGTCACACCATTGTCATTCGCCTTTATAAAGCGCCACAGCTCCATGGCATGAGCATGATTGCAGTTGAAGGTTCTGTCCACAAACTTAATCTGTGGCACCTTCTGGTCTATGAAAAACTTAAGCTCCCTTTTGACAATCTCAGTATCCCTGAAACGCAGTGTCTTATCCACCGATGACAGACAGTAGCTGCACGAAAACGGGCATCCCCTGCTGCTCTCGTAGTAGATGATGCGGTTTGAAAAATCATCGAGAGTATCATAGCAGAATGGGATTTCACTCATGTTTTTGATTGGGCGTGGACTTGTGAATACTATTTCACCGGCTTTATTGCCTCCTATGTTGTTCACACTTGTACTATTACCTGTGCTGTTTTTTCTGAAGGCAATGCCTGCAATATCACTCAGCTTTCTTTTATGCGCATAGTAACCGCACAGCTCTCTAAAGGTATCCTCTCCCTCGCCTATCATCACACCGTCTATGTATGGATTTTCCCGCAGAAATGCCTCCACCTCGTAAGACACCTCAGGGCCTCCAACCCATATCGGCACTGACGGACAAAGCTTTTTATACTCGCGTGCAATATCAGTCACATAATCAATATTCCATATATAGCATGAAAAACAAAGTACGTCAGGCTTTCTCTTATAAAGCTCCTCAAGAATGTAATCCTTTTGATTGTTTATCGTGTATTCCGCAAGCTCCACAGCATCCCTGTACTCCCCGGCACAGGCGCGCAGTGAGTAAACTGCGAGGTTTGAATGTATGTATTTTGCATTGATTGCTGTCAGTAAAATGTTCATGGTTTCTCCTTAAAAAATGACCCTTGAATGTAGACTTTATGCGACATTCAAAGGTCTGCTTCGTATTATTACAGCATCGACATATTAACAAGTCTGTCATAAATGCCACTTGCAAACAGCACCATCATGCCAATCGTGCAGATGACCGACAGCACAAAGCCTATTATCGATGTAATCATACCGGCAGTTGCTATTGCATTGTTATACTGCTTTGCCCTTTTTGACATTTTGGAAGCAAGCATGCCGACAATTCCAAGCCCCATCAGATATCCAAAAAACGAGAAAATAATACTGCAAATGCCAAGCACCAGTGAAACAACTGCAAGCCTAGCGCCCTCTCTCTCGTCATCTATGACAGTTACATTGTTGTAGAGCATCTCAAGACGGATACGCCTTGACTTACGCAGCATAACAAGCATAGGAATACCGAGCACGATAAATGCGATACAGTTCATCGCCGAAAACTCATTAATCCTTTCGGCTGCTCCGCCACCCTCAAATATTCCAGATGATAAAAGTCCTCCCATATCTACAACAGTATGGAAAATGGCAAGCATCCAGAAATTGCGTGTAGAAGCGTATATCATGCAAAACAGCACACCCATGAGTCCTGCTGAAATCGCCTGTATCAGACAACTGCTGAACTTAACCCCTGCGCCCATATTGGAAAAATGCATCAATCCAAACAGTACGCCTCCCAAAACTACGGCTCCTGTGATTCCACCTTTCGTCTTTGGAAAAGCTCTCAGCAGCAGATTAAACACCACGCCTCTGAACACCAGCTCCTCAACGAGCCCTACAAGGCAGACCGCAATAAAGAAAAAGATGATGTTGTAAAATGCCTTCACATCACCATGCTCACCCAAAAAGCACAAATAAATGCCTGAAACAACAGCATACAAACAGTACACTATGAAAAAACCGCCTGTGTATAAGCTTCTTGTCCATCCTGCTGCATTTTCCTTAAAGATATCCCACAGCCCAAATAAATATGTGATGCCCAGAAAAATAACTAAAACAACGGTCTCCACAATAGCTTGCAGCAGATAGTCATCCGCCTTTTCCATGCCGGGAATCAGGCCCAAAACTTTTCCGCTCCACTGCAAGGGTGCAATGAAAAGAAAGACTGCAAGAATGGCAAATATTATATTTGCCGGTGCCGAAAGGTTTCTCAATTTCTGTTTCATAACTTTAAATCTCCTCATTTGTGTTTAATTTGATATAAAAATATTCTATAGCATTTACTTTGACATTACAAGCTCCGGATAATCAAAATTCCTATCTATTATTTTACTTGAATTGAGCACTCCGTCAATGTCTAAAAAAAATCAGCCATTTACTGTCTTTCCGTAATGGTTAATGACACTCCGATTTCTGCCACAGGCGAGGAAATTGAGGATATAAAATGGACATTCAGAAGGACAAGAAAACCAAAGAAAATATAAAAGGAAAAAGAAAGAGAGGGCTCATCGTCCCTCTCTTTCTCGCCTATCAGTATGTCATCTACCGATGTGTGCAACAACCTGCTCAAGGCATACAGATTGTCGACCGTCGGAAGGCTCTCACCGTTCTCCCATTTCGACACCGCCTGTCTTGTCACATTACATGCCTCAGCAATGTCATCCTGTGTAAGCTGATTCTTTTTTCTGTAAAACTTAATATTGTCACCTATCAAAATAAATACCTCCAATTCAATTTATACCCAAAATTATACCGACAGGTGGCTGAAAGTAAAGAAAACATTGGTTGCAAATGCGCAACTTTGGGAGGGTTGCTATTCAATCTTGCTTTTTATGTCTATAAAGCATATATCTTTTCTGTCCCAAGATGCTCAAATGGTCTAAACAGTTCTCTTAAGGAATCTGACTTCGACCAATCAATCTTAGAAACAAATGTTCCAAATGAGCGCATTGCATTTTTAGGATTTACCTGATTGAGAAGAAATTTCCATTTCCATTCCCATACACGCCTTCTGCTTTGATTCCGTCTGTGTCTTTTCTTTCACCTCTTCCGCAGCGTACACTCCCTGTTGTGTTTTCTTTGAAAAAAAGACGGACATACATGCCCGCCTTCTCCATGGTTATTTTCTCGTTTCATTTTTTAACTATCGTTTCTATGAATTCAAATTTTCTCTGCGTTTCTTTACAGTAATAATCAATCCCGTTCCGGAAAGAATTAATAGTATAAACAGCCATACACTCGGTGTGTTGTCCCCGGTTTTAGGTGCAGTCACATCCTTCTTATCAGTTCCACTCGATGGCTTGTCATCAGAGGAATCGCTATTGTTATTGACATTCTGGTTGTTATTACTGTTATCAGAGGTATTTGCTTTGATGGTAAATGTGGTGCTTGCAGAACCATCCGTCCAAAGGATTTCAACTGTATTGGTTCCTGCCGAAAGTGTATTCAGGTAGGAAGCTTTCAGTGTGATAATGGTAGAGCCTTCCTTTGCAGTGTAGTTGCTCCTGTCTATCAAATTTCCGTCCACCTTAACTCCGGTAAACTTGGAGAAGTCTCCGTTACCCCGGATGGTGATATTACCATCACTGTCATGCGTCCAACTACTGTTTGCTCCATCAATAATCTGATAGGTGTTATTCGGTGTGTCAGGATTATCGGAACCGCCCGCATCCTGTACGGTCAATGTTGCGGAATTACTCTCTACGTTTCCTGCGCTATTTGAAACAACACACTTATACTTAAATCCGTTGCAGCTTATATTGACTGTGGATGTGGTATAGCTCGTTGCCGTTGCACCGTCAATGTTTACCCATCCTTTCCCATCATTTCTGTCTATCTGCCACTGATAGGTAAGATCTGTACCGCTTGCTGCTATGGTAAAGGACGCAGCCTCACCTACCTTCACTGTCGCATTTCCAGGCTGTGTGGTTATGCTTGGTGCAATCACATCCGGCACATCCGGTGTCTGGCTTTCCTGTTTAAAGGTAACTTCTATGGTGTGATCAGTATTCACATCACTAAAGGTGTAGCTTGTGGTTGCTGTCACTTCCGAACCATCCACCTTTACGTCCGCAATATAATATCCTTCGTTCGCCTTGATTGTATATGTAAGCTGACCTGCGGCAGATACCGTTGTCGTGCCACCGGGAGAGATTGTTCCACCGATACCTGCCGTTGCGGTAATCTTGTAGCTTGCTGTACCGCTCGGAGGCGTTATCGGCGCTGTATCCTCCGTAAAACTCCAACTTCCACGGAATACCACGGTTGTGCCGTTTAGGTTGCCGGCATCCCAGCCCGAAAAAGCCCATGTGCCGTTTTTACCATCCTTTTGTGCCTGAATGCGTGTTGTGGAGGTATATTTCTTATCCACAGCCGCCTTCGCCTGTTGCACACTCGAATAGGAGCTGCTATTTAGCGGCAGCGTTGCGCCTGTCGGGAATACAGAGCCCCAATTGTATTGCACCGTATAATTTTTTGTCACCGGCGGCTCGGGGCGTTCCTCAGACCTTTTATAAATATAACGAATCGTCATACCACTGTTCGGGACAGCATTTTCCATCCCCTCCGCTTTAACAAAAGTGTAGCCGTGCAGTTCCTGCGGCGGCTGCCAATCAACCTTTTTGCCTACCGGAACAGTAAAGGTAGTCGGCATGGTGTTTGGAACATCTGTGCCATCCTCCAGCTGATATTGGATGGTGACATTGACATAGCGCTGCTGCTCCGTATCATCATCAGCCAATACCTCGCCTGTCGCATGATCTACAATCTCAAAGCCGATGGTATCGCCGGATTGCAGAATGGCATTCTCCGGAATCGTGTAAACCAGAGAGCAGTTGACAAGGCCGGAATTAAAGTCGCTGCCCTCGTAATCCAACGCACCCTTTGTCCAGAATTTGCTTTTCTCTTTCCAAACAGGGATGTCAAACTCCTGCGTAGTGAAAACCTGCTCCCCATCTGTCGTGACCGCTTTTTCGCCGTTGGAATGTTCCACCCACAGGCGCAGGGTCACAGTCTTCGCTTGGGTATTCGAAAGATTTTGTATAATGGTGCGCAGCTCAACCTGCTGCCCCTTCATGCTGCTATAATCAAAGCTGTTTTTACTGCCGCCGCTTAATAGACGGCTATTCCTGTCATTTTGATAGCTCGCATATGCGGAGGAATTCGCTGCCTCAAAGGCAGAAGGCTTTTCTGTGGGATTTCTGTAATCGCCGATATACTTTTTCACCTCAGGAACAGCCACATAAAGCGCAGGGGGATTTGTAATGAGCTGACTCATGACCTTTATGCCCTGTAGCTTGCACACATCGCAAAAATCATTCTGAAAGGTCTCTCGCATCAGACAATCCCTGCTGGAATTATAGGTATAAGGATAGTAGTCAAGATGCGGGCAGGTATAGGTATTACGGAAGCCAAGCAGCTGCTTCCACTTCACTTTCGTGGGATCTTTTGTTGCAGTCATATTCAGTGATGTAGTGTAATTCCACTCATCTACAGGAACAGTGCTATAATTATATTCATCTCCCAGATGGAACAGACCGTGTCCCAGTTCATGCCGCTGGGTAAACGCAGAATATGCGTTTCTCGCTGACGCAACAATATAGTGAATACCATATTGTTTATTATCATGAGAGCCACCGAAATACTCACCGCTATTCGCCAACACAACGAATTGGTTGATATTTTCATACACATAATCATACTGTCTATAATTATGATCCATCGTGTTTTCGTTTGGATGCGTTTCATTAGGAATATGTGCGTCATGAATCTTCTCGATAAACGCAGGGCCTATGATGCGCTCCAAAACATGGTTTCGCCAGTTCCCTTTGTTAGTAGAAATTCCTCCTTTGGCGGTCGCAGCAAAAAATGTGCTGGTACCGCCATAGCCATCCACCGATGCCGTGCAGAGTGCATAGACATTAAAGCGATCCGCCATGCTGCGATATGGCTCTATCTGCAATACCTCCCCCCACAGCTTTTTTACATCCTCGACAAACTGCTTTTGCTGGCTTTTGGTGTAGCCCTCGGCGCAGTACACAATCACCATGTTCTCCTTATCGCTGCGAGGCTTCTGGATTGTATACACCGGTACGGTTACATTTGCATATGCAGGATCCTCAGTGTAGAGGGTACTCATCTCCAGCTGTAGATACTCATCCGTGTTCACATTCCAGTCACCATTCACATCCTCTCGCACAGCGCCGGATATGCCAATGCTGTCATCCGGCGCATCCGGTGCGGAAACAACATAGGGGTCCTGTGCGCTCTGTCCTGTGCCGGATGATACGGTGTAATTTTCCGTATTCAGATAGAAGGCAGGACGAACGCCGTAATATCCCTTATAGGGTGCGTCACGCAAAATATTCCCTTGAGGGGTCACAAATCGCATATCATGGTTACAGGTTGTAATCGGTGTACGCAGCCAATAGTTCCATGCTACACCGCTTCTGTTTTTTGCGATATGGTAGCCGTTCAGGTTATCATTAACCGTTTTGAGCTGCTGAACATCCAGCAGAAAAACTCTATCCCAAATATATTCATAATGGGCACTGTCATACCCATCCGCTACCGTATCAATTGTGGTGTTATAGGGAAGATCAACACCGGCTGCGTCGATATAACCTGCCGTATACTCCGGATGGGAAACGATAGAACGCTGCTTCACCGTTCGAATCGCTCCCAGCTCATCCGAACGAAAGCTGCGAAGGAAGCCCTCCTTTTGGTCATATGCTGCCGTTTTAGGATAGACAGAATCCTCTGTTGGCGGATTTCCGCAAAGCCATTTCACTTTTCCTGCTTCAGCGTTGGAATTGAGCCAAGAACGTATGTTGCTGTCTCTCCAGTGGTTAGAACCAAAATTATCTCTCCAGCTATTGCGCCGGTGCGAGCCTGTTTCGGCATTTTTGTTGGTTTTTGCATCATAGGGCATGTAATCACACAATACTCTATCCGAAAGCATCAATGGCCCATTGCTATCCTTCGCTACACAACGCCACACAATTGGCTCTCCCCCATAAGTACCCATCTGAATGTAGTCACCAATTTCGATGGTTGGCTTGTTATCTGCCGCCCTAACCTGCAAAGGGCATAGCACCAAAATTACCGCAAGCAGCAGAGATACCGTTCGTTTGCCATATTTATGTTTGATAATATTCATAAAGTCCTCCTTTTGTCATTCTCTCCTGAGCGTCATTCACGGTCAGTAGGCTTCTACCCCCCCATTTTTGACATATGTCAATTTATACAATTGCTGCATCATCGATATTCACTTCATTTCTACTTGAGTTATTGCAAAAAATAGGTCTTTCTGCGATAACCCCTTGTGCCAAATGCTGAAACACCTTCATAAAGATGTAATAGCTTATTTATTTTAGAAAAGTATCCGACAAAAAACTCTACACTTCCGACAAAAAATATATATATTTCTCAAAATATATCATGGCGATGTACATTTGTCAATGATGTGAGACCAAAAAGGGAAAATAAAGTAACGAGTTCAGACAAGCGCTTTTGCATTCGGAAGGAGGGGCGAAGCCCCGAGTGGAGACTGCAAAAGCGGCACACTCGGTTGTGGCGCACTCAGGCATGGCGGGACTCAAGCTCCCGGTGCTTTTGAGCCGGTGACTTCCAGCAAAGCACCGCCATGGGAATGTTGTTGGAACGGCGCAAATAACGCTTCATCTGCTCCTGCAGATCGGCAAAGGAATAGAAGCTCAGGTAGTTATAGAAGCGCTCCTGATCGTTTCTGTGACTTCTCTCAACCTTGCCGTTATGCCATGGTGTTCGTGGCCTGAGAACATGGTGGAGAATATGATAGCGTTTGCAAAACACATCAAAAGGATGTACACGCTTCGTCTTTGCCGTATGTGTGAATTCGGACCCGCAGTCGGTCTGGATCTCCTTTGGAGCATAGCCGAAGTAAGTAATGGAACGCTTGATGAAATCGATCGTCGAATAACTCGAATGCTCCTGATAAGCATAGATAAATCGCTTTCTGGATGCTTCTTCGATGACGGTGTATTGGTAAAACTGTTCCTTTTCTTTCGCCGACTGGCAGGCGGTCGGCACATATTTTATGTCTAACTGCCATTTTATCCCCAACTCTGTCGGCGTATCGTACTTTCCGGTGTGCTTGGACTTTTTCTTGGTGGATTCCGCTTTTTGACGAAATCCGAACCGGACGAATACACGATAGAGGGAGCCGGGATGACGGGAATAGGCTTTCTCCTCCCGCAGCTTGCCGTATAGCTCGCAGATCGAAATGTTCGGGTTTCGACGATGATAGTCCTTGATCCACTTGATCTCCTGCTCGGTATGGGCATTTGGATGCTGTGAATGCGGGCGATGGGACTTCGGCATCAGCGATTCCTTTGTGCCGTCATATGCCTTGTTCCACCTCATCAGCGACGCTTTTGAGATGTGATACCGCCGACAGACGAATGAAATGTCCTTTGTTTGACGATAAAGTGCGACTGCGTGCAATTTTGTTTCCAAAAGGTGTGGACAATAGCGTTTGTTTGTGGTATAATCTTTCATGAAGTGATTGAGTCCTTTCTGTTGGATGGTTTGTGGTGATTCTATTTTAACAGAACTCAATCACTTTTTCTATACCTTTTTGCTTTTTTCTGTCTCACATCTATTGTAACACTACACAAACAGGAGGAAGAATTCAAAAAAAGTATTTGAAACCGGCCAAAAAGTATGATATAATGATTTGAATATGTTTGAATTCCGGAGAGAAGCCTTTGTCGGATTCTCTCCCTTCAAAGAAATTTCTTCCGAAAGAAAGGAATGATATAGATATGACAGAAGAAAAAAAGCGTGCCGACGCTTCCGATGAATATACAGATTTGGAGCAGGAACGGTTCATTCTCCCAATTCTGGCCCTTCGGGGGATCGTGGCATTTCCCGGCGCCCCCATCAAACTGGAGTTGGTATCCGAGGAAGACCGGAATACGGTGAAAACCGCCGCCGGTTTTGAAAACAAAGCCTTTCTCGTGGCCTTGCGGGATCCGGAAAAGCTGCCGCCCTACCGTCTTTCCGACTTTTTCATGACGGGCATAGTGGCCACCCTGAGTAATTCCGAGAAAAAGGGAGAGGCCCTGCGCATCACGGCATCGGGAATTTGCAGAGCCAGATTGCAGGATTTATCCGAGGAAGGTCTTTTCTGGAAGGTCCTGCCCCTCCGTACCGAAAACGATACGCTGGATTCCTCAAAGACCTCTGCCGCATACAAAGACTCTCTGCAGCTCATGGAAACCATGCTGAACATCCTTCCCGGAACCTCTCCCGAACTGAAGGGAGCAATTCTGAAGGCAAGCACGCCCGGTGACTATGCCGACAGTGTGGCTGTGGCTCTGATTATGGGCTTTGAACACAAACAGCAGATTTTGGAGGAGTGCAACGCATACCGGCGGCTGGTCGTCTTGAACAATGCCATGCAGGAGGAGATTCCTCTTCTGAAGGAGGATCTGTACATTCACGGAAAAGTGCGGGCGGCACTGGAGGAAAACCAGCTGGATGCCGTATGGGATGAGGTCAGAGAGAATACTATCTCAAGGAACAGCTGCGCATCATCAAGGAAGAACTGGGCGTGGACGAGGACGATGAGGAATCTGCCGAATATCTGGAAAAGATCAAAAAAGCACATCTTTCCGAGGAGGTGGAGCAAAAGCTGATCAAAGAGGTCGGAAAGCTGTCCAAAACTCCCTATACCTCTGCGGAAGCCTCGGTTCTGCGCAGTTACCTGGACACGGTACTGGAAATCCCCTTCAACCACAGGACGAACGAACAAGCCGATGTGAAAAAAGCGG
>OGRU01002046.1_pt1 | contig 13832 bp, 10 predicted proteins | sample 1553541 | NCBI WGS metagenome assembly OGRU01 (sample SAMEA2580068, study PRJEB22360) | human gut metagenome | biome: human gut; feature: human-associated habitat; material: faeces | place: Denmark | collected 2008/2010
CGGCGGCAAGATGCGGGAACGCACGTTCCAGCTCAAGGCCCGGCGTGACGTCGGCGTGGCCTGGACAGAACCCCAGTTTGTGGAGTGTAAGCAGTGCGGCCGCCGCACTACCCGGCAAATCTGGGCCAAAAGCTTTTTCGTCTGCCCCAACTGCGGCAATCACCAGCCCATCGGTGCGTACTACCGCCTGAGCCTTGTGCTGGACAGTGGCAGTTTCCGGGAGATGGATGCAGAGCTGGCCCCGCAGGACGTGCTGGGTTTCCCGGGCTATCCCGAAAAGCTCAGCGCCCAGACCCAGAAGACGGGCCTCAGCGAGGCCGCTGTCGCGGCAGTAGGAAAGCTGCACCACGTTGTCGCTCAGCACATAGCTGCCGCTGTGGAGGAAGTCGTAGTAGTTCGCTTCCATCCAGTCGATGATGCCGTTATACATCTTCTTTGCGCTGTTCGTGTCGTAAATCTCTTCCTTATATTCGTGGCCGTTCCAGATGCCGCACACGAAAGCGGTTGTGCCGCCCATGTACCACACGTCGTTGCTGTCTTCGGTCGTACCGGTCTTGCCGATCTGGTCAAGGTCATCGCGGCGCACCATATTTGCCGTGGGGTACGCATCCGTATCCGTACCGTTGATCGGCAGGTGCAGCAGCTTATTCATAATGGTCGCCGTATCAAACGAGATTGCCTGCTCCTCGCTGTGATTCTGCTGGTAATCGTAGATCACATTGCCGTCGTTATCCTCAATGCGGTACACGGTGTACGGGGTGTAATACTTGCCGCCGTTGCCGAAGATCTGGTACGCGCCGGTCATCTCGCGCACGGAAATACCGTTCGTCAAACCGCCGATGGCCACGCCGCCGACGTTGTAGGAGTCTTCCTCCGAAAGCGACGTGATGTGCAGGTTCTGCGTGAGGAACTGGTAGCTCACAAGCGGCGACATCTGGTTGATGAGCTGCGCCACCGGGGCGTTCAGAGATTCCGTAATGGCCTGATCCACATTCACCGTACCGGCGAACGTACCTTCAAAGTTGTTCGGGCCCGCGCTGCCGTCATCAAAGTAGTTCGGCAACGGCTCATCCTTCAGCACAGAGCCGTACGTGATGAGATTGTTCTCCAACGCCGGCGCATACACGCTGATGGGCTTAATAGAAGAACCCGGCTGGTTCGTGGAGTACGAAACGTTGTTCTGCACGCGGTTGCCGGTCTTTTTCAAAAGCTCGTTGTCATCGTTTGCCTGGTTCGTGTTCACGCAGAGGATTCTGCCGTCATACTCCATCAGGCACACGCCGCTCCAAATGCCGCTGTCGCTCGTAAACTCCTGCCAGTTGTTTTTCAGGTAGTTTTCAAACGCCTCCTGCATCGGCACATATTCGGCGGAGTAGATCTTGAGACCGCCGTTATATATGAGGTCGATTGCCATGTCGCGGTCGAGGTTTGCATACTGCATAAGCAGGTCAACGGTGTCGTTGAACACCTCTTCCTCGTACCAGTTCCACACCTCGGTGGAAACGCTCTGGGTATCGGTCTCCTCTTCTTCGTCGTCCATTTCAAAGTCCACGCCGCGCAGCTTCAGGTTTGCGGATTGCTTCATCGCCTCGTCGTACTCCGCGCGCGTGATACGCCCTTGGTCGTACATTTCGGAGATGACAAGCTCGCGGCGCTTGCGGTTCGCCTCCGGGTGGTAGAACACGCACAGCGCGGCCGGGTTTTGCGTCGTCGCGGCAATGGTCGCACACTCCGCAATGTTGCAGTCCCAAATATCCTTGCCGAAGTAGCCCTTTGCCGCGGCCTCCACGCCGTAATAGCCGTTGCCGTAGTTGACAAGGTTCAGGTATGCTTCGAGAATTTCATCCTTAGTATACTTCTTTTCAAGGTTCAGCGCCATGAAGATTTCCTTCACCTTACGCATGACGCTCACCTGATTTTCACCCGTCAGGTTCTTGATAAGCTGCTGCGTAATGGTGGAGCCGCCGGCGGTATCGTTGCCGGTCGCCATACCGTATACGGCGCCTAACGTACGCTTCCAGTCTACGCCGTGGTGCTCGTAAAAGCGCTTATCTTCGATCGAGATCATCGCTTCCTTCATAATGTCCGGAATCTGCGTGAAATCAACGCGCGTGCGGATCTCTTCGGCGTTATAGCGCAGGCGCTGCGTCCATTCCGCATTGTCCACGCTGTCTATGTGCAGGGAATCCGTCACATACATAAAGCTCGATTCCTTCAGTTTAAAGGAAGCAAGGCTTGCGTTCATCTCCACATCGTGGTAGCTCCAAATGACGGCCGCCATGCTCAAGCCCACAAGGCAGCCGGTGATGATGCAGATGCAAAGCACCGTCTTGAGGAGCTTGCCGAACATGGTAAGCACCGCATGTGCCGTGCCGCCGGCCGCGCGGGCCGTTTCGCCGTCTGTACGGCCCATGGGTCTTCCGCTCGGCTGCGCCGTGTTGTACTTATTGATGTCTTTTTTCAGCACGTTTGACCTCCTGAAAAATCAAATTGCGCGGCAAAAGCGCACTTTGTCTGCATAAATTGGCAAACCTTGGCGATACTAAAGCCGCAGGGCAAATCCTACTTAGAAAGGATGTATAGTCATGAAAATGCGTCTTGAGTCCCTTGTGCGCTCCGCTCGGCAGCGGTACGGCGCATGGGCGGCGATCTTTATCCTTTTCGCCGCGCTGTGCACGCTCTCCGTGTTTTCCGCACGCGATGCGCGGGAAGCTGCGGCAGACCCCGCAAAAGCAGAAAGCGACTCTTCCGTTTATTATAGCCCAAACGATGCTGCAAGTCAAGAAACCGACCGGGAGAGCGCCGCAAATTCAGCAAATTTTAAGGAATACGAAACATTCTTCACCGTGCGCGCCTATAACGGCAGCGTGGCTGTTTTCAAAGACGGAAACGATGTGCCCCTTTACTGCATTGAAACGCCGCTTAGCAGCCTTACGGAGGAAGACCGCCGCCTGCTCGCCCGCGGCATTCGTGCCGAAACGCTCTCGGAAGCCTGCAAGCTGATTGAAGACTATGAATAAAACCGCAAAAAGAGGACGCCCGCTGCCGGACGTCCCCGATTTGCCTAAATGTCTTTTACTTCATGCTTTCTTCGTAGGACTTGATCATCTTTTTGACCATCTGGCCGCCGACGGAGCCCGCCTGGCGGGAGGTGAGGTCGCCGTTATAGCCCTGCTTGAGGTTGACGCCGACTTCGTTTGCGGCTTCCATCTTAAAGCGGTTCATCGCGTCCTGTGCTTCCGGTACCATCGTCTTATTGCTGCTGTTCATGTTTCATTCTCCTTTTTTCGGCGGCGCTTAACGCTGCGCCGCACTGCTTTTTTCGCGTTTGTTGTTCTTATTGTGCATGATGAAAGGAGCATTATGCGTGTCAATTTTTGCAAGAATGCGCAGTTTTTTGCGCCGCGCGGGAGAGAATATTCTCTCCCCTGTTCTTCTCCCGCTTCTCATTTTCGCGCTGAAAAATGAAAATTAAGCATTGCAGGCAAAATCATGCCGCAGCTGCCGCTCAAGGTCAAGCTCCATCGTCGCAGGGGCGTTATAAAGCACGGTCAGCGCATACGCGCGCATGTTTTTCACGTTTGCCGTGCCGCTTTCCAGCTTATCCATCACGTACTCGATATGCGCGTCATCCAGGCTCAAAAAGCGCTCTGCAACGTCCTGCCTGCGGTATTCGCTGCCGCCGATGCGCACCATGGGTGCTGTGCCGCAGCAAACATCCGTCATCAGCCGGATGAGCTCATCAAGCTTCACTTTGTCTACTTTGTATTCCGAGAGAATGTCGTAATCGATATTTCCCTTAATACGATTAGAAAAGAAAGTCGCATCATATCCATCCGCAGATAGATCGTTCTCTCTTATCTCTGTCTTTTTATATTCAGTCTTACTTGCTGCGAAATCGTCGCACGGGTCGGCGCTGATTTCCCGCAAAGGGGGCTGCTGCAAAACCGAACCGCCCGGTGCGGAAAACCCGCTCACCTCGGGCAGCGGCAGCACATAAATCGAATCCGGCCCGCCGATCTTATCCTTGCGGCGGCGGATGAGCCCTGCGCGTTCCAGCTCTTTATAGCGTCCCGTCACCTTATCGTGTCCCCAGCCGAAAAGCTCGCGCAGTTTTCGGTTTGTATAGTAGATATACACCTTGCCGTTTTCGTCGCGCCATTCATTCTTTTTGGAAAGCCCCATACGGTTTAAAAGCACGCAGTACAAAAGCTTGCCGCCATCCGAAAGCTTTTTATACGCCGGGTCTTCAAAAAGCACTTTAGGCATTTTGTAAAACAAATACGCGTTATCTTCCCACTTGTCTTCCCTGTTTATACGCCTGCACCTCCGTTTGCGTTCCTTTTCACGTGTCCATCCCCTTTTCGCTATCAAAAAGCCGCCGGTCAGAAAAGCAAAAGCTCCTCTGCCGACGGCATACAGCGATATTTTACGAATACGACCCGGTGCGGCAGGTCGCCCTCTTACTTTTTATTATAAGGATTCCGCCGCAAATGTCAAGTCAATTTAGAACATTTGTTTGTGATTTTGGCGGACATCTTTTCAAAAAAAGACCGCGCAGGGCGTTTTCGGCGCTGCGCGGTTCTTGAAATCCTGTTTGATCGATGGGTATTGAAATAGAAATTACTTGCCCCAGACTTCCTCGGCGATCTCCTTTACAAGCGCGAGTTTTGCCCACTGCTGCTCTTCCGTGAGCTTGTTACCGACCTCGCAGGAAGCAAAGCCGCACTGCGGGCTGAGGCAGAGGTTCTCGAGCGGCACATACTTTGCAGCCTCGTGAATGCGTGCGATGACGGCGTCCTTATCCTCAAGCTCCGGGCGCTTGGACGTAATCAGTCCCAAAACGACTTTTTTGCCCGGTGTGACGAAGCGCAGCGGCTCAAAACCGCCGGAACGCGCGTCATCGAACTCCAGATAATAGGCATCGACATTTTCATGCGCAAACAGGCGCTCTGCGACCGGCTCATAGCCGCCCCGGCTGGCCCAGGAGGAATTGTAGTTGCCGCGGCAAATGTGGGTTGCAACGGTGAGATCATCCGGTTTGCCTTCAAGCGCGAGGTTGTTGACCTTCAAAAGCTGATCCATGATGTCGCCCATCTTTTCCGGCTCCACGCCGAACACAAACGGCGCGGCGGGGTCTACGCAAACGCCCCAGGAGCAGTCATCAAGCTGCAGGTTGCGGCAGCCTGTGTCGTAGAGCTGCTTGATGAACGCCCGATAAATCTTTGCAACGTCCTCGAGCAGTTCTTCGCGGTTCGGGTAGATTTTATTCGTCGTCTCCGCGTTCATCGGGAAGATCATCTGCTCGTAGAACTGTGCCGGAGACGGAATGGTCTGCTTTGCGACGGTGTTTTCGTCCTCAAGCGCCTGCACAAACTTAAAGTGCTCCACAAAAGGGTGCGTACCCGTCAGCTTTAATTTGCCCGTAAGGTACGTGTCATCGACGACCGCAAGGACATCGTGGAACGGGATGCCGCCCCTCGGCGCAGAGTGGCTGACGCCCTCAAAACCCCACATAAAGTCGAGATACCATGTCTTGCGGCGGAATTCGCCGTCGGTGAGCAGCTTATAACCCGCCGCCTTCTGTTTTGCGACAAGGTCGCGAATGGCGGTGTCTTCGGCTTCCTTCAGTGCTTCGTAAGTGGTTTTGCCGGCTTCATAATCGGCGCGAATCTTCTTCAAATCATCCGGGCGCAGAAAGCTGCCGACATAATCGTAACGGTACGGAAGTTTGATATTTTTCATGTTAATCACCTGCTGTTTGAGTTTATGCTTACAGTATACAGGCAAATTTTCACCTTGTAAAATACAAGAAAAAAGCGGTTTGCCATAGGTTTTTGCTATGGCAAGCCACTTTCGGTTTGCATTATTGCATTGTGAACTTCTTTAAAGCGTCGATATAATATTGCGCAAACAAGCTCGGCTCCACGTTTTCGCGCGTGAGATAGCCGATTTCCATGTAATCGTCGAGATTGAGCGGCACGGCGACGATATTTTTGCCGTTTAGACTCTCGTTGATGACGCCGCTGCAAATGGTGTACCCGTTCAGCCCGATGAGCAGATTGAACAGCGTTGCGCGGTCACAGACGTGGATGTCTTTGGCGCACTCAAGCGTGCTCTGAATTTCCTCGGAAAAATAAAACGCATTGTGGTCGCCCTGCTCATAGGAAAGGCGCGGGTACGGCGCTAAGTCCTCCAGTGTGACGCTTTTTCGCTTTGCAAGGGGATTTTCTGCACCCAAAAACACGTGCGGCCCCGCTTTGAACAGCGGGTGAAATCCCAGCCCGTGCGCCTTAATCGTCTTTTTTAAGACCGTCTCGTTGAACGGGTTTAAATACAAAACGCCGACTTCGCTTTTTAATAACGCCACGTCCTCGATGATCTCATACGTCTGCGTTTCGCGCAGGTGAAAATCGTACGTTTCGCCGCCGTGCTCCTTTAAAAGCGCCACGAAGGCCTCCACAGCGAACGAATAGTGCTGCGTGGAAACGCAAAAACGTCTGCGCACGGGCGCGCCGCCGAAATACCGCTCACGCATGAGGTCTAATTGGCTGTTCACCTGCCGCGCGTAGCCGAGAAATTCTTCGCCCTCCGGCGTTAAGGTCACGCCCTTGTTCGTGCGGCGGAAAAGCGTGACCTGCAATTCGTTTTCGAGCTCCTTAATCGACGCGGTGAGGCTGGGCTGCGCGATGAAAAGCCGCTTTGCCGCCGCGCTGATGGTGCCCGTTTCCGCCACGGCAAGCACATATTGAATTTGCGTAAGCGTCATGCGTTCTCCCCGCTTTCGGTTCTGTTTTCCGCTTCCAGCCGTTTTAATACGCCCAGAATATCCTTGTAGCGCGCGATAACCTTTTGGTAATTTTCACGTCGGTGCGGAAAAAGGCAGTTCGTGCAGTCCTTGATGCCGTTTTCTTTATATTGAAACGCGCCGCCGCAGTTGCGGCCCAAAGCGTAAAGCGGACAGTAGCAGAAAAGACAATTGAAATTTTCCGGGTCCGCGCCCTTGTGGCAGGGAAAATACTCGCATTCTTTATGCGCAAAATAGCTGTAATTTTGAGACATATCGGCTCCTTTTAAGCGTGCAGGGTATGCGTCTACGTGAACGTGAAGCTCGGGGTATGGTCACGTTTATCGCCTCTTATGCTTTGTCTTCCATGGTTTTCACCATGTTTTTGATGCGCTTTGGGTCGAGACGCGGGCTGCCGTAGGGGCGCAGGGCCAAAGCCATCAGCTTCATGGGGTTATCGTCCGCCGCAATGCGGTTAGAGCCCATTTTGCCGCACACCGTGCAGCGGTGAATGACAGCCCACTCCCCGTTTTTGCGCACCCACACGCTGATGGGCTCCATGACGCCGTGGCACGCGGATGCGCGGTCGCCGGGCTCGTTATCCACATGGACGCTCGAAAGGCAGTACGGGCAATGGTTGCGGTGGTCGCTGCCTGCGCCCTCGGGCAGAATTTCGCGCCCGCAGACCTTGCACGTGAACGGGTCTAAGCACGCATGCTTTTTGTAGTAGCCTTTTTCGTATTTTCTGCGCTTATTTTCACGGTTCACGGTCATATCCTCCTTTGTCGCCCGCGCCGCCCATCATGCGGGTAAGCTCCTCTATTTTTTCCAGTGGGAACGGCGGCATGGAAAGCGGCCGCCCGGCAATGGAAAGCAGCAAAACGGGGTCGTCCTCGTCCGAAACGGGCGTAGAGGCAATCTCGCCGCAAAGGCTGCACCGGCCTAAAATCTCCCAGCTGTCATCGGGCTTCACCCAAATGGAAATGGGCTGTAGCTTGCCGCCGCATTCGTAGCCCTCGCTGTCCTCTTCATGGATGGCGGTAAGGCAGCGCGGGCAGTGGGCATATTCTTTTTCGGACACGTTTTTCGCCGGCTCAAAGCCACAGGCAGGGCAGTGAAAACGCTTGGGGGCATATTCCATAGGGTCGTTTCCTCCTTGTTTTTCGGGAAAATATCTATAAAAACAAGTATAATATGAATCGCCGCATTCGTCAATTCCGTAAAGGGAAAAACGCCTTGCATTCCCGATAAAAAGGGACAATACCGCACATAAAACTTTCGACAGTGCGCGGTATTGCCCTTGACAGATTGATCAAATCGGAATAGATGAGATCAGAATAACCGCTTACGTTCCCATAGAACTTTCCGCCGGTCTCATAGTTTTTTAAAAATTGTATTGATTTTAGCAGGGTATTGCAATATAATTTATAAATACAACTTGTTTTTCGACAAATAAGACGTTTTTTGCGAGGTGCTCTATGACTACACAAGCTTTGCTGCAGCTTTCCGCCGACATTATAACGCGGTATTACAATAATGAGATCGAGCCGTTTCTGGCGGCCTGCCACCCGGACGTGCTGTGGATCGGCCCGGCAAATACACAGATTATCCGCACGCGCGAAACGCTCATCGAGACGTTTGCCGAAGAGCACCACAACCTGCACTTTGAGATGCACGACCTTGTGACCGTGCCGCTCATGACGCCCAGCAGCAAGGTACTTGAGGTGCTGCTGTTTTATGACGTAGACACCATTTGGCCGGACAACAGCATGCAGCGTGTAAAGCAGCGCGTTCAGCTTTCGTGGGTGGTGGAAGGCGGGCAGCCGTTCATCCGCGTGTGTCACGTTTCCAATGCACTCGATTACGATGACCGCGATGTGATCTACCCCGTGCACTATGGAGAAGATCGTGTGCGCGTGGCGGTGCTTTCCGGCGAGGCCCGCGCGCCGCGCATCGTTTTAAAGGGCGCGAACAAAGCCATGCTGTACCTGCGCCCCGCGTATATCGATTACTTAGAAACAAGCGGCATGCACACCTATATTCACACACAAAACGACATACGGGAATCGACCGAGCGACTGACGGCGATCGATAAGCGCTACCCGGGACTGTTTCTGCGCTGCCACGAAAGCTACCTTGTGAACCCCGACCGCGTGACGGAAATCACCCGCTTTCATTTGACGCTTATAAACGGCACCACTTTGCCCATCCCCGAAAAGAAGTACACGACCGTGAAAAAGCGCCTCTCGGAGATGCTGGCGAAAGAGAAATAAATTTCCTCACCGTTCATGTGGTTTCCCTCACCCCTATGGGCTCCCGGTAATACCGGGTTATTTTTAACATCTCGCACATAGGCAAAGCCTTATAAATCGTCCATGTGTTCGACCGCCTTTACCGCGCTTTCGTACAAAATACAGCACTTTACGAATTTTTAAATTTTTTTAAAAAAACACTTGCTTTTTTCGTTTAGCTGTTGTATAATAATTGAGTACTTGAGAAGTGAATATATCGCGGGGTGGAGCAGTTCGGTAGCTCGTCGGGCTCATAACCCGAAGGTCGTAGGTTCAAATCCTGCCCCCGCAACCAAAGGAAAAACCTCATTCAAACGAATGAGGTTTTTCCTTTGGAGTGAAATAAATCTCTTCGAGATTTGTGAAATGTGCTTCGCACGTAAAAGAACAACCTTCGGTTGTTGTGAAATGCCTGCGGGCGTGAGGAGATTTATTTCATTTCATATTGCGGCGAAGACGCAATATATCACAATGCACAGCACACTTGTGTGCGAAGCGTTATTTCACATTTTGCGTCAGCAAAATATTTCACTAAAAACAAACCGGTGGCGACCAGCCCCGACCGAGCCGGCAGGTGAGAACGTAGGGAGATTATGGTGAAATTTGCCTTACGGCAAGTGAACTGTTCGCTCCGTGAACGTTAAAACCCCGATTCCGCACATGAAACGGATCGGGGTTTTGTTCTGTACTTATAAATCTCTGTATTTCTTTACGCGGCGGACTTTTTTGTTTTTACGGTTCATCAGGATGGCAAGGATAGCATACGCGGCAGCCAAGACCAGCAAAATGGTGGCCGTAACGATAAACCACGTGGAGGTGAGCACCTCCTGCCCCTGCTGCAAAACCTGCACGATCTCGCTACGCTCCACGCTTTCCGCGGCGACGAGCGCAACGGTGGAAAGCTCCGCGCCGTTATAATAGAATGTGGCGGTACCGACGTAATCGCCCTTTTTGATGGGCGCTTTCACGTTTTCGGGCAGATCGAGCTTTGTGGTGATGGCGCCGCTTTCCAGACTGCTCGGCAGTGTTGCGGTGAGATTGCCCTGCGCCAGCACCTGCAGGCGGTCTTTGTCCCACGCGTATTTGAGGTTCACCTCGCCGAGAAGCTCGCCGTCCGTAACGAGCGTTTTGTTTTCGATATTCAAAAATGCCCAGCGGAACAGCGTCGCGGCATCGTACATTTCGCCGTGATAATCGATATGGTTGCCCTCGCTGTCGATATACGGGCTGCCCATGCAAACGACAAGGTAACTGTACCCGTCATACGTAGCCGTGGCGGAAATGCAGTAGCCGGATTCATTCAAGGAGCCGGTCTTTACGCCGGTGGCATAGGTGTAATACTCATCGTCATAGCTTAAAAGCATACGGTTCGTCGTGGTGACGGTGCGTTCCTCGCTTGTCATGTTCGTCGGCGGCTGCGTGTAAGACGTCTGCGAGGTGACGTCCGTAAAATACGGCATTGTCAGCGCATACTCCGTAATGGTCGCCATCTCGCGCGCGGTGGTGTAGTGGTTTTCATCATACAGGCCGTGCGGGTTCACAAAATGCGTGTTCGTGCAGCCGAGCTCCGCGGCCTTCTTGTTCATCAGCTCCACACAGCTCATTTTGCCGTCACCGTCTTCGTCATACTGCGGGTCGTCGGCCGTGATATTCAAAGAATCCACATATTTTGCAAGCGTCAGCGCGGCATCATTGCCGGAGGGCACCATCATCAGGTTCAAAAGCTCATAGATGGTAAAGCTTTCGCCCGTTTGAATTTCCGCCAAAGACGAGCCCGTGCCCTCAAGCTCCTCGGCAACGCTTTCCGGCACCGTAGTGCGCGTGTTTTGCAGGTCGCTGACCGTTTCCGCCGTGACGATATACGTCATGATCTTCGTCATGGAAGCCATGGGGCGGCGCTCGTCCGGATTATATGTATAGACAACGGTATCGGTGTCGAGGCTCACCATATAAATAGAAGCGCTGTTCGGGTCTGTGAGCTTATCGCACGGAAAGCCCATTTCGCTGCTTTTGGCCACGACCGTGTTTGTCGTTGTGTCGGTTTCCGAAGTCGAGGTATCGGAAGCTGTGGAAGTTTCGCTCGCGGTGCTTTCGGCAGTATCGGCCAAAACGCCGGTCGTCAAAACGGAAAGCGACAGCAAAACGCTTGCGCATATCGATAAAAATTTATGGTTTCTCACTGTTTATCCTCCAACGGACATGATATAATACTGTTAACTATTTTATTATTATAGCACGGTTTGGCACCCCTGAAAAGGTGCTCGCCGACAAATTCAGAAAAAAGTCAGACTAAAAATTTAAAAGGAGACGCTATGCAGCTTTTACATATTGCAGACCTGCATTTCGGCAGGCTTTTGTACGGTCGCAGCTTAATGGATGACCAGCGGCATTTTGTGCGGCAGTCGCTTTTGCCTGCGCTGGATGAATATAAGCCCGATGCGCTGCTCATTGCGGGCGATCTGTACGACCGGCAGATTGCCTCGGTCGATGCGATTCATTTATTCGACGAGCTCATCGATGCGCTGTGTAAACGGAACATCCCCGCCGTCATCATTTCCGGCAACCACGACAGCCCGGACCGCATTGCGGTGGGCAAAAGCCTGCTTGCGCGGCACGGCATCCATATCATCACGGAGCTTAAAGACGCGTTTACGCCGGTCGAGATCGGCAACATACAGATTTTCCCGCTGCCGTACTTTGAAAACGCTCAGATGCGCGATTTTTTAGGCGATGAAGCGCTGCGCGGTGCAGGGGCCTGCATGCGCGCGGCGGTGGAAAAAATGGAAAAAGCGTTTGACCCCGCGAAAAAGCACGTGTTGGTCGCGCACTGCTTTGCGGCGGGGGCCTCCACCTCCGATTCCGAAAGCCGCCTTTTCGTCGGCGGCGCGGGCGATGTGCCGACGGATGTCTTCTCCCCGTTTGACTATGCGGCGCTCGGGCACCTGCACGCGGCGCAAAGGGCAGGCGACACGGCACGCTACGCGGGCTCACCGCTCAAATATTCCGTAGACGAAGCGCACCAGAAAAAAAGCATGACGCTCGTCACGCTCGGCGACACGGTGGAAACAACGTGCATCCCCGTAACCCCTCTGCACGACGTAAAGCGCATAGAGGGTACGTTTGCGGCGCTGCTCGAAAACGGGCAGGCGGCGCCCAATGAAGACTATGTGGAAATTCTGCTCACCGACGACGAGCCGGTTTTCCGCCCGGCCGACCGACTGCGCCCCTATTACCCGAATGTACTCGGCGTGCGCAGCACGTGGTTTTTAAAGCAGCACGCAGGCACGCAGGCGGAAGCCGATCTGCACAGCCGCAGCCGCGCGGAGCTTTTCCGCGGCTTTTTAAAGGAGGTCTGCGGTGAGGAAGCGCAGCCGGAGGACGAAGCGCTGCTTGCGGAAATTCTAAAGGAACTGGAGGGCGATGCAACGTGAGACCGATCCGTTTGGAGCTTTCGGCGTTTGGGCCGTATCTGGAGCACACCGTCATCGATTTTGAAAAGCTGAACGAAGCGGGGCTGTTCCTCATCACCGGACAGACGGGCGGCGGCAAAACGACGCTGCTCGACGCCATGAGCATCGCGCTCTTTTATAAATCGACGGGCGGGCGGCGCACGTTTCAAGATATGCGCTGCCTTGCCGCCGCAGACAGCGACCGCACCGAGGTCGTCTATCATTTTGCGCTCGGCGAAGACGAATATTGCTTCCGCCGCGCGCTGTACCGCCGCAAAAAGCGCGGCAGCGACGATTTTATCACCGAGGAAGAAAACGAGTGCAAGCGCCGCACGGCAGACGGCTGGGCGCTTGCCGCTTCGGGTGCGGCGCGCAATGTGACAGGCTACGCGGAAAACCTGCTTTCCCTCACCGCCGAGCAATTTTCGCAGGTCATCGTGCTGCCGCAGGGCAAATTCATGCAGCTTCTGCGCGCGAATTCCACCGAAAAAGCAGCCATTTTGAAAACGCTTTTCTCCTGCGAGCTATGGGAACGAATCGCGATGAAATTTACGGAGCGGCAAAAAAAGCTGTACGCAAAGCGCGAAACGTGCGAGACAAAACTGAAATCGCTGCTCGAAAAGCATGGCGCGGAAACCGCCAAGGCGCTCGCCGTGCAAACGGAAGCGCTTCGATTAGAATGCGCACGAACCGAAAAAGCGCTCGCCGCCGCGAAAGAAGCACTGACTCTCGCACAAAAGCAATACACCCGTGCACTGCAATTTGAGCAGTGCCAAAAAGCCGAGACCGATGCCGAAGCGCAGCTGAAAACCGCCGAAACGCGGGCAGCTTCCGCCAAAGCGCAGTATACGCGCGCCGAGCAGAACCGCGCGGGACTTACAAAGCTGACCGCCGAAAAAGACACACTTTTAAAACGAAGCGAACAGCTGCGTGCGGAGCAGGAACGCAGCCTGCAAAAGGAGCAGCTTTTAAAAGAACTGCGCGCCGAGGAGGAGCGCGAGCGCGCCGTACAGAAGCAGGCAGAGGACGACCGCCAAAAGCTGCCGGAGGTGCTGCGGCGCATCGCGGTAGGCGAAGCATTCACCGAAAAGGCCGATGCCGCAAAAGACCGGCTCGCGTCGCTCTTACAGACGCAGACCATCTTAAGCGAACAGCTTGCCGCGCTGAAAACGCGCAGTGACGCTGTCAAAGCCGAAGCGCAGTGCAAAAAATTGTGGGGAGCTGCCGAAGACGCGGCGCGCACCGCGCGTCTGACCGTCGTGGGGCAGGATAAGCTGCTCTCGGCGGCAGAAGCCAAATGGAACC
>OGRU01002062.1_pt1 | contig 13730 bp, 9 predicted proteins | sample 1553541 | NCBI WGS metagenome assembly OGRU01 (sample SAMEA2580068, study PRJEB22360) | human gut metagenome | biome: human gut; feature: human-associated habitat; material: faeces | place: Denmark | collected 2008/2010
GCCTCCGATGTTTCGGGAGCGCTGCGCCGTGCCGAGGCAGGCGCCGCTCTTTCGTGTGCCGAGCTTCTTAAAATCGCAGAGGTGCTGCGCGTTGTGCGTTCGCTCAAGGAGTGGCACTCACACTGCGAAAATTCATCGTCGCCAAGCATCGACGGATATTTTGCGGCACTTGTCCCCAACCGCTATTTTGAGGACCGCATAGGCGCTGCGATAGTGTCGGAGGACGAGCTTAGCGACAACGCGTCTCCGGCACTGCACGACATTCGCCGGAAAATACATTCGTCGGAATTAAACGTCCGCGACCGGCTTGAAAAAATGGTACGGTCATCCTCCATGTCAAAATATCTTAGAGACGCGATAATCACTCAGCGCGACGGAAGATACTGCATTCCGGTAAGGGCGGAATACCGTTCCGAGGTGCCGGGGCTCCTCCACGACACATCATCGTCTGGCGCCACACTTTTTATAGAGCCGATGGCGATAGTCGAAATAAACAACGCCATAAGGGAGCTGCTTTCCAAAGAAAGCGAGGAGATCGAGCGCATACTGCTCGAGCTGTCGGGCGAGGCGGCAGGATTTGCCGAAAACATCAGGACGTCCTACTCGGCGCTCGTGTCGCTGTCTCTCATTTTTGCAAAGGCGTCACTGGCGTTCGATATGCAGGCAAGCAGACCGCAGATAAATACGGACGGTCTTATTTACCTCAAAAACGCGCGTCATCCGCTGCTCGACCGCAAAAAGGCTGTGCCGGTAACCATACCTTTGGGCGGAGATTACGATACCCTTATCATAACCGGTCCCAACACCGGCGGTAAGACGGTCACAATAAAGACGGTCGGACTGCTGACCCTCATGACCATGTGCGGACTGATGATTCCGGTGTCCGACGGCAGCTTTGTCTCGGTCTTTGATAACATACTTGCCGACATCGGCGACGAGCAGAGCATAGAGCAGTCGCTCTCTACTTTTTCGGCACACATGAAAAGGATAGTGTCAATACTGTCGGCGGCAGACACCCGGTCGCTTGTGCTGATAGATGAGCTTGGCGCCGGCACGGACCCGGTCGAGGGTGCGGCGCTTGCGACGGCGATACTCGAAGAGCTGCGCCAAAAAGGCGCAAAGATAGCCGCGACCACGCACTACGCCGAGCTCAAGACCTACGCGCTTGAAACGCCGGGAGTCTGCAATGCAAGCTGCGAATTTGATGTGGCAACGCTTATGCCGACCTATAAGCTTATAATCGGTATGCCAGGCAGATCAAACGCCTTCGCAATATCGCAAAGACTGGGGCTTGATGCCCGCATAATCGACCGCGCAAAGGCACTTGTCGACGATGAAGACGCACGGTTCGAACACATTGTTGCCAAGTTGGAGGACAAGGTAAGGTCTGCCGAAAGCGACCGCGCCGAGGCAGACCGGCTGCGGTCACAGCTGATACAGGAAAAGGCGGAGCTTGACCGCCGTCTGCATGAGGCGGACATGCTGCGTGAAAAGGCTGCCGAAAAGGCACGGGAACAGGCGTCGGCGCTTGTTGACAAAGCAAGGAACGAGGCGGAAAGGCTGCTTGCCGAAATGGAGTCGTTAAAACGCAGCGAAACCGATGCGAACGAGCGCATACGCAAGGCGCGCGCGGCGTTTAAAAGCGGTGTCGGCAGGATGCAGGACGCAGCCGATCCGGTAAATGACAACGGAAACGGCGGATATGTTCTGCCGCGCAGCCTCAAAAAGGGCGACAAGGTTGAGCTTATCGATATAAGAAAGCAAGCCGAGGTGCTCGAGGATCAGACCGGCGACGAGGTGCTCATCCTTGCAGGCATAATAAAAACAAGGGTGCCGGCATCAAGGCTGCGCCTTATCGATAAATCTAAAGGTACGCCTGCCAAAACGCGCACCATGAGGCGCTCCGCAGTGCCGGAGAAAACGGTGCGGACGGCAAAGTCCGAGATCGACATACGCGGACTGACCGGCGACGAGGCGGCGCTTGAGCTTGACCGGTTTATAGACAATTCGGTCATGGCAGGGCTCAGCACCGTGTGGATAATACACGGCAAGGGAACCGGCGCGCTCAAAAAAGCGGTCAGGGATTACCTCAAATCAAACAAAAGCGTTGTGTCATTCAGACCCGGCGTTTACGGTGAGGGCGAGGACGGCGTGACGGTAGCGGAACTGGCTTAATATAGGGTATCAGAATTTTCGGTTACAGTCATAATATTACAATCTCAAAAAGTCGGCGAAGGAATATTTCTTCGCCGTTTTCCGACCCCTTAACCGGTTCACGGTACCGCCGGACAAAAACCGCAGCACGGCATGTGCAGGTCACACAACCGCAATAAATTTTAGTTTATAGGTGAATAGCGTTCTTATAATTAATTGACAGACGTAGGGAACGAGCCCCAAGTGTCGTTCCGTGCGGTCTCAATTGACTTTTTAAGGAACGACACTGGGGGCTCGTTCCCTACAAGTGCACAATTAGATTTTTGGCTTTTTACACCGCTAAACTAAAATTTATTTTTCAAATATCCTGCGGTGATTTGAAAGGGCGGACGCCGCATTTCTTATATCGTTTGTTGTTGCAATAGACAGATTTGTGTGGTAAAATCTGTTTGTACCTTTCAAAAATCAATGCAAAATGGCGGCAGGGAAACCGTGCGGTGTCATTTCTCCCGTCAGCTTTATACTTTAAACAGATAAGGATGGACTCTTTATGATCAATTACAAACTACTGCCGGGCGGCGCTTTGGACTATGCCGATTTTGACGGCACAAAAATTACCTTCCGCCATGACGGCTACCGCGGATTTCAGTTTCTGGTCTACTCTCACGAACGCGAATTTGCCGTGCGCCTTTGCGACGATCTGACCGGCGAATATTGCGGATTGAGCTTTTCGCTTGATTATTCCGTAACCGACGACGCTCTTGCCGTTTGCTGCCGTGTCAAGAACACAACCGACAGCGATTTTTCCGCCGACAGGCTGGGTGTGCGGCTCGGCACAGACTGCTATATGGAAAAATATCCGGACTGGAACGACCGCTTTTTCCCCACCCTGCTCCGCTGCGAAAAAACGCATTTCTGGGGATACTTCATGTCGCCGGACGGCAAGGTGCTGGGAATTTGCAGCCCCGACCCAGTCGCCTCTTGGAGTCTTGACTATAACCGCGCATTGTACGGCAAGGAAAATCACGTCGGTCACAGGATATATTCGGCGGTGGTCGATCTTCTGAACAAATCACCTCAGCCGGCACGTCACCCAGAGGGGCTTTGTGTTCTTCACGCAGGCGAAGAAAAGAAGGTCACATTTTTCATAAAACTGCTGGGAAGCACAAACGAAGTGGCTGATTTTACAAAGCGGTACACCTCCGCTCCGTTCGTAGAACTAAAGCATTATACCGTTGAAATCGGGCAAAAGGCTGAGGTTCTGTCAGACGGCGAAATAAAAATAACGGCACCCGACGGCAGTACCCTGCAAAACGGCTGCACCGTAAGCCGGGCAGGACTTTACAAGGTCGAGGCGACTAAAAACGGAAAGTGCAGCGAAGCTTCACTTTATGTAAGGCGCCCGTATTCATTCTACCTTGAAAAGGCGGCTGCCGCGGCACTCGAAGCGCCGCAGAAAGCGAGCACGCATGCCGAATCGTGGTACGGCTTTTTCTCGGCGTTTTTATGGCTCAGGTATCATCCCGACGAGCAGTACAAAAAGCGGCTTCTAAAAGAGTTTGACCGTGTGTTTTCTCTTATGTATGAAGGTGACGGCTGCACGCCCGTGCCTGAAACATTTCCCGGAAGAATACAGAATCATTCATCAATGGTAAGCCTTCTGTGCGACGTTTATGAAGCGACCGGTGACACCGGATACCTTATAAAAGCGGGCAAAATAGCAAAAATACTTCTTGACAGCCAGTCGCCGGACGGCGCCTACAGGCTGCACGGCAGGGTTCACTACACCTGCGTTATATACCTTGCAAAGTCCATGCTTGAGCTTTACGATGCCGAAAAGGATATATTCCCCGATGCCGCTGCTCTGCATTTTGACTCCGCGCGCCGTGCCGTGGCAAATCTCGCGCTTTTGAAGGATAACATCGGCACCGAGGGCGAGCAGACCTTTGAGGACGGCATGATATCCTGCGAGGTGCTGCAGCTTGGGTTTTATGCGCTGCACGACGACAGTGTACGCGATGAATATACAAAAATAGCCGAGGAGATCTTCCTCAAGCACCGCTGTCTTGAGCAGTCGGTGGTGCCCGACGCACGCATGCGCGGCGCGACACTGCGCTTCTGGGAGACCATGTACGACGTGCTAATTAACAAAAACATGCTCAACAGTCCGCACGGCTGGTCGTCATGGAAAACATATGCTACATATTACCTTTATCTCTTGACCGGCAAATATGAGTATCTTACCGACACCATGGATACTTTGGGCGCCTGTCTGCAATGCGTTGACCTTGATACCGGCAGGCTGCGCTGGGCATTTGCCGTTGACCCGTCGGTAGACTGTGAACAGTTCGTGCCGTGCAGATACGGCGGAAAGCTCGAAAGGGCGCATATCAGCGAGCAGTATATAGACATGGTCAGCTACTGGTGGGTGCCTGACGGCGATACCGTCGTGCGCGGATATGCCATGCCCGACACAGGTCTTGTTGACGGACCGTTTAAAGGCGGCAGCTGCGACAATGACGTGCACGAGCATTTCAAGTGCCTTGCCGAAGTGGCGCTCTACAACGCCTTTGCTCATGAGCTGCCCGAAGGCTTTTCGCTTTTCGGCTGCACCGCAAAGTGCGACGGCGGCGTTTATGATTTTGAGACCGATGCGTCTTTTCTATACATTTATTCCCTTTGTGACCGTCATGTCACAGCATGCGGCAAAAGTCACACAGTACATAAAGGGCTGAACAAAATAACGGTGAAATAATTTCCGGCTGCCGCAAAGCTTCTTAAAAACGCGGCAGCCGTTTGTTTTAAAATATATTTTTTGGCGCGACCTACGGGTCTTAATTACGACTATATAGGTGAAGGGGCAAAAGGGGGGCTGTTTTGTGGAAGACAAGGAGATAGTGGAGCTGTACCGGCAGCGCAGCGAAACTGCCATATCCGAAACAGCCGCCAAATACGGGCGATATCTCGGCGCCCTGTCGTACGGAATAACGGGAAACGTTTCCGATGCCGAAGAATGTGTGAACGACGCCTATCACGGCGCATGGAACGCGATACCGCCTGCAAGTCCCGATAATTTAAAAGCCTTTCTTATGAAGCTGGTCCGCAGGATATCGGTCGATCTTTTAAGGAAACGCACAGCCAAAAAGCGCGGCGGAGGCGAGCTGCCCCTCATTCTTGACGAGCTTGAAAACTGTCTGCCGGACAACAAAAACACCCCTGAAGCCGAGCTTGAAAGGGCTGAGACAGTAAAGCTCATCGAAGGCTTTCTTGATTCGGTTTCAGATACCGCCAGAAAAATTTTTGTGCTGCGGTATTGGTTCATGCTGCCGGTGGACGAAATATCAAAACGTACGGGCTTTTCGGCTTCCAAGATCAAATCGTCGCTCTTAAGATCGAGAGCCGGACTGCAAAGAGCGATAGCCGAAGCCGACGCAAACGAAAGGAGTGGTCGAAGGTGAATTCAAACGACCTTTTGGACTCTATAGGCGATATAGACAGCCGGTATCTTGACTGTGACAAAAAGGCGCCGCAGAGATGCAGGAAAATAGTATTTGCCGCTCTTTCAGCCGCGGCATGTGTTTCGATCGGCACGGCGGTTCTTCTGTCGGGCATCCTGTCACCTATAAAAAATAAAAAAGGAGCGTTGAAAAGCACCGACATACCTGAAAGTTCGGATATTGATGCGGCAAAAAACGAGACCGCCTATATGCCCTCTGATGCCGACGGTTTGTTTGTCGACGATCCTAAAAGTGCGGCTGCCCGTATATTTATATATTATCCTCAAAACGGCGTGCTGCGGCACGATGACCCCGTAGCTGCCGGCGGATGCTCCGACATATTTAAAAAATGGTGCGAAAAGGCAGGGCTTGCCGGCGAAACAATTAGCGGCAGCAGAATGGGCAGGCAGGCAGGCGGTGAAAGGTCGCTTGAGCTTACCGTGTCCCAAAAGGTTTTTGACGCTTTGAAGAGCGACGCACTGCTGATGGAGTCCCTTGTCGCCACAATGTCCGAAGCGTTTGAGGTTGAGAAGGAAAACATTATAATAAACAAATAAGGAGAACGCCATGAAAAAGAACCGTTTATTCATTTCGGCACTGTGTCTTTTGCTTTGTGCCGCAACACTGCTGTCATTTTCCGGCTGCGGAACCGCCGTAAAGGCGGCTGACCTTATGGACGGTATACAAAAAAGAACAGTCGCCCGGCGCGTCGCCGACGACCGGTTTATCACTGCCGGTACCGACCTTGCGCTTAAGCTGTTTAAAGCCACCGCCGAGGGCAGCAGCGACAACCTGCTCATTTCTCCCCTTTCGATATGGCTTGCCCTTTCAATGACGGCAAACGGCGCTAAGGGTGAAACCTTGTCGCAGATGGAAACGCTGCTTGGCGGCGACATAAAGCTTGACGAGCTGAACGAGTACCTTAATTCATATATGGCGTCGCTTGAAGGTGACAAAAAGAACACCCTCAGTATCGCAAACTCCATATGGTTCAGATCGGCTAAGGAAGGCATGATAAGCAAAGACTTTTTACAGAAAAATGCCGACTATTACGGCGCCGCCGCGTATTCCTCGCCCTTTGACAAAAGCACCGTAAACGACATAAACAACTGGGTAAAGCAGAACACAGACGGCATGATCGAAAAGCTGCTCGACGGTATAGACAGCGATGCCTTTATGTATATTATAAACGCCATGGCGTTTGAGGCTGAGTGGAGCAACACCTATACCAAAAACAATCTGTCCGACGGCACCTTTACCGATATAAACGGCGCAAAAAAGCAGGTGAAAATGATGTCGTCAGAGGAACGCAGATATGTAACCGTCGATGGTGCTAAGGGCTTTCTAAAGGATTACAAAGGCGCAAAATACAGCTTTGCCGCATTTTTACCTGATGAGGACGTGCCGATAGGAGATTTTATAGCCTCGCTTGACGCCGGCAAGCTTAAAAACGCCTTCCGAAACGAAACCGACACCGCTGTACATGCATGGATTCCAAAATTCAGATACAGCTACGATACCGAGCTTAAAGACACCCTTTCCGCACTCGGAATGTCAAGTGCATTTGACGGCAGCGCAGACTTCAGCGGAATTGCAGGCAAGCCGGGCGAGATATGTATTGACAGCGTGATCCATAAAACATTTATAGCCGTCGATGAGCTTGGCACAAGAGCCGGAGCCGTGACCTCGGTAGCGTTAAAGGAAACGGGAGCGGCGCCTGTTGACCCTGTGCAGATATACCTTGACCGCCCGTTTGTTTACATGATAATAGATAACGAAACAAAGCTTCCTCTCTTTATAGGCGCAGCTATGAGCATATAGTTGTCTATAAAACCACGAACCGGAGATGCCTTTTAAAGGGCACCTCCGGTTCTCTTATAAGGGGGGAATAAGCTTGTGTTTTTTGCGTGGCTTTTGATCAGCTTATGATCGCCACATGTCCGCCCTTCTGGAAGAGCTGAACGTAATCGATTATGAACTGATTGTCGCCGTTTGTCCAGTAATCCGCGTCAAGCAGCGGATTGAGTACAGCCCTCGTCCTGTTCTGGATGCGCTCGTCGTCAAGGGTAAGGTTCTGATAGTTTGCACCCACCAGCATGCTAAGCACAATGTACTGGGGCTTTTCATAAAGATACGCGGTCTCGGTATCCTTATATTCGTACGAAGTGGTCTCAACGCCGTCCATGAAGAAGGTCACCTTTTCTTCGGTCCATTCGCAGGCATAGGTGTGGAAGTCGTCGTGGAGCGACAGCGACTCGGATGATTTGCGGTACTGCAGCCACGATTCGTAAGGCAGCACCTTTCCGAGACTCGTGATATGCGACTCCTTGACCGACTCGTCCTTGCGCTCTGATGAACCGTTCGGGTATGTGAATTCGTGTATGACCGATGCATACGCCGTGCCGGGACCCCAGCACTCTGCGATGTCAAATTCAAGGTGCTCTCTGTCGTCGCTCCAGGTCCACAGGTCATGCCACAGTCCGTCGCCGTCGGCAAGCCTGGCGCTCATTTCGATAAAGCCGTATGTGAACTTGAGCGAATTTTTAGTTGTCATATAAACGCCGTAGAAGTTTTCGGTGTCATATGTCGGGTTAATATAGAGACAGCCGTCGTTTACATAAAGATTTTTGGGGTCGGTCGAACGGGCGGTGCCCAGTCCGTACCAGTTGCCGTAGTATTTCTGAACGCTTGACTGCGCCTGCCATTTTTTGCTTATATCAAGGGTGTCAAATTCGTCGGTCCATATAAGCCTGTAATCACGGGAGGTGTCGGTACCGTCAAACGAACCGGAAACTGCAGCAGCCGCATCTTCACCCGCAAGGAGCCTGTCGGTAAACACCTTCACGGCGTGCGCCAGTGAATAGTTCCTGCCGCCCGATATGACCACGTTTTCTCCTACCGCTTTTATGCCGAACTCGTCCCTGCCGATGTCGGCAGAAACGCCGTCGCGCTTAGCATTTCCGATTATCAGCTCGCGCCCCGAAGTCTCCTCGTCGTCGCGCTTTATTTCAAGACTGTATCCGGTCGCGTCTAAGACCGCCTTCTGCATGGCGTTTATCTCGATCATTGTGATGTACGACATATTGTATTTCGGCAGAACTATCGTATATTTGCCAATGTCCTCGCCGCCAAGCTTTATATCCTGAAAATTGCCTTCGGCTTTGTAAACATCGCACACATCGGATTTTATCTCACAGGTCTTGCAGTAGTCGTCTACAAATTTATTGACAGCCGCCTTTACCGCGTCGTCCGACATACCGTTTATGACGATGCTGCCGTCTATAAAGCAGATTATATATTCCGTCGCTCTGCCGGGCGCCTTTGTTTTCAGCAGTTCGATAGCCTTCTGCGACTGCGGACGGCTTGTTTTGCCTATTATTATTTCGCCCTTTTCGTTTACGGCGGTCGTGTCGTCAACGTTTGTCAGCTTTTCGCCGGTAGCGTCCTTGACCGACTTGAATATCATGGCGCCAAGGGTCGACATTTCGCTGTTATCGGCTGCGCGCACTATTGAAAATCCGGCTGTTGCGAAATTGACCGAGACCACAGGTCCACTTGAAGCAGAGTCGGAGTCAGTGTCGCCGCTTCCCTTTTTGCAGCCGGAGAGGGCAGAAATCACCATTAGTGCCGCCGCGGCAATGCAGATAGCTCTTTTTATAAGTTTCATATCATTTTCTCCTTTCAGGCATTTGAAGCGCCGGCTGCAAAAAGCAGACAGCCCTGAGATTTGAAGTATTCTATTTTCCGGTCGATAAGCTCCTCCGGCACCTTAAGTTCTTTGGCTACACACCGCTTGCACATGAAGGTCTCTGACCCGCGCCCCAAAAATTTTCTTGTCGTGCCGATGTCAAGGCTGCTCAGCGGTGAGCTGCATTTTATGCACGTCCCGTTCATTTGTCGATCACCCTGCATCGGAACAGCAGCGTCTCGTACGGCTTCATATTGCGCCATACAGAGCAGTTTTCGAGACGGAACTCCTCGCCGCTCCACACATCGTGCAGCATGAGCGTTTTGCCGGTGCTTTCCTGAACGCCCAGCTCCTCAAATTCGTATCTGAGCAGCTGCTCCTTTTCGGAAAGATTGAAAAATCCGACGGCTATATCGCCGTTCTCGAGATACCTTGCATAGGCTTTGATCTGCGGCGCCCACAGCGGATGCAGCTCCATGACCTGCCGGCAGCCGGCATCCTGATTTATGGCTATGACCTCTTTGTTTTTGAGGATGTTAAGGGTGACGTCGTCAATCTCCCTTGGGTCGCAGCCTATAAACAGCGGTGAGCCGAGCAGCGCCCAGGCCGAAAAATGCAGCAGATACTGGTCATCGTTTAATCCTTCCAGACCGACATTGCCCTTGCCGCGCATACCGACTACCATCATATCCATATCATTGAAACAGCCGGCGCCGCCGTAAGGCAGGATATTGCTCTGCGCGTCTATTATTTTTTTGACCGATTCCCACGTATCAAAAACATCCGGAGTCGAACGCCACATGTTGGCGCCGGTTTCCCTTATCCATTTGGCGGTATCGTCATTGCCCCAGGTGCAGGCGGAAAAAAGTATGTCCCTGCCGCAGTTTTTGAGCGCCAGCCCCATCCGGCGGTAGAGGTACCTGCCGTGTATAAGGTTGCTGTGGAAGCAGTAATCATATTTTAAAAAGTCCACGCCCCATTCGGCAAAGGTCGCCGCATCGACATATTCGTGATCGAAGCTGCCGGGATATCCGTCGCAGGTGAGCGTTCCGGCGCAGCCGTACATGCCGAACTTAAAGCCCATTTCATGCAGAGCGTCAGCCACTGCCTTCATGCCGTTAGGAAATTTTTCGGGATCGGGCTGCAGCCTGCCGTTTTTATCCCTTTGCTTTAATGACCAGCAGTCGTCTATCACTATATAATTGTAGCCCGCGCTTTGCAGTCCGGTTTCCGATATCTTCCGCGCCATATCAAGGATAAGCTGCTCATTTATATCTCTGCCAAAGGTGTTCCATGAGTTCCAGCCCATAGGCGGTGTCATTTTCATAAAGCACTTGACCTCCGGTCGAATTTATCTTATTATTAGAATACAGCAGATTTTCTTTCAAATCTATTGTTATTTATTGCAAAATTATGTAAAATTATTTCAAAGTGAGGTATGTTTAATGCCTGTTGATCTCAGGGAAGGGCTGGTCGAAGCCGGCAGGCAGGACTGCAGCGATATGCATTCCTACGGCCCGTCGGTCAGGTTTTACTACATTGTGCATTACATAATCCGGGGCGCCGGTTATTTGCGGTCCGGCGACCGCCTTTACAGAATAACGGTCGGTCAGAGCTTTGTCATTCGCCCCTTTGATAACGTGAGATATTACCCCGATCCGGACGACCCGTGGGAATACGCATGGATAGGCTTTACCGGGAAGCCGTATGTATCCGTGCTTGAAAAAACGGCGTTTATGACCGATCGGTGCATAATAGGCGGCGTTGATCCGAAAATAATTATGCCGTATTACGAGAAATTGCGGCAGTATTACCGCTCACATACTAACGGAAACACGGCGGACGGACTGACCCTTGCGCTGCTCGGCTTGTACGCCGATCTGTACCCGGAGCGCCGAAATCTCAGGACGACCGGTTCAAAGCCGCCTGCCAGCTTATCAACGCCGACCTGCACAGGCAGTCGTTCGGTGTTGAGGAGCTTTGCCGCACACTTGGGATCAGCAGGGCGACGCTCCACCGCAGCTTTATAAATTCCTGCGGCATATCGCCCGGCGAATACATAATTAGCTGCCGTATAGAGCGTGCCAAGGAGCTTTTGAAGCACAAAACGCCCGTAAAGTCGACCGCCGCGTCATGCGGATTTACCGATCAGCTGTATTTTTCCCGCGTTTTCCGCTCGGCTACCGGTATATCACCGACCGAATACAAGCGCCTTAACAGCGAAAATTAGGTGCCTGTGAGCAGACAGTCACCTGAGGCCTTAAAACAAAAAAGCACCCGGCAGAGCCTGACTCTGCCGGATTGTTTTATTACAATATAAATTTATGACCGAAAACTCAACCGCACAGTATCCTTTCCGCCCTGTTTTGCGACTCTTTAGTCGGCTCCGGCACGCCGGATAACGGGTAGCTAAGCCCCAGCCCGGCGTACTTTTTAACGCCGAAGGTGTGGTACGGCAGAACCTCTACCCGTTCGACCGAACCGGGGGCAATACTTTGCAGCTCATCGATAAACGCGCGCAGTGCCAAAAGTGACCCTTCGTCATCGGTATACCCCGGCACAAGAACATGCCTTATCCACATCTTTCCGCCGTTTTTGGCAATATACCGGGCAAATTTCAGTATATTTTCGTTGTCCTTCCCGGTAAGGCGCCGGTGCGCCGCAGGGTCGATATGCTTTATATCAAGCAAAAACAGGTCGGTAAGCGAAAACAGCTCATGAAAATTTTGCAGCCAGCCTTTGTCCTCGGTAAAAGGAGAGCCGGAGGTATCGATAACTGTGCTGACCGACGCTGCCTTAGCAAGACGGAACAGTTCGGTCGCAAACTCCATCTGCAGCAGCGGCTCTCCTCCGCTTAGCGTAATACCGCCGCCGTTTTTCCAATAGGCGCGGTAGCGGCATGCGGCATCAAACGCCTCTTTGGGCGTCGCCTCATAGCAGTCGGGATTATTCCCATAGCTCGTTTCGGGATTGTGGCAGTAAAGGCACCTTAAAGGGCACCCCTGCAGAAAAATGATATAACGCACGCCGGGACCGTCAACAGCACCGAAGGTCTCGGTACTGGCTATTATTCCTTTTGTACTCATTTAAACCGCCGCACTCCTTTTCGGGTTTCAGATGCTGTCGTGAAAGGTCCTGCTTATAACGTCAAGCTGTTGCTCTTTTGTGAGCGATATGAATTTTACCGCATAGCCCGAAACGCGGATGGTGAAGTTCGCGTACTCCGGCTTTTCGGGATGCTCCATCGCGTCTATGAGCTTTTCCTTGCCGAAAACGTTGACATTGAGGTGATGGGCACCCTGATCAAAATATCCGTCAAGAATATTGACAAGGTTTTCTGCCCTCTCGTCATCATTATGCCCCAAAGCGCCCGGATTCATAGCCTGGGTGTTTGAAATACCGTCAAGTGCCCATGTATAAGGCAGCTTTGTCAGCGAATTGAGCGACGCCAGCAGTCCGCGCTTTTCGGCACCGTAGGACGGGTTTGCACCCGGAGCGAACGGCGTCCACGCCTTTCTGCCGTCGGGCAGTTCGCCTGTGAACTTGCCGTATACCACGTTCGAAGTAATGGTCAGTATCGAGGTCGTAGGCTCCGAATTGCGGTAGGTATGGTGCTTCTTTATATCGTCAAGGAAGGTCTTTAAAAGCCACTGACCGATCTCATCGGCACGGTCGTCGTCGTTGCCGTAGCGCGGGAAATCCTCGCTGTCGCGCTCAAAGCCGCAGGCAAGACCCTGCTCGTTCCTGATTATTTTTACCTTGGTGTATTTAATGGCGCTGAGTGAGTCAATGACATGCGAGAAGCCGGCTATACCGGTCGCAAATGTGCGTCTTACGTCGGTATCTATGAGCGCCATCTCGGCTGCCTCGTAGTAGTACTTGTCATGCATGTACTGAATGAGGTTGAGGGTATTGACATAAAGTCCTGCCAGCCAGTCAAGCATGACCTTATATTTCGCGATGACCTCGTCATAATCGAGATAGTCCGAGGTGATGGGGGCGTAGTTAGGTCCTACCTGCTTGCCGCTTTTCAGATCCACGCCGCCGTTGATGGCGAAAAGCAATGCCTTCGCAAGGTTGGCTCTCGCACCGAAGAACTGCATTTCCTTGCCGGTCTGCGTTGCCGAAACGCAGCAGCAGATCGAGTAATCGTCGCCCCATACCGGCTTCATGATGTCGTCATTTTCATACTGTATCGACGATGTTTTGACCGAAATCAGAGCCGCATATTTTTTGAAGCTTTCGGGCAGACGGCTGCTGTAAAGCACCGTAAGGTTGGGCTCCGGTGACGGATCCATGTTTTCGAGCGTGTGCAGGAAGCGGAAGTCGTTTTTGGTGACCATCGGTCTGCCGTCGACCCCAATACCGCCGACCTCGAGCGTTGCCCACAC
>OGRU01002066.1_pt1 | contig 13725 bp, 15 predicted proteins | sample 1553541 | NCBI WGS metagenome assembly OGRU01 (sample SAMEA2580068, study PRJEB22360) | human gut metagenome | biome: human gut; feature: human-associated habitat; material: faeces | place: Denmark | collected 2008/2010
AATGACTCCACTCTGAATATAACCGCTCTGGTCTGCACACCAGGACACAAAGCAGGCACACCACTCTACCCTGCCTCCAAATCCATACCATCTCCAATAAGTCGTTCCGCCTTTTCCTTCCTGCGATGCTGCCACCTGAACGATTGCCTGATTGCCGATACCTGTCGGGATTCTTCCAAATGCATAATACTGAAGCACATGCGGTACATACTGCTTGTCCCCATAACTGCTCCACCCCATTCTCTGTGCCATCATATCAGAAAATTCTGCTGCATTTGCAAGGGTATATCCACCTCTGGCTTTCGCCCATTCCAGATATCCATTTCCATAGTTGTAACTTTGCAATGCCAGTTTAATATTTTCCATATCCAGAGGATTTTTTACTCCTGCACGTTCCAGACAGCTTTTTATCTCCTGCACTCCGCAAGAAATCGAATACTCTGGATCAGTGATTCCATTCGGCTGTTTGGGGTATTTTGTATTAAAGCTCCCTTCTGAACACTGCATCGGGTCAAGTCCTCTCCCACCTGATTCCTGCATCATAATGGCTTTGATTAGTTCCACATACTCTCCAATGCCATATTGATTTGCATACTGTCGGATTAGTGGTTCGTATGCTTCTACTTCTGCACTAACCGAAGAAACCGTACTGGAATTATCCCCACCTGTCATGCATAGAAAACCACCAAATAAAATGACGATAATCAAAATCATAACCGCAATCCAACCGCCTGCGGTCAATCCACTTAACAATGCTTTTATAGCTTCCATCAACGCTTTTATTGCATGTGTTACTGCCTTTGCTGTCGTTTTCACTGCAATCTTTGTATTCTGTGCTGTCTGTCTTGCTGCCTGCACTGCTTTTTCTGCTTTTTTCATGGAATAATGCATTGCCCGGACAGAAACATTTGCTGTCTGCTCCGATGTCTTAATACTGGTCTTTGCCGTCTGTTCTGCAGTCTTGACTGATTTTCCAGAGGTCTTGATAGTACCTTTTCCAGTATTCTTTACAACCTGCTCCGATGCTCTCCCGGTCTTAATGGTTCTTTTATCCCGTTCAATGGTCTTGATTTTTTTTACAGCAAGTTTTTTTCCCTGCTCCTGTGCCGTTTCTCCGCCTGAAGACGGTACTGGTCGGATTTCTTCTTTCGGCTGGTAAACTGTTTCTTCGCCTGTCGAAGAAACAGAAGCTTTCTCTTTCTTCCGTTCAATAATCTTTCCTGCCTGTCTGCGTACCTGATGCCCTGTTTCGTGAAAGATGCGGTCAGCATACTTGCTGGCCGCATCTTCTGCATAACCTACCGGATTATTCTCTCTATCACTAGATTTCTCCGTCGATTGCATGATATTTTCTTTTGTTCTGACATAGGACTGCTTAACATGGTCTGTCACTGTAACTGTCTTATCTAATACTTTAATATCCTTATGGACTTGGCGTGTTTTTATCTTACGATCCATCGCTTTTCTCCATTTGAATCTTTATCTAGCGTTCATGATTAGTTTCTTTTTTGCTCACCTGTGGCAGTTCCCGGCAGTATTCCGGGTATTTCATGCGGATTGCTTCATAAAAATATGGTGCATAGCCACAATCGAACATCTCGTATGGGGTAGACAGACTTTCTTCTCCCTTCTCCACATATCCATTCCACAAGTTGAAAGCCAGTCTGGTCAATCGTGCCGAACCGCCTGTCTGCCACCCTTCATGCAATGCTTCTGGTTTAATCAAACGCTCTTTAAAATCAAACATGCGATCAACATGATTTCTGGTATCTTCAGAAATTCCCACACAATAGAAAAATGAACTGTAATAACTGTCGTGCTTTCCGCATTTAGCTAACATCTGATAAAAAAACTTTTCGTGTTCCTTTGATGAAAATCTGATTTCTGACATATTTGGCTCCTTTTCCGGCACTAAAAAACGCCACAAATTGTGACGATTTTCAGTGCCTTGCTTTTCATTATTCAAAATATTTTTAATTTTACATTCTTCCCCGGTTGATACTGTCCTCTCCCGGCTTTGTGGTCATCAGTTTATACAACCTTGTATTGGTTGGGAATCTATTGACGAACGGTACAAGCGAACTTCCGTATTTCACCAGACCACAACCGGCATCTGCATTTGTGATATATCCCATCTGTTCTGTGGAGATATTTAGTAGTGTTGCCAGTTTTGCTCTGTCCGGCTCTGCCTGATTAAGCATCACGATATACTCACTGTTGGAAATCATCGTACTTGCAAGAACAGAATCTAACAGATATTCCACGTTCTGGGTAATTGCTGTCGGAAATGCATTACGCTTACGAAATCTTCGCCATGCAGAGTTAAAAAATGCTCCGGAATACTCATTTTCAAATACTACATGAAACTCGTCTAAGAAAATATGGGTTCGCTTTCCCTGTTTCCAGTTCTCCGTTACCCGGTTCAGCATTGCATCAGTGATTACCAGAAGTCCCATGGTCTTTAACTGCTTTCCTAAATCCAGAATGTCGTATACCATGATACGGTTATTCACATCAACATTACTTTCATGTGCAAATGCGTCCAGACTTCCATTTGTAAATAATTCTGATACCAGTGCCAAATCCTGTGCTTCCGGTTCTTCCTGTTCTAAAAATTTTTCACGCAACACCCGCAAAGTCGGCACTGCTCCGCCATGCTGATATTCCTCATAAACTTCTCCCACACATCGGTCAATAATGGAACGTTCCTTTGCATTGATTCCTTTTTTATCCAACTGTTCAAACAGAGATAAAATAAACTGTGACTTCTCAATCACTGGATCACCGCCATCTCCATATCCGTCTACCATATCCATTGCATTGATGTGGTCCCTGCTTCCTGCAGCAATGCGAACCACTTCTCCGCCCATTGCTTCAACTAATGATGCATACTCTCGCTCTGGATCACAAATCAGGATATCGTCCTGCGTTGCCAGTGCCAGGAATACAATCTGCATTTTTGCATTAAAGGATTTTCCACTTCCCGGCACACCCAAAAGGAATGAGTTTGGATTCAACAGTTTTTCTTTATTACACATGATTAAGTTATGGGAGATTGCATTTTCTCCACAATAGATACCTCCTGCGTCCATAATCTCCTGCACCCGGAATGGCATCAACACTGCCACGCTCTCCGATGTCAGCGTGCGGACTGCCGGAATCTTTCGGTGTCCAATGGGAAGTGCTGTATTCAGTCCGTCCATCTGCTGAAACTTCAGAACTGAAAACTGGCATAACTTTTTCCGTCCGATTGTCAGAAGAGTTTCCGTATCTGCGTCAAGCTGTTCTTTTGTTTCTGCCGTATGAACCATCGTCAATACACCAAACATCATACGTTGATCACGTGTAGTCAGATCGTCCATGAACTCTTTACTCTCTTTTCTCTGCTGTTCCAAATCATAAGGAATCACTGCGGAAAAGTTATTGTTGGCATTTTGGCGTCGTTGCCAGTTTGTTATATTAGTCTCCACACCAAGCAGACGTTTTTCCACTTCCTGTACTGCTTCATCAGTCGGAACCGGAATCACATCAATGCTCAACATCAGATTTCGATTCATGTCGGTCAGTTCTGCTATCATATCGTCTTTGATGTAAGAAGCATACTCACGAAGAAAAAGTACCCTTCCATAACGATCTCCCATGCGGAAATAATCTTTTTCAAATTCAAAAGTATCCGGGCAGATATAATCTTTGAAGCTGTGCCCTTTTCTCATACTCTCCTGAATATCAAAATGGAAACCAGATTCTTCTCCTGTACGGTAAAAATCATGCAGAATCCGTAACTTATCTTCTCCATTTACCTCTGCACATTTGGAACCCAATCTTGCAAAATGGCTGTTCAGCTCTGTTGTCACTCGTGCAAAATACGTTCTGGCTTCTTCGATCGTTTTCTTATAGCAGGATACTGTCACATATTTTTCCTGCACCATGCTGTTGGAACTGGTTGCCTTATCTAAAAGCATGTTGTTGTACTCTTTCCGATATAAATCCAGTCCGTCCTCCTGCATCGGAATCAGAATTGCTTTTTCAAAATCCACTTTATTCAAGCGGCGATTATTGATCGTTATTTTTGTTGTTCCACCGCAATCGAACGAATTTAATAAATCCATATATTCCAGGAACATGGTTTCCTTATCTACTTTGCTTGCCACCGCATAGTTGATATCCGTAAATTTATAAGTACGTGCAAATTTATTTCTCCCGATTTTAAATATCCCGTCAGACCAGATGGTCTCGATGGGAATTACCTGCTGTACGCTTCTTGGAATTACAAATTTTTCTTTATCCTGCTTGAAGATATTACTCAGCGTTTTTATCATTTTTCTTGCGTCCCTCCTTCTTCAGACTTTCTTTCTCATATTTTTTAATGACTGGTTCTACCGCATCAAAATAAAGATTTTCTGACCGGAACACCAATTTTTTCGGCATCAGGATTTCTGATTTTATCCATGCCCAGATAAACTGCTCCGCTGTCATTCCATGATATTTTACAAACCCGAACACTACACATGGGGCAGCTCCCAGTACACAAATCCAACTCACTGTTTCCATACTCATGTATGGGTGAAGCAAAAAATAAAGCCCAACGGCAATCCCGCAGGCTAATCCTGAAAAGATAAACTGTCTTAGGGACAATCCGAAAAAGATTGCTTCCGTGTAATCCCTGATTTCCTTGTTAATTTTTACTTCCAAAACGATACACCTCCAAATCGCACATTTGTTATATTTTTCCTGTTCTGTTACACTTTGGGTAAATGAAAGGGGGACTGACCTATGCCAATCACTGTTATGATTTCACTTGTTGTTACTGTTGCTCTATTCCTGATTTCTCTGCTGTTTCGGATTGCTGCCAGATTAAATCTGACCTTACCACTGTTATACTTTCTTGCTGTTTCCACGATTCTGAATCCATGGGCAGCAAGCCATGAGAAACTTGCATTTGCAATCCTCTATCTGCTGACTGCCTTTTCTGTTCTCAGCTGGATTTTTGCTCTGCGACGCAAATGGCAGGAACATCAATACTACAAAGCTATGAAAGATGATATGTCCTTCCAGATTTCTCGTGCCAGACAGAGAGGGATTCCTTTAGATTCTGTTCATTTTGATTCTCAGGGGAATATGCGGTATAACAACAGCAACAACATTGTAGAATAAATTTTAAGGATGCTTTCGGGCGTCCTTTTTACAATCCCATCATTTCCCGTACTACCCTGTCTGACATCTTCACTGCTCCGACCAGTACAAGCATATTGAAAATCAATTCTCCAATATAGCTCCACACCATGGTCACTGCAGCTGCGTCCGGATCGACTACTGGCGGTGATGATGCAAATAATGAAAAAATAATGCAGGCAAGTACCACGATTGCTCCCTCCAGACACACTGCTGCATAAGACTTTAGAAAACTTTTTCCGATATTCTGGCTCGGCTCTCCTGCGAAGGAAGATAACGGAATCGGTGCAATGGCAGTATAAAGGTACAATCGAAAAAATCTTCCATATACACTCATAATCATAATGAAGCTCAGAACTGTAATAAAAAGTCCACCGATCAACGTCACCGCCCATAGAGGAATACTTTCAAAAAATCCACAATCTTCTACCGCTTCTATGATTTCGTCTGGTAAAACGGTATCTTCCGTACTTCCAAATCCTGCGGTCTGCATAATCGTACTGGTCACTCCTTGTATGATATTGAATAATGCCATCATCAGCTCCAGTCCATACGTGACTACGCCTTTTGCAATCGCAAAACGTATAAAAATTTTCAATGCATGTTCCGGTCTTTTTACCTCTGTAAAACTTCCACAAGTCTTGACCACTCCGACTACAAAGAAAAGCACTAACAAGGCATAGCCGATTGCCTGCAATGCTCCATGGATCTGCACAATCACCTGCCAGATACCGCCACCCTTAAAGGTTTCCGGTGACTGTGTGAGTATCTGCCAGATTTCCGCAAGTTTACTGTTCCAGGTGTCCAAAGCATTTTGCAAGTTCTGTACTACCCAGTTATCTGACACGTTCTAAACACCTCCTGTCTTAGTCGGAACGGTGCGGCTCCATAAGGACCTGCACCGTCCCATTTCTTTTATTTTTCTATTCTTCTTAACCCGTAATCAAATTCAGGATTTCTTTTGCAAATGTAATGATTACACCACCTGCTAATGTTAAGAATCCATTGGCTCGCTGACTTGGATCGTGAGATTTCAGTGATAAACCAACCTGCACAATTCCAAATCCCAGTAAAATCATTCCGATAGCACGAATCAGTCCAAAGATAAATGTGGACAGATTATTGATTACGGTCAGTGGATCGTCTGCTGCAAATACGGTACTTGCTCCTGCTGTCATAAACAGTACCATTGCAATATACACTGCCATGGCACGTTTCATTTTTGCTGTCATTGGCAGCTTTTTCGTTACTTTTATTGTTTCTTTCTTCTCCTGCTTCTTTCGCATATCTAACTTCATTTTTGATAGCCTCCTATATATTTTTCTTGGATTTACTGATATTTCTGTATGATTTCTTCCAGATCTTCATCGGATAATAATTCGTAATCTTCCGATTCCAGTGAATCGTCTGTAAGTTCACCTTCTAAACTGTCTCCCAATGAGATACTTGCCACCGCCCGGCCAACTGCTCCATGCAGATACGGCTTTCCATTCCCGTCAGTTGTAAGTCCCACATTGGGATGCTTTAAAATATCGAATTTCTCGTCTAAAATTGGTCTTTCTCCACGAATAAAAAGAATCGCATATCGGTTATCCAACATGCGAACTTCATCGGGTGTCATCAGCTCCCGCCCTGTATTCTGATAATTGGTGGAATAGTTCCCGGAATGTCCTGTTGACTTTCCATAGGTGTTCGTGTCAATCGTTGCCTTGCCAAGAAGTTCGCTGACATATTTATGTGTTCCCTGCTCATTGCCGCCTAAATATAAAAATTCATCACAATTTCCCATAATGCTTTCCCACTGCTTTTCGAACAATGCCTTTAACTGTGCCAGATTCTGCAAAATAATACTGACTGACACTTCTCTGGAACGCATAACGGACAGAATCTTATCAAAGTCATCCGGCAGTGAAACATTTGCAAATTCGTCCATGAGGAAATGCACATGAACTGGAAGTCTTCCACCATATTTATGGTCTGCCAGATAGAACAACTGCTGAAATAACTGGGTATATAAAATTGACACCAGAAAGTTGTAACTGGTGTCGTTGTCCGGGATTAACGCAAATAAAGCCACTTTCCGCTCTCCCAGTGATGGCAGGTCTAAATCATCTGTTGCAGTCAGTGCTGCCAGACTGGATAAGTTGAATTTCTCAAGTCTTGCGGCTAATGTGATTTGAATGGATTTTAATGTCTTGGCACTACCAGAGTGATAATCTTTGTAATACTTTACTGCGATATGTTCCGGGTTCTTCATTTCCAACCGCTCAAACAATTCATCAAGCGGTGACTGGTACTGGTCATCGTCCTCTCTGACTTCTCCGGCACGAAGCATTTCCATTACCATCGGGAAATTCTGCTCCTCCTCTGGTGCTTCATATCTCAGATAGAAAATCAGTGCCAGTAACAACATGGAAGCTGCGGTATCCCAAAATGGATCGTTGGACTGACTGCCTTTTGGTGTAGTCGCTTTGAACAGGTTCGTCACCAGTCTCTGCACATCGTTATCATCCTTCAGATATACAAACGGGTTATAGCAATGGCTCTTTTCCATATTGATCAGGTCAAGCACTCTTACCTCATATCCTTTTTCTTCCAGAAGATACCCAGTGTCCCGCAAGTTCTCTCCTTTTGGATCTAAAACCACAAAAGAGGTATTCGCCTGCATCAGATTCGGCTTTGCAAAAAATCTGGTCTTTCCTGAACCGGAACCGCCAATCACAACCGTCAATACATTTCGCAAATGTTTCCGCATATTGTAGCTGATTCGTACATGCATGGTCAGCAACTTATTTTTTGTAAATCGCTTCTCCCTGTATCTGCGATTGATTTTTTTCACATTTCCCCATTTGGCAGAGCCATGTTCTTCGCCTCGTCGGTAATGTTTCCTGGTAGAAATATAAATCCCGATTCCCATGGCGTAAGACAGCAAAAAAATAAGGACAGTTTTTACACTGTCCCCACATAACTGAATCGAAAACGGATGATTCATTGCTCCCGGGACTCCTTCCAGAATCCCCATAAGACCAGACGAAAGATAAGGTGCGACAAGTAACGCAAACCAGATAACCGGGATAATTCCAATTACCGCCAGTATCAGACTGCTCTGCTCATCATCGTTCTTCATGGCTTCTGCGTCCTCGCTTTTCCTTCTCCGGCGGTACTTCGATTTTCTCAATGACTTTCATTAAAACATCATCGACAAGCTCCGTATCTTTTCCCTCTTTCAGCATCTGATTCCGCTTGTCCTTCAGGGAATGGAACACTACGCCGCTCTCATATTTGTCCAGTTCTAACGTAATCGTATCACTGCTCATTTTGCATTCTCCTTTCCCTGATTTTTCTAGCGTGCTTCACCTCTATCATGCTCTTGAGTTTTCTGTTCACCTGTTTTAACTTCAGATTCCTTCTGTTCAACCTCACTCTTTTCCTGCTGACGCTGATTCAGATTTTTGTCCTGCTCCAACACTCTCGTCATTCTTCCTGATATTGCATTAGCTGCATCTCTTGCTTTAGAAAGCTCTCCTCTTACCTCCTGTGGTTCCATATTCTCAAAAAACTCTGGTGCATGAGTAAAATCAAATTGGCTAATATCCATTCCATACTTCTTAGACAACATATACGTCGCACAATATGCATGGAACGCATCTTCACTCCTGTCATAGTCCGGATTGCCTTCTGCATATCCTGCAAATACCAGTTCCGGAACAAGACTCTGAAAAATTTCCTGTGCGTCCATACCTTTTCTCACATAAATGCAATTTTCTTCTGATTCAAAATATGCCCCTTTGTTATCAGGCATCTGGTCTGGCTCTGCTACGACAATATTTGCCGGAGGATTGCTTACTAATCCCCGGATCAGGCTTCTCTCATCATACTGATTTTCTTTTACCGTCTTATCCGTCATCGTTGTCTGGGAAATATCATACAACTTCTTCGCATTGTAATACGTTCCTATCGAACCGTCTTCACGCTCATAAGTCTTTCCCGGCTCCATGATCAAAATTGGATTTTGACGCTCCATACGTTTCACATAAGTTCCATGGTCTCTCCAGTATCCATAATCCCCTAGTCTCTGTGCGTCTGGTCTCTGTGCAAGAATCAGAAGTGCATTATTTGCCGTATAACGGTCAAAGGTACTCTGCACGTCCAGATATTTCTGGAACATCTGACCGTCTGTCGCTACCTGTGCAGTTACCTGTTCTGACAACTCATAGCAACGATTCCGGTTATTCTTACTCTCTGCGATAAATGCCTGTACCTTATCGTCCTGTGGTACGGCAGATACATTTAATAAAGAATCAAAACTGTTGTCCATAAATTTTACCTCTCTTTCCCTTTTCTACTTGGTTTTCGTTTCTGTTGTGGCTGCTGGTGGCGAATCTGATTCCGGTCTTTATTTCCCTGATTTCTCACCGGATCATTTCTATTCTCACGCCGCTCCGCTTCTTTCTTCCTTGCATTCTGTATTTCCCGAAGTTCCTTTCTGACCGATAGTTTCTCTGGTTTTTCCGGGGTAAATAGCTTAGAAGTACCCTCTGCGGTTTTCTCTTGCTTCTTTGAGGTAGGCTCGGACAGACGGGATTTGGTCGTCTTTGCCAAAGAGGGGTTTTGCTCCTTACCCTCTTTCTTCACCGACTCTCCAAACAACTCGTCCATAAGCTGATCCTCCTTGGATTTCTGCGGATAATCTTTTTCCGGCTCTGCCTGTCCCTGTTTTTCTTGCTGAACCTGTACTTTTTCCGGCTTCTTTTCCTGCTTCTCTGATTTTCCGGCTTTTGCTTTTTCTGCACGTGTCCGCTCAATTTCCGTCTTAATCTTCGCTGCTTCTGTTACAGATGCAAACTGGAATCTATCTACGATACGGTTGATTCTTGGTGCATCTTCTTCCTTTACAATCACATCTACCAGTCCGTCACTGCTTCCTCTTGGATTTCGGACTGCACAGTACAACACGCCATATCGTTTTGCTTCCTGAACAAATTGTTTCAGATCACTTTCTTTCACTGAAAATACCGTCAGTGGTCTACCTGATTTGACCAGTGTTTCAAGTCTTACTCTGCCTTTTGTCTTTTTCTTCTCTTTTAAGACTGCATACAGCATCACTGCCAGATGCTTCGCTCCTGTGCCACTGATCTTCAATGCTGCTTCACCGACTTCCAACGACATTCGTACCACCTGATCAGCGGCTTCGCCTGATGTGTTCATGGCTTTGTTCCTCCTTCTTCTCTTTTTCTTCCCGCACCATCTTAAATTTTTCTTCGATTACCTTGGAACGTGCGGCGATTCCATCACAAAGTGCTGCCTCCTTTCTGAGCGTTCCAATTTTCTCTGTCAGAACTTTTATCTGCTCCTTCATTTCCTGTATTTCTTCTTCCGGTCTGTCTGCCCGGATCTTATAACGCAGGTGCTTCCGCTCCTCCACACACTGCTCCATTTTTTTCTTTAAACTTTCTTTCAACGAAAAAAGCTGCTCCGCAGTATCAATGTGATAATGGCAGAGCAGCTTCGTCTCTTTTGAAATGGTATTTAGTTTTAATAAATCTTCCCGGAACAATACATGCACCTGTTTAGCAGATATTGACGGGCGATTCTTCGGTAGGATTCCTAAAAGATAACAGTAATGCAGATACAATCCCCGAAGTCCTCCAATCTTCCTTGGCTGATAGGAATTCCCGGATATTCGAATCCGGTAATGCCCTAGAATCGGAAGTTTTTTCTCGGCGAGTAATTCATTTTCTTCCAGAATTCGAACCCGGATTGCTTCCAGTGAATAATTCTCTCCAAAATTCCGCTTTAGCTTCAGACCTCGCTCCCGCCCTTCCGGGCGAATGGTAATGTCTTTCCCGAACTTAAAAGAATATCCTTTTTCCCGCAAATAAAAAAAGAACTGTTTTTCAGTCCTCGCTTTTCGGATTGCTTCATCAACATCTGCTTTTACCATACTATGATAACTTGGCTTCCCTTGCTGCTCCGCCTGCCACTCGGCATAATGTTTTCCTTTTCCCTGTTCTGGCTGCCTCACAACCGATAACTGGTATTCTTTACATAAACGGTCTGACACCATCCGCATATCCCGGTAATCCTGATTTGTCCTGTGGTATCTTTTCCCATCAATGAATGAAACTGAGTTCACCACAAAATGGTTGTGCAGATGATTCGCCTTATCCAAATGAGTCGCAATCAATACCTGATACTGACTGCCCCACAATTCTTCTGCCAGCTTCTTTCCAATCTCATGTGCCATTGCCGGATTACATTCTCCCGGTGCAAAAGACTGGTAGCCATGAAACGCAACAATTCCGTCCTCCTTTCCAAAACGCTTTTTGACTGCAATCATTTCTTCTCTGGCGGTTGTCGGTGCACAATTAACTCCAGATACATACTGTTCCATCAGTTCTTCCGATTCTCCGACAACTTCCATTTCCATTGATTTAGATTGTCTCAGTCTGGTCTTTTCTGCATTCACCGCATAGGTAATTACATCATTAAGTCCTTGTGTGGATCGTGATTGATTCTCAGATATTCGCCCTTCATTGTTCTCTTTCGTCTTATCCGGATTCTCCGCATAATTGATTACCTTTCCAATCCACCCCTTGATGCTCCAGATTGATGTCACTGCCATGATTCATTTTTCTCTGGAAGTATCACTGCTTCTGTAATCTTACGGACTGCTTCATTGAACTTCCGCACTTCCTTATCGTAACGCTGCACATCTACCACATTTAACACATGTGCTTTCTGTGCAATCTGATTTAAGTTATTTCCAATCTTATGAAGTTCCCGCATCATGGAATAATAATCTGGTGGCGGTGCGTCTCTTGGAACAACACCGGAAATCAACTGTCTCAGGTAAGCTTCCCGGTTCAGTCCACTTTTCTTTACTTTCTTATCCAATACCTCTGCTTCTTTTTTGTTCAATCGAAAAAGGATTGCTACATTACGTTTTCTCAACGCTCCATCTCCTTTACTTTCTGTATAGAATCTGGTTCCTGGCGAATCTGGTGTTTTTCTTTATCGTAACTGTAAACTCTGTCTGAGAGAACCTCCTCACGCTTAACCTCTGCCCGGTTTACTTCCCGCACCATTTTGCCCAATCTTCTTGGTTCAACTTCGCCATTATCCGGTACAATCAAAACTTCATGGACTGATGACGGAAGAACATAAAATCCTTCTGGAAAAAGCTGATTGAGTTTATTTAAAACCTCTGGTTGAGTAATCATAGATGCTCCATACTGATTTTCCATATTCGTAAGTACATAGGCTGTTTCATGCGAACTAAGTCCAAATTCCGTTGTATTCTCATCTAATAGATTCTTTACACATGCGTCTTCATCAAAAAGGCTTTTCCATGTTCCAAACATTGTCTGAAGAACTGGTGTATTTATCGGCTGTGTGTTTGCCCTTGCCTGTTGAAACAACGCTTTTTCATCAATATTCCAAATACCGAGATATTGATTTCTTATCTCCATAGTCGCTTTTCCTTCTCTAGAATCTACTGGGAAATCCACATAGCAGATAGCAGATAAATCTTCAATATTTTCATGAGGCATTTCCTGCAGCATCTTTCGATTTGCCTGTGTGTTCACAAGTTTAATTGCCAGATGCTCTTTTAACGAATCATAGTTTGTCAGATCAATCCCGCTATTCATAAATGGAGCCCGGCTCGATTTCTCTATACAACTTGCAATCCTGTTCATTACACGCTCAACAGGTTCCCCTTGTCGGATTTCATCAAAGAATTGTTCCATATAAATAATCGGACTTGCATTTCTTTCCGGAAGATTTACCTGTACTCCTATTAACTGAATTCCATTATTTTTATTTTTCTGCACGACCTGAAAATCTGCATCTTCGTACTCTGGTGGAAGATAATTACGAATATCCTTTGCCACTCCTTCCGCAAATACTTTTTCTGCTATCATTTCTTCTGTTCCCCTTTCTTCTGTTCCACTTTCTTTTTGCCCAACTTCTTTAAATACGCTTCATAACGTTTTGCTTCTTTTTTCTTGTTTCTGATTGTCAAATCAACACTTACCATTTTCTTTCTCCTCTTACTTTCTGTTCACCTGTAGAATGCACATTGCAATTACACCGACTGCACTTCCGATAAATATTCCTGCAACAAATAAAATCATTTTCTTCATGTCTCCTGTTTCTCCATATTGTAAATTTTTCTAAGGGTTTCAGGGATTCTCCCTGACAAGCTGCCGCTGGACTGACAGACAGGAAACCTGTGTGGCAATCCAAAGGCGTTGCTTGCTGGTATTGTGTATTCTTCTGCACCCGTCTCGTTGCTCCGGGTACCAAAGAATTTACCTTCCGAAAAACAAATGCTTTCCTGGCTGTAATTCCAACATTGGATTTGTACAACAACCACATTTTGTACAAGCAAATCCACATTCTTTGCACTCCTGCCCGCAATCATGTCCGAAGTCTTTTTCCTCTTTTAGTTCACATCGCCCACAAGTTTTACACAAATATTCACACTCTGTACAGCGTACATTTTCATCAGTTGCCATACATTCTTCACTTGCCGGACAATACTTTTGA
>OGRU01002073.1_pt1 | contig 13694 bp, 9 predicted proteins | sample 1553541 | NCBI WGS metagenome assembly OGRU01 (sample SAMEA2580068, study PRJEB22360) | human gut metagenome | biome: human gut; feature: human-associated habitat; material: faeces | place: Denmark | collected 2008/2010
AGGCGCCGGCGATGACGTTGTGTTCACTGGCCTGAAAGACGATCCCTTTACCCTGACGCTCGCAAACCGCGCCCCCGGTGGCGGCAAGGTTCTCTGGTACCAGGATGGCGGCCTGTTCCCACCCGCAGGAATGGCCGCAACCATCAACCCCGAAGTGCCCCGCTTCGTTGAGGACGGCAACAACGGAGATCCGCTGACGTTCCAGGAGGCCCGAGCGAACGTGGCCCTTAAGTCGGTGCTGACCGAAGGCGCCTTTACCCTGGGCGCCGCGCAAACCACGCTCACCATCTCCAACAACCAGGCAGCCCTGGGCGGCGGCATCGGCGCAAACGGCGGCATCGTTATCGGCAAAGACGAGAAGTGCCAGATCCCCGTTGAAAAGATCTGGGACCACGGCACGAATCCCGAGTCTTCCCGACCTGCCGCAGTTACCGTCAACCTTAAAAACGGCGAAACGGTCATCGACTCTATGACCCTCACTGCAGACTGCGACTGGAAGGGGGTCTTCACTGAATTGCCCGTAGGCGGAAACTACTCGGTGGAAGAGGATTCGGTACCGCGGTACGCCACCGAGGTCTCAGGCAACGCAAACGACGGATTCGTGATCAAGAACACCTTCGTTCCCGCCGATCCCGAACAGGGTGTTACGCCTGCGCCTGAGCCGGGCACGCCCAACCCCGATCCGGGCACACCCTCCTCGCCGGAGCCTGGCACGTCTGAAGGCGATCAGGGAAGCGCTGGCGACACTGGCGAAAACGGTTCGCAGCTTGCGCGAACCGGAGATTCGGCCAACATCTATCTCTGGCTTGCCCTTGCTGCCGTTTCGGCGCTGGCTATCTGCGGAACCTGTGCGCTTTCGCGTGCAAGCCGTTCTTGCGAAACGAGCGGAGCCTCAAGGGAGTAATTCCGATATGCATGGAAATGGGAGCGGGTAATAGTCCGCTCCCATTTTTTTCATTCCCGCAAGCCTTAGCTGCCTCAGGGATGTCTCTTGATGAGGGTCGAGAGCTACAACGCATTGGATGGATCAGCTCGGTTCCGAATGCACGTAATGCGGTCTCAGTGCAAACTCTATTGCCGAATTTGCCAGTCAAGCAGAAAGCCGTAGCGGCCGACGCTCCCGTTTTTGGTGAATTCGATAAGGTTCGCAGTAGAAAAATCGACATCGTTCGGGAGCTTGTTTTCGACAATTGCGACCTGGCAGTTCCCGTATTGATCGAGTGTGGTGGCTAACACGTGATGCCACCCAACTGCAAATTTGCAGAACGATTTGGGCATTATTCGTTTGGAATAATCGCAAGTGGCTTGGTGCTAATCGGCTATGAGCTGTAAATGCCCTTATTGGGACAATTTGTCCCAATCGAGCTAATCCAGCAGTTTCTCAAGAGCCTTTTCGCAACGCTCCATGCACTTCAAGCTTTTCTTCATTTGGGAGAAAAGCTTTTTGTCTGGCTTGTTCTCCTTATTCGATAGCTCTTCGATTTCGGTGCGCAGTTCTTCAGCGCATTTTTGCATTCCTTGTTGCGCAAGAACGACGATGTCGTAGCGTCCGTATTTCTTGACAGCGATTTCCGAACAGAACGCGAGAAGCTTGGAGCATTCGCTCTGAACAAAAGATTCAGACGATTGCGCAGCAACGGTTGCGGCTGTGGTTACACCTGATCCTGCTAGGCCAAGAAGTGCGCCGCCTCCCGTAAGAATCGCGGTTCCGCCAGCCATGCCCATGCCGCCAACTGCAAGCGAACCTCCTCCAACAAAAGCCAAGCTGGCACTAGTCAACGCTGCGCCTGAAAGTCCAGCCACCGCATCACCTGCGATGAGTGCTGCAATCTCAGGAGCGAAGAATAATGCGCCTCCTGCAGTCGCCGTAGTGACCGCAAGCGTCGCTACTGCTGCGGCAGCTACCTTCTTACGATTGCCGGTTATCGTTCCGATCGCATACGTGTATGCCTTTTGAATAGCCTTCACATCGGTGTTGCCAATGTAGTTCTGACCCTTGCAGAAAACGTCGTCAAGGTAGTCTGTTTTGACCTTAAGCTTCTTATAAGATTTGTTCTCTCCGGGATCGAGTTGGTAGTAAGGCGTGAATCTGGACAATTCGAGAACCAGCAGGTCAATCCAGGAGCGATCTTCGACATCGTTGGAGATTTCTTCCATTAGATCGAATGCTTGCCTTCCGCTGCGGATGAAGAATTCGTCTCTGGTTACATTCAGGGATTCACAGACGCTGGCCTCCCACTCGCCCTTCCATTTTGATTTCGTCAGCGCCAGGTCCGCCTTCTTCGTGTTCATGATGTCAAAGGCCACCATCATCGACTGGAAGGAGTACAGAAGCCTGGTTTGGTCGGAGTTGAGCGTCAAGAACCTGTATTTTTCGGAAAGCCTCTGAAGCTCTTGTTCCCTTAGCTGCTTCTGCCTTTCGTGCTCGGCCAACGCCTTCTTGTACACAGTTGTGACGTCTTCCTTGATGTATTTGGCATCAAAGAAGCAAGCGACGGCGAATCTTCCGATGCCGGGGTAGTTTATGTTCAGGAAAAAGGCCTTGGCGAATGCAGCCTTGCTTCCCTTGGACGCTATTCCGGCCTTTATGGCGCTCCCTGCAGAATTGACTGCTAGGAATGTGCCGCTGGAAACGGTGCACATTCTCGTAAGGGCTCTGTTGTTGATTGGCAAGAAGCCCTTTGGATCCAATCGGCCAAGCTCTGCAAACGAAGCTATATGCTTCGCTTCTATCTCTGAAGCAAGTCTCGAGACGGTGTAGAAAACGCGGACGACAACTTCGTTTGCGAGAACGAAAAGAGACTGTTCCAGCAATTGCGTAGCCAAGCCCATTTCCGTCCTAAAGTCGAAACGGACAGGTTTTCCTTCCGAGTCCTTGAAGTAGGTGCCATTGAACAGCTTCGAGATCCATTTCGAGAATGAGATTTCGCTTTCCTTGCAGTTGATCTTGACGTTCTTGAACAATGGCGTGGAAGAAAGCTCTTTCAGCATGGACAGCATGGGGCCGGGGATGCCGGTTCCTTTGCCGGCATTTTGGTTCGACCCGTCTATGTCGCTAACAAGATGGAAAAGCCAATTGAGTGTTCCGATGGCGATTTTCTCTGGAATGTTTTTCCCCCACAAGGGCGTTTTCAGGGAACAGCAGCTTGATGAAATGCCCGTCCGTGTCAGTGCCGTAGCCAGTGCCCGTAAATTGGCCGAGGATGGAAAAGAAGAGGCCGAGAACGGTAGGATGATGCGAAAAATCTCGAAGGTGGTGTTGGAGGCCTCCTCCAAACTCGGGAGTAAGCTTGTCCTGGGGAATCGGAAACATGTCTTCCAGAAAATTGATCGCTTTGGCTAGGACTTCGGTGCTGCACCTGCCGTCTTTGTCGAATAAGGCCTTATCGCTTGGAAGATCGCAACCGAAGGCCCTCGCTGCGTCTACGACAATCTTGTCAGCTTCTTTGCCGCCGATCTTCGCTGCTTCTCCGACGGAAAGAGTCTTCCCGAGAAGCACACTGAGCAGCCCGGTCAGCAAGCCACTTCCTGCGGCGACTCCATAGTCCAGCCTACTTGCTTTATCTACCGCTTCGTCGAATTCAAATTCCAGGGCTTCGAAGGGGCCAAGAATCGAGGGTTCGTCGGAGGCTGCTGGGCTTATAACGAGCATGTCGGCACTCGATACCGGGATGATTTCAATATTGCTCATGTGTGGTCTTTCTCTTGGCGATGCACCTCACGCATCCTTTTCAATTATCTCACCTTTGGTAACCGCCATAGGGGCATTCAGCTGTATGGAGGGGCTCTGGGCCAATTTGCCCCGGCCTCTTGTTGAAGATATTGCCCGAGATGTTTCCTGCAATCCCAGAATAACTAAACAGCCTTTTTTATATGACATTTTAGATGCATGTTTGCAAACACCCTGTCCGTTAGGGTGGACCTGGCCGAATAACTTCAGATTCAAGCTTGCCAACTACGCGTGAGCCTGTCGGTCGAGTCTGCCTGTAGTAAGAGCAGCATAAACACGGCACGGACGGTGATGCGATGTGCGTCGGGAGCAGTTAGCGCCGTACGAAGCTCGCATTTCAGCATTGGCGCTGAGCACCCTGAACCATCGAACATTGCGGCGCTTTCATAACCGCTGGGACAATCTGTTCCAGCGCGCCATCCAACCACAGCAGGTCAAAAGTGAAAAAATACTCCCGACTTCACGTGGAAATCGGGGGCATCTCGTCCAATTCATCCCACCCCGAGTTGAGGGGCTTTGCGTATTCCCGTATGCTGCGACACTCTGCGGCACTCATCGGACGGGAAATTGACGCTTCAAAATTGCCTATCGGCTTATTTCCACTCGACTGTCGCTATTATCAACATTGTCGATCAATATGCTTTAATTTATACATGCTCCACTTCTATTTCTGGAGTGGAACTATGTTTGGTACTCAATCAGTACTCATAAGTCATGATTGTTGTTTTCTTCAGCGCTTAGTTCTTCGCCGTTTTCATCCATGGTTCTCATTATTTCATTTAAAGCCAAAGCGAGATGAAAGTCGATGACAGGTTGCGCATTCCAATTGTGATATTGAAATCCTAAAGTTGCTCCTGCAAGGACTCCATATCCGCACCCTTCAAAAAGGACATACAAGCTACATCTTTGAACACCTTCTTCTAGGTCGATGAGGTTCATGCGGTAAACCCTGAATGCGAAGTTCTGACCACGCGTAAAAGCATGCCTGGCGCAAAGGACCTTCTTACTTGTGCGGTAATGGCGGGCGGTGCGTTTCCCCACCGCCTTGGGTTGTCGGAAACCGTGTTGGTATTCGAGCAACATCTTTCGTTTTTCGGTGGGTTCAACCGTTCTGTCGAGGAATTGCCTCGCATTAAGGCACGGTGTGTGGAAAAGAAGCTGTTTGTAGAGGCGGATGCGCAACGCGCTATAGCCCTTGCGAGGGCGAGCTCGGACGGACACGGGGTTGATGGAATCCAGCTCGATAAAGTTCCGGTTTCCGAATTGGCGGAGTTGGTTCGTCGGATACGCAAAATCGATCCCCGAATCACGATTATCGCTGCTGGTGGCATCAATCCTCAAAATGCAGGCGCCTATGCTGCATGCGGCGTTGACGGCTTGGCTACCACGGCACCGTTTACGGCTAAGCCCGTGGATATGAGCGTTCGCATGAGGCCATTGGAGTAAACATCCGTAAGAATGTTTCCGTCATAATCTGCGGTTGTAAGCGAGTGTCTATAGGTCGCCTTTGGTGCTTCAGGCACGAAAGGCGTTCACCGAGAGAACCGAACAGAGGACATCTGGAATCATGCGTTCTGCGAAATAGTGCCTGATGTTTAGGCAGGATTGACCCTAAGTTAACTTGGATTTTCATCGTAAACCTTCGAGTCAATTATTATCGGGGGAGTTTTATGGCGGCGCGGTACGACCTTGACAGTAGGGGAGGTCTTTGCAGATATCAGTATCTTCATCGTTGCATTCGCAGCGATGAAGAGGTTAAGCACCTTGCCGCAGAGCAGGGGATAAGTCTTGATATGCTTTCAGATTATTGCGCTCATCCTAGTGCGAAAAGCTCCCATTGCGTCGTGGTGAGTTTTGCCTCAATTCCAACTGGTCATGCTGCTGTTGCGATTGAGCTTTCGGAAACGATTTTCCAAAAGGAGATCCTTGCTCATCAGCGTTGATTGGCTTGAAAACAAATGCGTGAATCGACCCTATTGCTCTGGTGCTGGTGCGGTTGCTTTCGTGATGCGGCGATGAAAAAACTCGGCATTGCCGTACATGATGTAGCGCAGAGATGGTGTATTTGGCGAGCTCTTTCATGTGAATGACGCGGATGGCAATTTGGCTCTTCTTCCTGAGGGGATGGACCTAGGTGCTGCCACTATGGTGAGTGACATGGTGCCGACGGGGTTTCACGGGGCTGAACTCGCCGATATTCAGTTCGGTGATGATGTTGCGGTAATTGGTATTGGCCCGGTTGGGTTGATGGGTGAAACTGGTCGGTGCGTCCGATCCATGCAACTTTGGCTTTGAGATTCCGCCTATGTAGGTAGCGAAGTTTAAGCCGTTAATATGGAAATACCGACCATGTGTCCTGCTTGCTGCATGAGCGATTGGAACCTCTATGAGAAAATGGCCGCGCGCATTCTTTTGCGAGCATGCCAATCCCTGAAAGGACACTACCATGCGTTTTGCGAAGAAGATTCTTTTTATTATTGCAGGCAGTGTATGCCTTGCGCTTGGCTTCATTGGAATGTTTGTACCGGTTCTGCCCACAACGCCGCTTGTGCTGCTTGCAGCGTTTCTGTTTTCACGTAGCTCGGAGCGCCTTAGTTCCTGGATTGCTCAAACTCCAATTTACCGCGCATATGTTGAGCCCTTCAAACAAAGCGGTGGTATTTCGCTGCCTAGGAAGATGAGGATCCTGGCCATCTCCTATTCGGTGATGGGCCTTAGTGCGTTTCTGGTCCAAAAGCCCGTTGTGTGGATAGTGCTAGCTGCTGTCGCGGTTTTCCTGGCGGTTTTAATGCTAGCTATTATTCCCACCATTCCTAAGGAAAGGGAACTTGACCATGGTGACGGCCTCGAGCTTGATGCTGTTGCCAGAGTGCGTGAGCACGACTAGTGCTTTTATCCCAGCGCAACGTCGAGAACCATCATCAGGCTGAACCCGATGGCAAAGAACACCGTGCCAAGGTTAGAATGCTTGCCTTGAGATAGTTCCGGCATTAGTTCTTCGACCACTACATACAGCATGGCTCCTGCTGCAAAACTTAAAAGATAAGGCAGTGCCGCAATGATGAGCTGTGAGGCAATGATCGTCAGCACTGCACCAATGGGCTCTACGATGCCGGAAACAACGCCACCTGCGAATGCCTTTCTTCTGCTCATCCCTTCTGCTCGAAGCGGCATCGAGATGATTGCTCCTTCTGGGAAATTTTGGATAGCGATGCCAAGGGACAGTGCCAAAGCGCTTGCTGCTGTGATCTGCGCATTTCCCGAAAGGAAGCCTGCGTACATTACGCCAACCGCCATGCCTTCCGGGATGTTATGTAGCGTCACTGCCAATACCATCATTGTAGTACGGCTAAGTTTGCTTTTTGGGCCCTCTGACTGTTCGCTGCCCACATGTAGATGGGGAATCAGGTGGTCTAAGGCAAGCAAGAACAGCATGCCGAACCAGAATCCCGCAAAAGCGGGAAAGAACGAAAGCGTTCCCATCGAAGCCGATTGCTCTATAGCTGGAATTAGCAGGCTCCAAACCGAGGCAGCAACCATCACCCCTGCGGCAAATCCCGCTAGGCAACGTTGCGTCAGGTTTCCCAGATTGTTTTTCATGAAAAGCACGCAGGCAGCGCCCATCGTCGTGCCTAAAAAGGGAATCAGGATTCCAAGGATAGTTTCTATTGGTTTCTCCTTCTTTCGGTTGATTTTCTTGCCTTTGGCGCAGCCTCTTTGATTTGCGTGGATGGAACAACGCGGTACGCGTTCGCGTCGGCCATGATGGCGCACCCCCCCGCTTCGCGGGGATGGAAGCGACTAATTGGTGCGGGTGGTTTGCGCGTTTGGCAATCGAATTGGCGACCCCTCGGAAAAAGCTTTCGGGGGGGGGGGCGCCAATGGGGTCTTGCTATTTAAAGCTTCGAAAACTCGCCTATTCCTGCACTTTCAACGCTTCGGACAGGCATACCTGTTTAATCGAGCGCGTATGGATTAGCGCCACGAGAAGGTAGGTTGCAAATCCGATGCCTACGCATGCAGCCATGCACCACCAGGGGACGTAGATCTCGATGTTGCCGTTGTAGGAGAGCAGCATTGAGCGGAAAATTGCAGTGAGCGAGCCGATGATGAGGGGCTGGCACAACACAAGCGATGCGACCACGCACAGCGTAACTGAGCGAATGTAGAGACGAGAAACCTCTTTATCGCGGTAGCCGAATACCTTCATATAGCTGATGGAGCGTGCGCTGCGATCGATGACTGCTTTGGTGAGCAGGTACATGAACAGCAAGAAGATGAATACGGCCAAGCCCACCATCATTCCAATCATGGAGTCCATCATGTCTACGAATTGGTTGCCCACCGCACGCATGTCATCGGGGGTGGTGTCGTTTGCGTAGTAGCGTGCGTCCAAGGTGAGTGCTTTGTTGCTAACGTATCCGTTGAAGTACGACTTGTTGTTGCTGAACATCGTGTTGAAGTCGTTGATGCTCATGTATACGTTCATATTCGAGTTCGAACCCCAGGTGCCTTCCTGGCCCGAGAAGGTAAGGCTGTGGGTTTTGTCTTCGTACTTGTCGTAGAGGTTTACCTGTTGGTTTTCATTCCAGCCGAATTTGCTTGCAAGGCCTGCTCCGAATACGGCTTTGCCATCGCCTATATCAAGATCCTTCCAGTAACGGGAATTTGGCTGAATGCCGTAGACGGCAACGGTTTCGGTGCCGTTGTTGTTTCCTCGGTCGTATTCAAGCTGGTAGACGGCGTACTTTTCTGCTTGGTTAATGACGTCAGCGCTGTTGTCGGTGGTGTTTACGGGATGAATATCGTCATCGTCTGTATCGATATCGGCGGCTTTTTCCATTAGGTCAATAGCGTCGTCGCGGTTGCATCCAAGAGCGTCGGCAATGTCATCGATAGATGCATAGAAGGCGTCCTTTTTGCGTTGTGCTTTAGAAAGGGCGTTAGTTGCTGCCTGGGTAGTTTCGACAGAAGGCGACGCCATTGCTTCATGGTATGCATCCTGTGCGGCATCTGCTGCTTCTTCCAGTTCGTCTTGCGCGTCTTCTGCGGCGGAAAGCAGCGTACCGTTGATGGATTGTAAGCGTTCGAGCGCAGCCCATGCTTCTCGTTCTTCGGGTGTTCCTTCGAGTTCGAGTGGCGCCTTAAGAGTGTAGGCATGCTCGGCTACGAGGTTTGTTTCCAAGCTGTCGGCGTAGTGCGTCATGGTGGGCAGGATAGCCAAACCAAAGAGCAATAGCAGGCTGGCGAAAGCAATTCCTACGAAGAGTGTGGCGAAGTTGCCAAGGTTTCGCAGGAAAATACGAAGGCGGAAGCGCGCTACGAAGCTCAGACGTTCGGGTAAGCGCACGCCGCGCTTGGTGCCCGATTTCCCGGCAGCTTCGTGACGCAGGAACTGCAGTGGCGTTTTTCCCATTTTGCGCAGAAGGCCCACGAGCGTAATGATGATAAGTGCGGCAGCGGGCACCATGGCGCACTTGAGGAAAATACCCCAGTCCCAGAACACCCGGAACGGAGGCAGGCTGTAGGAGCCGTAGTAAAGCTGGCGCATGGGCTCGGTAAAGAATGCCACTCCGAGTGCGGTACCTAGACCAGCTGCTAGGATGCCTACAATTGCCGGCAGCGCTAGATAGTGCAGGACAATCTCGCTTCGGCGATATCCACTTGCCAGAAGGGTGCCGATGATGGAGCTTTCCTGTTCGATGGTGGCGTTGGTAAGCACCACGAATACGAATGCCATGATAACGATGATGATGTAGAGCAGGGTGGTCCACATGGCCGAATCGCCTTCAACATCGTCTGCGGCGTAGCCAATTCCTTGGTTGGCGCTGACATCGGTAAGGTCGTCCACGTGTGCATCGGCGTCTGCCAGGGCGTCTGCCATGTCTTTTTCGGCATCGGTGCGGCCTGCGACGGAAAGGTTGCGGTTGGCGAAGGTAAACGAGTAGGTATATGTTGGTGCGCCGCCAGCATCTTTAAGCGCTTCAAAGCCCGCGGGGGAAACTTCGGCAACGCCATAGGTGATGGTGTTCACCGTAAAGTCGGAGTTATTGAGGAAAAGCGCTTGGCTGTCCGGTTGGGTCATGATGCCGCAGACGGTGTAGGCGCTGCCTTCAAGATCGACGGTATCGCCCACATGGATATCGTTGTTTTTTGCAAACACGCGGTCGATGGCAACTTCTTTTTCGGTTGCAGGTTCTGAACCCTCGCAGTAGGCTGCGATGTCTACTTGGGTGCGATGCTTGTAAGTACGCAGTGTGCGTTTGGTCCCATCGTCATTGGGGAGCGTGATGGTGGCATCGATGGAATAGTTATCAAAGAGCGTAACGCCGCCCACGTCTTCGGCTGCATCGCGTGCGGCTTGAAGCTGGTTGTCGGTGGCTTCGAACGAGGTAGTGAAACGTCCATCTTCGATGGAGTATTCGTCGTGCATGTCATCGATGATCTGGCTGATTGAATGTGCGGCAAGCAGAAAGCCCGAGGTCAGTGCAATGGCTCCGCACATGAGCAGGAATATGCCCAAGTATTTGCCGATGTTGTTCTTGAACTCGCGGGGGAGTCGCTTGGCAAGTGGTGTCATCGTTCGCCTACCATTCAAGCTTGCAAGCAGGCATAGGCGCTCCATTTGCTGCGTCTTCCGCCAGGCGTCCGTCGCGCAAACGAAGCACGCGGTTTGCCATGCGTGCTATGGCGGCGTTGTGTGTGACGATAACGATCGTACAGCCATACGTGCGGTTCACGCTTTCCATAAGCTCAAGAACCTCTTTCGAGGTTTTGTAGTCGAGGGCGCCTGTGGGCTCGTCGCACAAGATAAGGCCAGGGTTCTTCACCAACGCTCGTCCGATGGCGCAGCGCTGCTGTTGGCCGCCTGAAACCTGGCGGGGAAATTTGTTGCGGTGCTCCCACAGGCCAAGCGAATGCAACAGTTCGTTCATGGGTAGGGGGCTCTTGGAAAGGTGGGCCGTGACCTCGATGTTTTCACGAATGGTAAGGTCGGGGACCAGGTTGTAGAACTGGAAAACGAAGCCAAGTTCTCGGCGGCGGTATTCGCCTAGGTCTTTCGCTGAAAGTGCCGTGAGCTCGCAGTCTCCGACGTGGATCGTGCCGCCGTTGGCCCCTTCAAGTCCGCCGATGAGGTTCAGAAACGTTGATTTTCCTGAACCAGAGGGGCCGAGCATAACGCATATCTCGCCTTTGTTTATGGCTGTGGTAATTCCGTCAAGCACTTGGACGCGCGCTTCGTCATTGCCGTAGTGCTTCTTGAGTCCGTTGACCACCAGGTAGGGGGTGTTGCCCTCCATAAGTGCTCCAATCTGTGCAGAAGGCCAACGGAGCGGTCGGTGTGAAAGCGTAGTTAGCCGTGGTTAAGTTAGGTTAAGCTAACTTTAGCACAGATGCATAGTGCATACCGAAAGAGAATGATTGGGGAGATTGGACAATTACCAAGGTTTGGACTTGTTTCTTTTTGCTGTTGAATGAAACAAGGCGCCCGCCGAATGGCGAGCGCCTTGCGCGCACGCCGCGCTGGGACTGCGGCGCGAGTGTCCATACATTGCAGACGGACGAGAGGATCGCCGCCGACCTGAGCGTCTGCTTCGACGATTTCCCGCTGCCCGACGGCCTTGTGCTGCCGCTGGGGAGCGGTGCGGTTTCTGTCGCCTATGGGACGGAAAACCTGGGCGATGCAGCGATGATCTGGAATGAAGATCAGCTCATCTGCGCACTCTACGCCTCGCTTGCGCGCCGCGCGGACGAAATTTGGGTAAAAGATGTGAAAATGCCGCCCGATGGGGGAGAAAACGCAAACTTACCTTGACAACACGGGGCAAAATCACTATAATTATTTCGCTAAAATGGTATTCGTGTGCGCGCCGCGCAATTTTGCGGGCGCGAAAGAAAGGAACGATCTCAATATGGCGAACATGAAAAAAGAGTACAAGATGAGCGCGGAGCGCAAGGAAGAGCTGCAAAAGGAGCTCACCTACCTCAAGACCGTGCGTGAAAAGGAAGTGGCGGACCTCATCAAAGAGGCGCGTGGCTTCGGCGACCTGAGCGAAAACAGCGAATATGATGAAGCGAAAAACGAGCAGGGCAAGCTGTACTCCCGTATTGCTGAGGTCGAGGAGATCCTGCTGCACACCGTCATCGTCGACGAAAACGACGCGGGCACGAACGGCATCAGCATCGGCTGCCGTGTGACCGTGCAGGATGTGAAGTCCGGCCGCGAGCTGCCCGAGTATAAGGTCGTCGGCTCGCAGGAGGCCGACCCCATGCACCGCGCCATCTCCGAGGATTCCCCCTTCGGCAAGGCGCTCATGGGCGCAAAAGAGGGCGACGAGGTCATGGTGGAGGCCCCTGTCGGCACCATCGTCTACCGCATCGTCAAGATCGAACGTTAAGCTGTATTATATAGAGTAGGAGTAAAGAAATATCATGGCTGAAGAAAATATCCAGACCAACGCTCCCGAGCAGGACCTCAGCGAGATCCTGAAGGTCCGCCGCGAAAAGCTCGCAGCGCTGCGCGCCGAGGGCCGCGATCCCTTCAAGGAGACGCGCTTCGACGTGACGCACCACGCTCAGGACATCAAGGACAACTTTGACGCGCTTGAGGGCAGCGAGGTCCGCGTCGCGGGCCGCCTGATGAGCAAACGCGGCATGGGCAAGGTCAGCTTTTGCGATCTGCAGGACAAGTCTGGCCGCATCCAGCTCTACGCCCGCAAGGACGAGATGGATGAGGAGGAGTACAACCGCTTCAAGAAGTACGACATCGGCGATATCGTCGGCGTCGAGGGCGAGGTGTTCCGCACCCAGCGCGGCGAGATGAGCGTGCGCGCCAAGAAGATCACGCTGCTCAGTAAGTCTCTGCGTCCCCTGCCGGAGAAGTACCACGGCCTGACCGATAAGGAAGCGCGCTACCGTCAGCGCTATGTGGACCTGATCATCAACCCCGAGTCCAAGCGCAACTTCGAAATTCGTTCGAAGTTTGTCGCGTATCTGCGCCGCTACCTCGACTCCATCGGCTTTATGGAGGTCGAGACGCCGGTTTTGAGCCCCATCGCGGGCGGCGCGAATGCGCGCCCCTTCATTACGCACCACAATACCCTCGATATCGACATGTACATGCGCATCGCCACCGAGCTGCACTTAAAGCGCCTGATCGTCGGCGGCATGGAGCGCGTGTACGAGGTCGGCCGCATCTTCCGCAACGAGGGTATGGACACCAAGCATAACCCTGAGTTCACCACCTGCGAGCTCTATCAGGCCTACACGAACCTCGACGGCATGATGGACATCCTCGAGGCCATCCTCTCCGGCGCCGCGAAGGAGATCCTCGGCACCTATCAGATCCAGTGGCTCGGCAAGGACATTGACCTGACCCCGTCGTGGAAGCGCGTCACGATGGCTGACGCCGTCAAGGAAGTGACCGGCGCGGACTTTATGGCGATCGAGGGCGACGCCGAGGCCGCCGTCGCGCTCGCCAAGAGCGTCGGCGTCGACATGGACGGCGTGGACAAGACCTGGGGCAACGCCCTGTACGAGACCTTCGACCAGAAGGTCGAGGAGACCCTCGTCCAGCCGACGTTCATCACCATGTACCCCGTCGAAGTGAGCCCGCTTGCCAAGCGCAGCCCGTCTGACCCGTACCTCACCGAGCGCTACGAGATGTTCATCTGCGGCTGCGAGATGGGCAACGCTTTCACTGAGCTCAACGACCCGATGGATCAGTACGAGCGCTTCAAGGCGCAGGTCGAAAAGCGCGCCAACGGCGACGACGAGGCCGAGATGATGGACGAGGATTACGTCATGGCCCTCGAATACGGTCTGCCCCCGACGGGCGGCCTGGGCTTCGGCATCGACCGCTGCGCGATGATGCTCTGCGGCACCGACTCCATCCGCGACGTCATCCTCTTCCCGACAATGAAGACCCTGGACCCAAAGAAGGCTGAAAACAAAGCCGAAAAAG
>OGRU01002074.1_pt1 | contig 13681 bp, 10 predicted proteins | sample 1553541 | NCBI WGS metagenome assembly OGRU01 (sample SAMEA2580068, study PRJEB22360) | human gut metagenome | biome: human gut; feature: human-associated habitat; material: faeces | place: Denmark | collected 2008/2010
GTTCGCAGTCAAAATCTATCCATGTACAGATCAGCGAGGATGCCGCACCCACACAGATGTATGCCGACACCGGCGATGACGGCATTGCCGCGTATGCTGCGGGGCCGAACCCACCATATGCCACCGGAAAAATCACCAGTATTGCTAAAGAAGGCGGCACATGGCTGATTTGGTTCAACGGCCAGGAAGCCTACTGCTGCAGCCACGGCCTGAACGGCCAGCCCAAGGGCTGCCCCACCTACAGCTTCTCTCATGTGTCCCGCCTTGAACCCGGCCAGTATACCCCCGGCAACCACTATGCAAACCAGGTCAACATCTGGGGCGGTCTTGGTCAGCTGAGTCTGGATATGCTGGATGATCGTCCTGTTGTGGCAAGCCTTGAAGATGATCCTGAAGGCTGTGAAGAACAGCCGGACATCCTTGGCAGCCTTTACGATGAAGCCCAGCAGTGGATCATGGAAAACTATCCCGACAGCTACGCGGCGCAGACCTATATTGCTGCTGCGGAAGAACTCGTAAACGGTACAGATGCGCAGTCCGGGGAAAACGGCTACTACACCTACATCTATAACCCACCCGCAGGGTATGCGTGGCAGGTTGTGGCACTGGTCGGTGAAGAAATTGCGGGCGGCACCGAGATCCCGGATGTGCCGAGTGTTCCGGAACCGAAGTACTATTCCGCTGCATGGACAGCTCCCGCCCAGACTGCTGACGGCAGTTTTGACCTGACATTCACTGTCGACACCGACAAGTACCAGCTGAACACGCTGGAAAAGGTGGACGGCGCGGTCATTACCGTTACTCCCAGCCGGACCGGCGGCAGCGTGGACGGCGGCAGCTGGCAGATGAGTCCTGCCGCAGCGCGGACCATTACCACAAGCGGTCACACGCAGGATGACAGTTTTCACCTCAACGGCGGCGATGGTTCTGCCACATGGACAGTTCACTACGAGGTGTCCAAGACCAGCACCAGTACGCTTTCCGGGCAGGAAGGACCGTTCACCAGCCAAGCCGAAGCGGATGCTGCTGCAGAAGTCGCCAAGAATGCGGCCATTGGGCAGCTGCAGAACGAAGCGCAGGGCATGGTAGATGCTGCCATCGCCGCGGCACGGGCGCAGCTTGCGAATGTCACCTTTGCATACGATGAAATCACCATCCCGCATGGCTTCGATTCTACACCCGGTGCGCTGGGCAGCCACCAGACTATTACTGTTCCGGCTAATAGTTCCAATGACTATAAAATGCAGAATGATGAATGGTCGGTAAAGGTCAGCATCGACAAAATCGACAGCGAAACCAAGCAACGCATCAAGGGCGATGCCGAGTTTAAGATTTTCGAGTGGGATACCGTTCGGCGGTGCTATATCCCGTTTGGCGGATACAACCAGTACAAGGTCGAGCGCCAGAGTGACGGCACTTACAAGGTTATAAACCACAGTGACTATGCGGGCGGTTCGGATGATTTATTCTACACCCAGCGCAACGAGGGCAAGTTCGTCATTGTGGAGAGCCGTGCACCCAGCGGGTACTACGGCGATTGGACGGATGTGACCAAACCCGGCACGGCAGGCTCTGTGCTGGGCAAGCGGGCGTATGCCTTTGAAATTACCAAAGCGCAGGACGGTCAGACGATTTGGCTGGGCAACGCCGATTATAACGCTGACATTACCACGGCCAACAGCGGCGGCACGCTTATCGATACCGGCGAGGGTGTGGTCACCATCACCTTTGGCAGCCGCAATGCAGATAAGACCTACGCCACAGACCCCACGGGCATTGCCAACAACGAAGATTCCTACACCATGCACGCCGATGCCGACAAGATGCAGAACGACCGCGTTCTCGGCAATATCCTGCTGACAAAAGTGGACTTGGACGCCGCGCGGTATTTGGCTGCGGGCTGCAACGGTGACACTACGCTGGAAGGGGCGGTGTACGATTTGTACGCCGCTGACGCGATTGAACACCCGGACGGCGTTTCGGGTGTCGTAGATTATTCGAAAATCACCGATGCCAACGGACAACCTATCTGGCACACCACTGTCCTCACCAACGGCGGCTGGGATACCGATTACCTGCCCATTTTGCAGAAAGACCGGCTGGTAGCGTCTGCCAAAATCACAGACGGCAAGCTGGCTTTTGCCAACCTGTATATGGGCAGATATTACCTTGTGGAACGCGCCACAGGGCTGGTGCTGCCCATTGACGGAAACGGCAAGCTGTATGTTACCGGGAAGTATCCGCAACTAAACAAGAAGCTGGAACGCACCGGAAAATACAGCGGCCTTGCCACCAAGGGCGGCGAATACACCGACTACATCTACAAAAACCAGTATTCTGCTGTTTCCGAAAGCCGCAAGCTGGACGGCAGCAAGGCGTGGGATGGCTACTATCTGTCTTATGCCAAGGGTTACCTCTGCGATGAGGTCAATCATTACAAAACTCTGTCCTATGCGGATGAATCGACCTACCACATCCACGCCGAGCAGGAAAGCCAAGACGAAGTCCTCAAATCCGGCTTTAGTTTGCAGAAGTTGGTTTCGACCACAGGCCAGCCCTCCCCGGCACTGAAATTAGAGGGTGCGGGCTTTACTGTCTATCGTATTTCCAAATTGAGCAAGGTAAACGAGTTCAAACAAAATTCCGACGGCAGCTACGATGCCACCAGCATCCTATCTGCCTACCGCAAGGACAATTACGATAACGCCACACTAAAATACGATTTCACCGCCGAAGGACAAGCCATCGCCAATATGTACGAGAGCAGTACCGAAACAGTCAACGCCTATAACGCGACCTTGACCGCAGACGGCGACTACGCCAACGGCAAGGGTAACGGATGGATACCCACGGATCAGCCCGCCGAGTATAGGCTGGGAGAAATGTTCACGAACGATGAGGGCATCTTCCGCGTAGAAGGGCTGCCCTATGGGCAGTACCTTGTCGTCGAAACCACCATCCCCAAGGATGTGTTCCAGTGCGACCCGTTCATCGTGACAGTGGATGCCAACAGCCCGCAGAGCCGATTCACGATTCCTGCGGGCAGCGTCACCACCGCCAGCAACGACTACATGACCTACAACATTCTGGACGAGGAATTGGAGGGCTATTTGCAGCTCATCAAGACCGACACCGAAACCGGCAAGGCGGTCAAAATTGCAAACACATCCTTTGCGCTGTATCGGCTGGATGAGAAAGACCGCAAAACCCGCATTTCCATGATTGACCCAGCCAGCGGCAGCGCCACCAAGAAAACGGATGTGTTCTACACCGATGCAGACGGTCTTATGAAAACACCCGAAAAACTGCCGCTGGGCAGATACCTGATTGAGGAACTGCAAGGTCCGGAAGGCTATTTCAACGATCCTGCCCACTCGGTGGAATTTGAAATCAAGTCCGACCGCGTCTGGCAGGTTGTGGGCAATGCCACCAACGACATGGATGAGTACATCGTCACGGAGAAATACTGCAACCACGAAACCCTCGGTCAGCTTACCATTCGTAAGCTGGGCAATGTGCTGACCGACTACCAAGATGGACAGTTCATCTACACGCAGGACAACCTTGCAGGCGCGGTGTACGAAATTCACGCTGCAGCCGACATTGCCACACCAGACCGCCAAGGCACCTACTGGTACAAATCCGGCGATTTGGTGGCAACTGTTACCACCGGCGCGGAGGGGCAGGTGGATGAAGTGAAATTCAGTCCCACCCGTACGCAGGCAACCTATGATTTCTTGAAAATTACCCATGATGGCACCAAAGGCAAAGTCACCGTGACCCTGCCGCTGGGCAAGTACACCATTACCGAGGTTCAAGCGCCGTATGGTTTTGTGCTGACCCAGCAGAGCTACACTGTGGAATTCGGCTGGGACAACCAGAAAAATGACATTGTGCTGGCAAAAACTATTGTCAGCCACGAGCAGGACGGCGACAAGGAATGTTCGTACAGCATTGTGAATGTCAAGGACACCTCGGATGCCCACAAGAATGGGCAGACACTTGTGTTTGAAAATGCGCGGGTGCTGCCCACACCCGAAAAGCCCGGCGATAAAGTCAGCAAAATCGGTGTAGGCATTTACAAGCAGGACCGAGAGGCGCTGACCTATCTGCCCGGTGCGGTGTATGAACTCTACACCGTGGATGACATTTATTCCGCGGACGGTACAAAGCTGCTGGACGCCGGTACAAAGCTGGCCACCAGTAGCACAACCAACGCCAGAGGCTTTACTTGGTTTGATGTGGACGTGCCGATTCGCGGCGAATATTACATTGACCCTGCAGGTCCGCGAAGCACCAGCCGCGAGAACAGCGGCAGATACCGCATTGTGGAAATCACCGCCCCTGCGGGTTACCTGCTGGACAGCACCCCTGTGGATGTAGAGTTCACCTATGAAGGTCAGCAGATTGCATGGCAAATCGTAGATGGTACAAACACCAACCTACGCACCAGTGTGGACATTTTCAAGCAGGACATCACTAACGGCAAGGAACTGCCCGGTGCAAAGCTGGAAATCCGCGATGCAGACGGCAGTCTGGTCGAGGGCTGGACCTCCGGCAAAGTGCCGCACACCGTGCGTGCGTTGGAACTGGAAAAGGAATACACCCTGACCGAAACTCGCGCCCCGGATGGCTACGCCGAAGCCGAAAGCATCGTGTTCAAGCTGGTGCAGGAAGGTAACGAACAAAGCAATATCGTCTATGTGAAATCCGACAATGATTGGGTAAAACTCGACGATGCCACCGTCATTATGCAGGACGCGCCTGTACTAGACATAGACAAAACGGACATTGCGGGCAATCTGCTGCCGGGTGCTACGCTGACGATCCGTGATGCAGACGGTGAAGCTATTGACACTTGGGTGACAGATTACAAAACGCATCGTGTTCCCATTTCGGATGATTCCCTCAAACTGTCGGACGACAGCAAGGAGTACATCTACACCCTGACCGAAGATGCAGCCCCGGCTGGCTTTGAAATTGCAAACTCGGTGCAGTTCAAGTTGGAAACCGTTGATGACGGGATTTCTCTTTTCGTCCGCGAAAATGCGGATGCCGAATGGACACGCGCCGACAAGCGGTTAATTCAGATGATAGACGAAGCTATACCCCGCGAGGACACTCCCACACCGACCCCGGCTCCCACACCGCAGCCGATGCCCGCCGCAACCCCGGCACCCACTCCTGTTCCCACGCCGGTTATTACGCCGCGCAAGGTGCAGACCTTCCCGCAGACAAGAGATGGTTTCCCGCTGCTGGCTATCGTGGTCGTTTCCCTTGTGTCTGCGACAGGTATCGTGCTGTTGACCGTCAAGCAGAGAAATGCGCTGAAAGAAACTTCTGATAAGGAGGATGCCGATGAAAGTTCTGATCGTTGAACCCGGAAAGTACCCCCGCGAAGCCGACATTGAGCATACCCTTGAAGCCGAGCAGGCAGTTGTCAGCGGCACCATTCAGGCCGTGTACCCTTGGCGGGATAGCGCCTGTATCGTCTGTAATGCGTAGTTATATGTTATGTGTAGCATAATTGACATCTCCTTTCGTACCTCCTGATTTCATTTGTATTTTAGCCGGTAGCTTTTTGTGATACTCTACATAATGTAGAGACACAATGCTCTGCAAATAACATCAGGAGGTTTTATAATGTCTGAAGCAACAATACCAATCAAGGAATTGATGGAAAAGACCGAGCAATGGCTACTCGGTCAGGGTTACAAGAAAAGTACTCTTGGGTTTTATAGAGCTACATGGAACAGATTTCTTTCGTATTCAGCCTCTCCCGCTTATAGCCGTGAAACTGCAGAGCAGTTTTTGCTTCAATACTTCGGAGTCGATGTCCACGCTATAGATCAGACTCTTGACGGTCGAATGCGCCATGCACGGCGTCACATGAATGCATTGGACGAGATTTTTCGCACGGGAACAGTGTGCCGCCGTAAAGTTTATGGCGTTGCTTCTATTGATGACGATTGTTTCGATAAGTTTTTTTCCGACTACTTGAGTTATTGCAAAATGCAGAATTTTTCGAGATCGTGGATGGACAACACAATAGCAGCATTGAGGCTTTTCTTGCTTGCTGTTCATTCATCAAACACACAGAACATCAAAAGCATAAATGCGGAGACTATCAACTGTTTTTCCACGGCTATGAGCAATGCTTCAGAAATATGCATGAATGTTCGTAGAGCAAGATGCCGACAAGTTGGTGCTTACCTGCACTGGCTTTATGACCACAAATATACGGATTTGGATTATTCCCTTCAACTCCCAAACTTCAAACGCACTGCACCCCAGATTCCACAGGTATGGAGTCCTGAAGAAATCGACAAGATTCTTGCAGTCATCGATACTGCCAATCCAGTTGGAAGGCGGAATTACGCGATTTTTCTGCTTCTTGCAAGAACAGGGTTAAGGATAAGCGACGTTTTGGGACTCAAATTTTCAAATATTAACTGGAAGGAAAACTGCATTTCACTTTCTCAGCAGAAGACAGGGAACGCCTTGAGTCTGCCACTCAGCAAAGAGCTAGGTATGGCGATTATTTCTTATTTGCAAGATGGCCGCCCACAGTCCTCCTCGGCTTTTATCTTTCTGAGCCATAACGCACCGTTTCAGCCATTGGGTGAGCATAACAATTTCAATCCGGAATTTCATAAGTATTTACGCAGAGCAGGGATTGCTATCCCAACAAAGAGGCACACAGGCGTACACACTATCCGCCATTCGTTTGCCACAAATATGCTGAGAAAAGGCACTCCGGTGCAGGATGTGTCCCAAATCCTCGGTCACAGTAACATCAGTGTAACAGAAACCTACTTGCGGGTCGATATTGAACATATGCGGTTATGTTCGCTGAGTTTGGAGGGATTACTATGAAACAATTTACTTTCACAAGCCAGCTTGCGCCAATAATATGGAAATATCTGGAATCTCGACAAAATGAGGGATATACCTCCGTGCATTGCGGCTATTATATGCAGGAACTGGACTGCCTTTCAAAGGAACTCTCGGATGCCCCCGTGGTGACAAAAGAGCTTATTGACGCATGGGATTTATTAAAGCCATATCTTTCAAACCGTTCGAAAATAGTCAGACATAATGCGATACGCGCTTTTGCAAAATTTGCATACACGCAGGACGGAATCTCCTATGTCCCGGATACCAGCAAACTAAAGAACAGTTCGACTTTTACCCCGCATATATTTACTGTTGAAGAAATACGGCGATTATTATATGCAGCAGATAATCTGCCGGTCAGGAATAATGCGCCAACAAGGCATCTGGTCATACCTGCTGTTATCCGGCTTTTATATTGCTGTGGTTTTCGTATAGGTGAGGTGCTCCGGCTAAGAGTGAAGGATGTCGATTTGGATACAGGCATTATTACTGTACACAACGGGAAAGGAGGTAAGGATAGACTTGTCCCTGTCCACAATAGCGTAATAGAGTATCTCCGAAGCTACTCTGCTCAGTTACCAGATGAAAGAGAATGGTTCTTTCCATCTGCTTGTGGCCATTATTCTATTAAAACAATCTATGATAATTTTCGCGAGCTGCTATTCGCATGCAATATTCCTCACACCGGCAATGGCCCTCGTGTGCATGATTTTCGGCATACATTCGCAGTTCATACACTGGAAAAACAACTTTCTGATGGGTATGATCCCATGGTAATCGTTCCTCGCCTTGCCGCGTATTTGGGACATAAGAGTTACCGTGAAACCTGTTGGTATATTCACCTGACGGTTGCTTCGTTCCCGGAACTTTCCCAAAAACTTGACAGAGCATTTGTCGGCATTATTCCGGTTGGAGGTGAGACGGATGAGGAAAACTGACTTTACCAAAGCACTGACCGAGTATTTCTCAATCTATCTGCCTACTACATGCGGGGTGAGTCCCAATACCACCAATTCATACAGAGATACTTTCAAGCAACTCCTTCTATTTTTTCAAGAAAAGAAAGGCATCTCCGCAAATTATATAGAATTGCGCTATCTGAATATGGAACTTGTTTCTGAATTTCTGGATTGGTTAGAAACATCCCGCCATATTGCGGTTACAACAAGAAACCAGCGACTTGCCGCCATAAAGGCCTTTGCTCATTTTGTACAGTACAAGTTTCCGGAAAACATAGAAAACTGCGTTGACATTATTAATCTGCGACCCAAAAAGTACGAAAAGGCATTGATACCGTTTTTGACGGAGGATGATCTGTCACTTCTTCTGTCCCAACCAGATGCATCTACCCGACAAGGGCTCCGAGATTTGACACTTCTTGCACTACTGTATGACTCTGGCGCACGGGTACAGGAATTGGTGGATCTTAGGCTGAAAGATGTCCGTCTAACACACCCCCCAATGGTTATTCTAACTGGAAAAGGACGAAAAGTTCGTCAGGTTCCCCTGATGAAGGATACCTGCAAACTGTTGGACAGATATATCCGCAGCTTTCATTCCGATTCTCAGTCTCAGATGATTCCGCTATTTTATAATGCAAAAAAGCAGGCTTTATCTCGCTATGGAGTCACCTATATTCTGAAGAAGTATGCGGCAAAGGCATCTCCGGTACTTGAACCACAGAATATATCTCCTCATGTATTACGCCACACCAAAGCCATGCACTTGCTGCGAGCTGGTGTTAACATGATATATATTCGAGATTTTCTTGGGCATGCAGACATCTCTACAACAGAGGTTTACGCTCGCATCGATGCAGAGATGAAGCGAAAAGTATTTGAGGAGAAAGTGCCGAATTACACACCCAATACCACAATGCCTTGGGAGGAGGATGAAGATTTATTGCAATGGTTAACACAATTTGGAAAGAAAACTTTCTGATTATGTGTAGTAAATTATGCTTAAACGCCCGGGATTCTGGGCATTTTGCTCAATTACTACTCATTTGTAGGAACTACTCATTACAGACGTTATGTGGTGCACCACATAACGTCTGTAATGACAACGGCATTGCAGAAAACCTGCCGCTGAACCGTATGCTGGGCGACTATGACATTATCCACGGCACATTTTTCGTCTGCGGCCTGACCCGCGATGATTTTACCGACCTTACGCCGCAGCAGATGAAACACTACGAAGAAATGTACCACGACCCGCAGCTGTTTTTCCTGCTGGGCAAGACCCTGTGTGTGGAACACACTACCCCAGAAGAATACGCCCGTGTTATGACCACGCCGCCCAAAACAAAAGAATCCCCGGAGCGCTGATATGAATACTACCATCCTAGCCCGCAGCCCGCCTGCGGGCTTTTTTCTATGTCCGAAATCATCCAACAAGCAAGGAGAAGAACTAATGAACGACATTTTTGAAAACACCGAAACCATGAAAGAAAACGAGCATCCCCGCTTTTACACCGCAGAATCCGTCATGCGCGGGCATCCCGACAAGCTGTGCGACCTCATTGCCGACAGCGTGCTGGACGCCTGTCTGCAGCATGACCCCGCCAGCCGCGTGGCCTGTGAGGTCATGGCAACCCACGGTCACATTATCGTGGCGGGTGAAATCACGACCTCGGCCAAGCCCGACGTGTTCAACATCGTCCGCGACACCCTGCGGGATGTCGGCTATGACCCGAAAGCCTACCAGATCGATTGCTACATCCACGACCAAAGCCCCGACATTGCGGGCGCGGTGGAACCCGAACTGGCTGAGGGAGAGGACGAGGACACCCTCGGTGCGGGCGATCAGGGCGTTATGGTCGGCTACGCCTGTAACGAAACTCCCGAATATCTGCCGATGCCGGTGGTTGCCGTCCAGCGCCTTGTGACACTGCTGGAAATCTCCCGCATGACCGGCGTTATCCCCGACATCGGTCCGGACGGCAAGGTGCAGGTCACGATGGAATACAACGGTGATACCCCCGTGCGCATCACCACAGTGGTCGTTTCTGTCCAGCACAAGGAGGACACCGACATCAATAAGCTGGCGGATTTGCTGGACGAATATGTGTTCCCGCTGGCCTTTGACGGTATGCCCGCCGACGATGCGGAAATCATCCTGAACCCCAGCGGCAAGTTTGTGCAGGGCGGTCCGGATGCTGATACAGGCCTGACCGGGCGCAAGCTCATGGTGGACAGCTACGGCACATTTGCGCCCCACGGCGGCGGTGCGTTCAGCGGCAAGGATGCCACCAAGGTGGACCGCAGCGGCGCATATATGGCGCGTTTTATTGCCAAAAATATCGTCGCGGCAGGATTTGCCCAGCGCTGTCAGGTCACGCTGGCGTATGCCATCGGAGAAAAAGACCCTGTCATGGTGGATGTGAATACCTTCGGCACCGGCATCTGCGAGGATGACTGTTTGGCTGCCGCGGTGCGCAAGGCGTATGACCTGACCCCTGCGGGCATCATCAAGCAGTTGAACCTGCTGAACCCCATTTACAGCCGCACGGCGGCGGGCGGTCACTTCGGACGCGAGGATTTTCCGTGGGAAAATGTTGAGCATATGAGCGACCTCGCCGCTTACATTGTGTAATTGCCGCGCGTCTGTAAAGAACAAATTGATGCCGCCAACCGGATGACGGCAATCGAGTTCCTGCGGAGGTACCGCCCCAATTCGCTGGTGAAAAGCAGTGCGCGGGGCGAGTACCAGCTTGCGGAGCATGACAGCTTCAAGATAAACGGCGAATCCAGTGTGTGGCATTGGAAAAGCCGCGACATCGGCGGCAAGTCGGCGCTGAAATATTTGATTTATGTGGAAGGTGTACCGTTTGTGGAGGCGGTGCAGCTGTTATGTGAAGAAAGCCCGATGTACATCCCCGTGCAGCATGAAGCGGTGGAGCGCGAGCGCCCACCGTTTCGTCTGCCGAACCCTGCACCGAATAATGACCGTGTGACGCGGTATTTGCTGGGGAGAGGTGTATCTCTGTCTGCTATCCGATACTGCATTGAGAGAAAAATTCTGTACGAAAGTGCAGAATATCACAACTGTGTTTTCTTGGGCAAAGATCCGCAGGGCGTGCCGAAATATGCGGCGCTGCGCGGTATTTATGACTATGGGAAACCGTTCAAAAGGGAGGCTCCCGGCAGTCAGAAACAGTACGGATTCTGCATCCCGCCGATGCAGCGCGGCACTACCGTGGCCGTGTTTGAAGCCGCCATAGATGCCATGGCCGAGATGACGCTCTGCGGCGATGCGGCGGACAAGTACCGTCTGTCGCTGGGCGGGGTTTCATCCTCCGGCAAGGAGCCGCTGGCGTTACAAGAATTTCTGCGCCAGCACCCGGAAATTACCACGATAGAACTGCGGTTGGACAACGATGCCAAAGGGCGTATGGCGAGTGTCAACATTCAGAACCTTTACCGAGAAAAGTATCAAGTTTGCGACCTGCCGCCCGACATCGAGAATGGAGATTACGCTGATATGGCAAAAAACAACCTGATGGCAAGAACTGCCGCCCACCGCGCGGCGCCTTGCCGATAGAGAGAGAAATCAACATGAAAGTCAGAAATCGTTCGCCCACTTATAGGGCATAAACAGGAGGTAAATCGTTATGGCTGTGTTCCGTGTACAAAAGACGCAAAATTATACCATTATGTCCAACCATCATCTGCGCAACAAAGCTCTTTCGCTCAAGGCGAAGGGGCTTTTATCTTTGATGCTGTCTCTGCCCGAAGATTGGGATTATACCACGCGAGGGCTGGCGTCCATCTGCAAAGAGGGTGTGGACAGTGTATGTGCCACCGTGCGCGAGTTAGAAGCGGCGGGGTATATTATCCGCCGCCGCATCCGCGACAAGAACGGTCAGATGCGTGGCATGGAGTACACGGTTTTAGAGCAGCCACAGCCCCCGGAACAGGGTCCCGCAGAAGCTGCGCCTAAGTGTGCCCAACCAAAACAGGCAGAGCCTGAACGGGAAAAACCTGTACAGGAAAATCCTGCACAATTAAATACTAAAGAAATAAAGAAAGAAGAAACAAATAACGTATCGAATCCTATCCGCGTGGCGGACCAGCGGGCAGAGTACCGCGCCCTGCTGCTGAAAAATATCGAGTATCCGATTTTGGTGCAGAATAACCCGATGGATACGATGCGATTGGATGAACTGGTGGAGTTGATGCTGGATGTGGTTTGTTCCAGACGGGCGGCTATCCGTATCGCTGGCGAAAATATGCCCGCAGAGGTAGTAAAATCCAGATTTCTCAAGCTGAACGCGGAACACATCCAGTATGTTCTGGATTGTCTCAAGGACAACCCGCCCCGCATCCGAAACATCAAGCAATACTTACTGGCGGCGCTCTACAATGCGCCGCTGACGATAGAAAACTACTATGCCGCGCAGATCGACCACGACCTGTGCGGCGGAAAGAAGTGACATGATTTGCAGATGAAATTTTATTCTCCGCTGACTGCGGACTTTTTCCCGAATGACACCGAGGATTTGGGCGATGACTACAGCGAATACGAGGGTATCCCTTACACCGGCAAGGAATTGACCGGCTACCGCAATGTTATCCGCGATGCCATCTACGAGGATGTCAAAGACTTTTACGGCGACCTGATGCGATATTACCGCGAGGACGATTCCGTCCGCCGCAAGGTCGTCCGCGCCGTTCCCACGGTGGACGAGGTGAACGGTGAACTGGTCGGCTCCCTGTGGGTCGATACGGACGCGCCACTGACCGCCGAGGAACAGGCTGTGTTCTGCGCATATGTTTCCGGTCAGTACAGCGACGGCTGGGGCGAGGGCTTTGAGCAGCGGGAAATCGATGTTGGGGATGGCAAGCTGTATGTCCATTTCTGGCAGGATCACGATTTTGAACTGAAACGCGATGTGCCGGATATGACAGAGTTCAAAAAACTGCTGAACCGCCCGAAGAAGCCTAAGATGCAGCTGATTGGGCAGGACGGCAACATCTTCGCCATTATGGGTCGAGCCTCGCGCCTGCTGAAAAATGCCGGGCAGAGCGACAAGGCCAAGGAAATGTGCGACAGGGTCACGGCAAGTCAAAGCTACTCCGAAGCACTCAACATCGTTTCCGAGTATGTGGAAACCGAACTGTCGCCCACGCCTACGCCCAAGCGAGACCGAGGTGATGCCAGATGAAGAAATACGAGATCACCGACATTGTTCATCCCGACAACCCGAACCTGCACCGCATCCGCGCGGTGACGGATCTGACCGAGGATGTCCTTGCCGGGATGCTCAGCGGCTATGTGGAAAGCTGCGATAACCTTGACCAAGATGGTCGCGCGTGGATTTCGGAGGATGCCATCGCCTGTGAAAACGCAGTTGTCTGCGGCGATGCAGTCCTTACAGATCACGCCGTTGCAAAGGGCTGCGCTTATGTCGGAAAGAACGCCACCGTAATGGGGGATGCCACTGTGCAGGATGATGCCATCGTCTGCGGCGGACTGCTCATGGGAAAAAGCTGTGTCTGCGGTTATGCCGTGATTCGGCAGGATGAGCAAACCTTGTGCGCACCGATCATTGACGGCAACGCCCGTGTATATGGCGAAATCTCCGGCAATGTAGTCTGCCGCGGCAATGCCGTTGTTCTGCCCGGCACCAAGCTCGACAACAGGACGCAGGACTGCTTTGTACTCGAAGATGACCGTATCAGCGTTGAACTTTCCGAGCGCACACCGCCCCCGAAAGAACCCCGTACCCATGATTTTGAACGATAAGAAAGAAGGATGCCTTTGAAGAACACTCCCGAAACGC
>OGRU01002075.1_pt1 | contig 13676 bp, 16 predicted proteins | sample 1553541 | NCBI WGS metagenome assembly OGRU01 (sample SAMEA2580068, study PRJEB22360) | human gut metagenome | biome: human gut; feature: human-associated habitat; material: faeces | place: Denmark | collected 2008/2010
CTAAAAAAAGCCATCAGCATTCTGGGAGAATAACACAAGTTCTGTACTGTCTTGTTTCTGAAGAGTCTAAGGTCGACAAAGACTTTTCAGTGACTGGAGTGCTATGTAAGCTACATTTGTCAAAATCAGGATATTACAATTATTTACATCGAAAGCCAAGCAAGCAATCTATATCTAAGAAAAATAGGATGCAAGCGATTCAAACTATATATGATAATAATCATCAAATTTATGGTGCACCAAAGATAGCGAAAGAGATGCAAAAGAAAGGCGAAAAAATATCACAAAGAACTGTAGGTGTATATATGCGAGAAATGGGTATCAAAGCCTGTTACATTAAACCGTATGTAAAAACAACCTTTGATAGTGATTTTTCAACAAAACTGCATAACATTTTAAAAAGAGACTTTTCACCAAGCAAGCCAAACGAGGCATGGTGTACAGATATAACGTATATATTTACTTTGGAAGGATTTGTATACCTTACGAGTGTAATGGATCTGTATTCAAGAAAAATAATTGCATGGACATTATCAAGAACCTTGGAAGTGGAAGAAGTATTGAAATGTATAGAGATGGCTAGAAAGCGCAGAAAAACAGCGGATCCTGTAATTATACATTCGGATAGAGGAGTACATTATACAAGCAAACTTTATAAAAAGTTAACGGCAGGACTGATTCTAAGTTATTCAAAAAAAGGCACACCATGGGATAATGCATGCATAGAATCTTTTCATTCAGTAATTAAAAGAGAATGGTTAAATCGGACTTTGATTTATGATTATGATCATGCATATGATTTGTGTTTCGAATATATTGAAACATTCTACAACACAATACGAATCCATAGCCATTGCGGTTATGAATCACCAAATCAATATGAGAATAATTATTATTCAAAACATTAGAATTTAAAATTTATCTATTTTATGAGTCCTTTTTCTTGACGTAGTACCACCTTATTACAATACATTGTGGGAACAGGCTCAGAGAATCAATAACATATCTCCTGATATGGTTGCCGATGCACCAGAACTACATGAACTGGTTCCAAAATTGAAAGGAATTTTTGAAAGTTGTGACACGATAATTGGATACAACACGTTATTTGATTTGTCATTTTTAGGCTTTTTAGATTTTTCAGAAAGACCCATCATAGATGTGATGGATGATTTCGCACCAATCTATGGTGAGTGGTCCGATTATCATGGAGATTACAAATGGCAGAAACTAGTGACCTGTGCCGGGTATTATGGATTTGATTGGAACTCGATTAAAGAAAGTGCTCATAACTCGTTAGGTGACTGCTATGCAACACTGCATTGCTACAATAAGATGAAAGAAGGTTGTTTGAAATGAGATCATTGAAATTGAAAGAATTACAAATAAAGGATGATATACCTTTGTATGTAACGCTAGATAGTTTAACTACTTATGTAGTAAATGAAAATAGAGATTTAAAAAGATATAAATTTGTTACTAGAAATGCCGACAGCTGTGTATATACACCAGTTTATATGTTAAAACTCTATCCTTCATCTAGTAAAGAAAAGATTGTTACATTACTGGAATACTTTTTTAAAGTATGTGATGTTGGTGCATGTCCACAATGTATGTGGAAAACAGATGACTGTGATTATATGAGTTTATTGTTGCCATATACGAGATACGATCAGATTAAATTTGATCTTGTACGTAATAAAATATTGAAGCAATTTCCGGAATTGCTTATGCCAGAAAATTGTCTTGAAAAACTTCCAAGCTATGGAAAAATGGAGGATTATATTGCTTCAATCGAAGTTGCATATCCTGCGACTTGGACAGTAGAGTATGAGATGATTGATTCATAAAAAAATATGGCAGAAAAGGGAAGCTTATGACAGAAGATAAAGCAGTAGAATTAATTAACGAGTGGTTAAAACTTGCAAAAGAGGTAGGAGATATGAACCTCAATCACATGGAATATGATGAAACCAGATACAACTACGCTATGGATCGAATGGATATTATTCGACAAGAAATCAATGATTATCACGAACACATGAACAAATGTAAAAAAAAGGAGTAACAAATGATTGAAGAAAAACTTGAATCTTTAATTGAAAGATACACTGTAGAAATTGAAGATGAATAACTATAAAAAAGATGGCAGTGCTGCCATGTAGGAAGGTGATAGGATGAGTGAAAACCCAAATACTAAAAATCAAAGAGATAAAACGCTTTTTGAATTGATTAATGATTTACGAAAAGATGAGAAAGTTTATCTAAGATTTTTGGTAGTATCAATGATTCTAGAATGTTTGATTTTTATACCTTTATGTAATTTGATAGGGACATCATATTTTGAACCGTTTATCCAGTATATATGTCTAATAGGGATAATTATGGGTTTGGCATGGATATGTTCATTAAATTGGATTACTTTGAATTGTTCTAAAGTACCAAAATGGTTTTACCTTATTTCTATTTTTGCATCCATGTCTGTTATATTTTCAATCATTATTATAGTGTGCTAATCAACATGATACACACACTTAACAATAAAAACGTCATTGTTATTTCAAATCTGTTGATGAAAAAATCTCTAGTAATAATGTTTTTCATAGAATGTAAAATGTAATAAATGTACATATAATATGCAGATATATGCATAAATAGGTTAAATAATTCAATGGCAGGTTTATTAAATAAACATTTTGTTCCCAATAAAGTGTTTAGGCAATATTGAATCCAGCTAAATTCGGATAAGTTATTATACGTTAGATATATTGTTGGAATTAATAGTAAAATTGAGAGCTTAAGATACTGCTCAATATTGAATTCATTAACTATTGTACGATTAAATTTTATCAATATGAGCAATCCCATGTTTAATGCAAAGAATAAGATTAGTAGAGTAGGAATAGTTGGACCAGTTTTTTTATAAATGTAAACAAAAATAAGAAATGATATAAATGTGGATGATTGTAATTTTCTAATATAATCAAATATTTTACTAAATATGTTTTCCATAAAGAACCTCCTGCAACACTTTAAATATAACATAAAGAGGTTCAATAATAACGATAATTTCAATATTATGGCAATCTGCCTTAAAGAAAGAAGGTCGAAAAATGCACACTTTAAATAAATTATCTGCCTGTATACTTACAGGTACATTGATTCTAAGTGGTATGACATCCACTGTCAAAGCGAATGAAACCAGAATTAATACAGATCACAACACGTATTACATCGGTAATGTCGAATATAACGAAGACGGAACGATTGTGGATGCAAGCCATGTATGTAATATGCAGTTTGAAACTCCACCTACTACAGATGGTAATGATACGGAAGTAACTCCTGATCCATCACCATCTGAACCAACAGAGCCAGTGACTCCAGCTCCAACACCTGAGCCACAGCCACCTAAAGAGGATGGTGGTACAACTGATAAACCAGAAACATCCAATCCTGATAACAACAATCAAACGGAAGGTACAGAAAAACCTGGCAAGCCTGAGACATCAACTGGAACAATCACAATTATTCCTGATGAAAAGGTTGATATTTCAACTAATCAAACTGTGTCAACAGGATATATCAGTTCCGTTAAAAATGCATTGAAATATGAATCGTTGCTGACAAAGGACTGGAGTAAATTTATTTTGGTTGGCAATCCATTTGCAATGCCACAGTGTACGTATTATGCATGGTCTAGATTTTATCAGGTGTACGGTTTTTCAAGCGGTGCATTTGGAAACGGAAAAGATAATGCCAGAGAGATAGTTGCAGCTCATGGCGATAAATTTAGTTTGAGCAGTACACCAAGCGGAGGTGCAGTGTTTTCAGCTCAGGCAAACACGCTTTATCCTCAATATGGTCATGTAGGTTTCGTTGAAGCTTTTGACGGAACAAATCTGTGGATCAGCGAAGGAAATTATACGCTGAGCAATGGAGATTATGGATATATCCATATTTACCGAACTACCTTGCAGGCATTTAAAGCTATGTATCCTGATGTAGTTTTTGCAGTACCGAATGGTTCTGTGTTGGAAAGTTCGTTGCTATCAGACTTGAGTTTATATTCTATGGACAGTGGATTGAATATAACAAATATCAGTGCCGATGATTCAAAAGTAAATGTGAAAAAGTTGAAATACAAAAATACAAAAAGAAAAAACACCATCTATTATGAAAATGGTGAAAAGATTCAGCAGTATAAATTCAAACTTGCTGATGAGAAAGTAGTTTCTGAGGTGTAGAGTGTTCGATGTAATTTATTTTTTGTATAGTGCATTTTCGTGTCTAATAGTATTTGGAATATTATGCTTAATATGGGATGAACATTTAATGAAAATCAAAGCTTTTCTATTACTTTTGTGTATGTTTTTTGTTCTATGTTTTGCAATCACTCTTCCATTTTGCTTTTGATATAGTTGATTGTCACACGTATATATTTCTTTATGAATATGAGAAACCTTTTGAATAAAAGAAAATGTGGCAGTGCTGCCACGTAGGAAGGTGATTGGATGAAATGTATTTTAAAATTTATATTACGATTACTGATTAATATAGTGTTGATTGCATTGATATTATTTTTTACATATTCATTGTTCCGTATCGTTTTTTCTGAAGTTTGGATTAAACGTCAATTTTTCCTTTAGGTATGTTATAAATATAGAAAATATAATATTCGTAACTTGGAATGTACCTATTAGTAAATCCCATAGCAAGTTTGTGGTTGATTTGTCTGATATATGTATTTCTTGATAGTGAATCCAAAGATATGTAAATAAGCTTGTTTTTATACTTAATAGAAAAACAACTATAATTGATGAAATAAGAATGGTGATGTATTTCATAACTATTACTGTTCTCTCTGTAAATATAATTAACTCATGTTTATTCTGTAAATAAATTATAATTTTACAAGTGATAAATTGAATGCATATCAACATTAATAATGATATAAACACATAAAGTGTTGATTGTAGAACGTCATCAAAAATGACAAATATGGTATTAAAATGTACGATATGTTGTGTTAAATAAAATTGCAATGTAAAAAGCTATTAATAATGTTAGTACATAATATAAATAACATACTAAAATTTTGGCTATGAGTGTGTTGATTAATTTTTGAATTCTATTAATTAGTGCTATTGGTAATAGACAAATATGAATAAGGCGCTTTTCAAATTGATTCATATAAAACCTCCTTGTGGTATATAAAATATAACATAAAGAGGTTCGATACATATGATTATTACAAAATTAAGGCAAATTGCCTTAACAAAGAAAGAGGGTTGATAAAAATGATTGCTTTAAGTTCAAACCTGCTGATGAAGAATCAAAGACAGTGGATGTATAGATATGTTGCTTAGAGATTTATTGTTTTTAGGTTCTGTTGCACTGTCATTTGGATGGTTGGCACACTTATGTATAAGTGATAAAGAGATTGATGTAAAAATGTGTTTGAAGTTTGTAGGGATGTTGGCTTTAGTAGGAGTAACTTGTTATATATCTTTAAATTATTAATAGAACGGAATTGACATAAGTGTACTGCTTATGTATATATTCAAACTGGCATCCCTCTCCGTCTTAAAACAACGGAGTCTTGGATGTCTTTTTTTATAGAGTGAAAGGGGAAATGAAATATGAAAAAGTGGATTTATGGAATCATACTGATTATTTGTATATGCGTTGGTGGGTTCTGTGCCTATCAGGCTTGGCAGATATACAATGAAGATAATGAAGTGGAGTTACAGACAGATAAGATAAAAAAAGAATGTGTTGAGAAAAAGAATGAGAATGGGGAACAGATTTTATCTCCTGACTGGAATGCATTAAAGGCTATAAATCCAGATATAGTTGGTTGGATATATGTTCCAGACTGTGCGATTTCATATCCTGTAGTGCAAGGGACAAATAACTCCTATTATTTAGATCATACGATCTATAAGGGATACAACTATATGGGATCAGCATTTCTAGACTGCAATACGAATAGAGACTTTTCAGATGATAACAATATTATTTATGGACATTCTGTTCAGGGTGGAGGAATGTTTACTTTACTAAAGAACTTTTCATCAAAATCATTTTTTGACAGCCATCCAGATTTCTATTTGCTTACATCAGAGCAAAACTATAAATGTAATGTTTTCTGTTATTCAAAATCAAACAATGAGTCTGTGTTTTATGCAAAAGACTTTGGAGAGGAAAGACAGGATACTTTAGATAAACTAAAAAATGAATCACTTTATTGTAATGAGGATGTAGATACATATTCATCTATGGTTACTTTATCAACGTGCGATCTGGATTATGGGTTACATTCAAATCGAAGATTATTACTGTCTGGTTTTTTGGAAGAGTATGATGAACAAATTGTTGTTCACTAGATGTTAAGGCAATTTGCCTTAAAGAAAGAAGGTGGATTAAGATGATAAATGTTTTTAAATTTAAATTCAGATTTTCGGATGAGAAAATCGCTTCTGAGGTGTAGAGTGATGGATGCAAGAAAAACAGTTTTGGCAATACTAACAATGATTGAGATTGTTACGGAGATTTTATACTGGTTTTTCCCTTTTAAAAATGACAGGTCTGAGAGGAATTGTTTTAGAATTTCAGGAATTATTTTTATTATCTGGTGGGTCTTTTGTATGTACTTTTTCTTTAAAATGATCAATTAAAATGTTCTATGGTGGCTCTGAGTGCGTGGAATACTCATAATCACTTTTTAGATTAAGGTAATTTGCCTTAAAAAAGCAGGCTAATTATGTGTACGTTGTTATTGCTCTTTATGTACATTTATATTATAATTAATGTACAGGAGGTGGATTTACTTATGAAAGTCAATACTACAGAATTAAGAACACATCTTAGTGATTATTTAACTATGGCAAACAAAGAAGAAATTATTATTACAAATAAAGGAATAGAGATTGCACGTATTATTTCACCAAAGCAGGCAAAGAAAAGATCATTAAATAATTTAGTTGGTATATTGCCTTCATTAACTGACAAAGAGATTGAAAATATAAAAAACGAAAGGATTTCTAAGCAATGAAGATATTGGTTGATACAAATGTAATTATAGATATTCTATGTAAAAGAGAGCCGTTTTTTGAAGATTCATATAATGCACTAAATAAGTGTATTGATAATCACACTATTATTGTATCAGCTTCGGCAATCACAGACATATTCTATATTGCTAGGAAATATATTGGAAGTGAACAGGCAAAAGAATGTATAAGAAATCTTTTAGATTTAATAAAGATATCAGATACAAGGGGAGCAGATATTGAAAAAGCTCTTTCCAGTGACATTTCAGATTTTGAAGACGCTGTTGTTTCTGCAATTGCGGAAAGGCAAAAAGCTAAATATATTTTAACAAGGAATACAAAAGACTTTGAAAAATCGAAAATTTTAAGTATCACTCCTCATGATTATCTGAATATAAAAAAATGATAATCTGGTTGATATAATGTTTTGGAATTGACATAAGTATACGGCTTATGTAGATATTCAAAAAAGCATCCCTCTCCGTCTTAAATCAACGGAGTCTTGGATGCCTTTTTTTAAGAGACAATAAAAAATAATTAGATAATGAATGATATTAAGGCAAATTGCCTTAATTTTTTTATGGACTGTTTTTAGTGCTTTTTTTGATATATAAAGGTTGTTTACATATTTTTGCTCATTTTTTATGAGCATTAAGTGAATATTGTTCGCACAAATTTCTAGCATTTTTGTTTCTCTGATGTGTTATAATGCTAATGTAGAGGAATTGTAATGATTGCACACATTATCATCCACAATTTTTATACAAAAGATAAGTAGGTTAATCTGCAACCTTCCCTGTTGCCCTGCTTATCTTTTTTTATTTTGGAAGGAAGTATCGGTATGATGACCTATGATGATTATGACATGATGTATGAAAGACTGATGTACCTGAAGAAGAACCAAAACAATTTATCACTGAATGAACGAACAAAAAAAATTATTGAAGAAATTGGAAAACACCCTGATGCATTTGAAATGTACAAGGGTGTTTTTTTAACACCCGATCAAGTGAAAAATCTACAACGTTTTGGTATCAACGGAAAGCAGGCATCTCAGTATATCCTAAATCAATGTGAATTAAGAACAAAAAATTCACTTGAACTTACGTATCGCTACTATGGTTACGTTAAACCTATTACACCTGCAATTTTAAACCAGGTGATTGATGATGTAGCTACACGTGTCCAGCTTGAAAATGAATATGCGAGAACAGTCCATGCTCCATCTCCGCAGGATGAGAAGGAAGATCAGCTGACCTTGAATGAATTAGGACAGTTTGAACACTAAGCGTAATTATGGAATTATATAAGACATTTTCAAAATTACCTTTGGACAGATACGAAGATTATCTGTCCATGATACGCAATGGTGATTACAGAAATATCCAAGCGGATGATGTGCAGGATGTAAGACTGTTTAGCTATGAGCATACGATAACACGTAACATGGCAAATGTAGAAATTCCATTACAGGATGGTTTATACAATTTTATAAACGAAAATGTACCATCCCGTCATTTTTATGGCTATATACAGAATGAAAAGATAAGGGATGTATATTTTGATCAGGACCAGATCAATCATGTAGATGAATTAATTATGGCGGAATACAGTAAAACAGAAATTTTGAGTAAACAGGCTTTCCACTACTCAATACAACATCAGGAAATTAATGAACAGCTTAAAAATGCGGATGAAATTGAATCCTATCGTATTTGGGATGATGTGATAAACAAGATTTATGATGATGTCGATCTGGATTGCTTTACGAAAGATGAAGAAGAACTAGCCGAAGAAAGACTGGCTGAATATTATTACGAAATATGATGTGTGCAATATTCACAAAACAATTCTTTTATTGAATTAGAAAAATAACATAAGGAGGCTCTATCATGAGTGTTAAATTTTATACAAAAGACGAAAGAAATGAATTAAGAGATTTAGCTGTAAATATCAGACAATTGTCTGTGGCAGAAATTGCAGACAATGTTTATGGTTTGACATTATATTCAAAGAAAAATAATGCAAGATACCTTGTATGCTATGAACATCCCTCATTGATCTTTGATTTGCAGAAAAACCTTGTTTTCTACAATGCAAAAACTACAAACGGGATGAACTGCTATGACTTTGTGCAGTTTTATGAAAACTGTAGTTTTATGGAAGCCAGAGAAAAGGTAAATCAATATTATATGGAAAGGGATCCAAGAAATCTTGTTCTATACGAATATTCTCATACAAAAAATGCTGTGTACAAGCATACAGGAATCAGTCTACCTGATAGAGAAAGTGGTAACTTTAATGAGATGAAGGATTATTTTACACAAACAATGGCATTTGAAGGGAATGTAATAGATACTCTGATTTTAAATCAGTCACTTTACATGAGCAAAAATATGCATAATGCAGTATTTGTTGGATACGATGAAAAAAATAATCCAGCTTTCGCATTGGAATATGGTATCAAAGATACACCGTACAAACACGAAACTGCGGGTTCTTTTACATCAGTTGGATGGAAACAAATTCAAGACCATGCAAGCGATATTATAATCTTCGACTCACCTATGAATGCGTTGGCTTATTTAAGCATTGATACAGAAGCAAGTGTAATTGCTTCAAAAGACATTACCACTTTATATAATATGGTTAAATATTATCAGGATAACTGCGATAAATATGAATTCATGAAAGATGTAAAGAACATCACCTATATTCTTGAAAACTCACCAAAATCGGATTTGGTTGTGAACCGAATCAAGGAAACAACAACAGATGAACGATTCAGAAGTATGAAGCAAGTAGAACCAGATGAATTGAAAAGAACATATATTCAATCCATGAACGCAAACAGCGAATTTCAATATACTGTTTCAGAAGAAGATTATGATGAGGTCGAATATAAAGATATCCGTACATTTATTGATGATATGGATGAGATGACAGGTCAGCTTCAGGATCAGCAGAATAAAGATGAAAGAGCTATGGAATAGTTAAGGCAATTTGCCTTAACTATTTTTTTGGAAAGGATTGATTAGTTTATGACTCGTATTTTAAAAAGAGGACAGAAAACATATTTTAAAGAAGATGTTGTAGCCTGTTTGGCGGATGAAACCATGCAGAAAATATTCACACAAAGTGAATATGGAAATCGTATAGTGTTCATGGATGAATTGCAGGAAGAAGCAAAAGAAAGATTCAACATGGATTTTACGGATGAGGATTACAAAAATTTTAAAACACTGGTTGCAAAGGATGAATATCTTCTTTCTTTAGATGATAATGCAGGTATTTTGGAATCGAAGGCATTAGATATAGTAGTAGGTTATGGACGAGTGAAAGGTGGAGTTTCCGGCTTGTGGGAAAAGGAACAAGCGGTATATGATCAAAAGGAACAGTTATATGCCGACCTTTTAAAGAAGCATCCAATGAAATACGATGCAAAGGCGGAATGTTTATGGCTGCCAGATGGAACAAAGGTGAATAATGTGTTGTCACCTTTGCAGGCGGAATACTATCATGACAATTATCTGTACCATGAAGTGTTTGAACGTATGGCTCAAATGGAATTTGAAAACAACTTGAAGAATGAAGTGCTTGACCAGAGCAACGAATACAAATATCAAATGCTTTCCAGATTACAGTGTGATTGTCAATATTTTTTAGGAAATGGAAATTGCCATGAAAAACATTTGTGGGCAAACAATCTTGATAATCACATACTGGCAATGAAAATGATTTATGAAAGTTTTGACGAACAGGACAAGCCTGTATGGATAAACAATGAAATGATTGATCTTTACAAAGACCAGATGTGGACAGCTTCTCTTTCAAAACAGGCGAATAGTCTATGCGACAGATTAATGGAATGTTTTGAAGATATGGACCCGTATGAAGCTATGGATTGCATGGATATAGATATGGATACGCAAAAACACGCAGTATATGAAGCATTAGTTACAGGAGATACAGACAATATCATTACGAACCTTGAGGATTATAAAAGTGCTTGTGCTGGTGGCGATTTGGAACAGTATGACAAGATTCAAAAACTGTTGTATAATAGCTTCGTACAGAGGTGATAAAATTATGCGAAATTGGAACAGAAAAACATCTTCACAAAAACTCAGCAGCGTGAGTATTTCTTTTTCAACTGCAGCAAAAGGAAACTTCAATCACAATAGAAGAACCAATTCTAAGGTTCCTGAAAATGTGGATCCAACTAGAACTGCATTCAATAAAATTCTAATAGACAAAGACATTCGTCAAGTTTATAAAGAAGTGTTTGGAGAAGCATTAGCCGAATATAATGCAAATCAAGTTGCTAAAAAACATCCAGAACGTCAAAAAAAGGATTACTATTCATCCATCTGCCACGACAAAAAAACAGAACCATTTAGAGAAGCAGTCGTTCAAATCGGCAATAAAGATAAACAGATACCTCGATGGGAATCAAACGAGATTCTTCAAAAGTTCCTTAAAAAATTTCAAGAAAACAATCCTCAATTAGTGGTTGTTGGTGCCTACATTCATAATGATGAAGCGACACCTCATATGCATATAGACTATGTGCCAGTAGCAACCTATTCAAAAGGCCTTAAAAAACGTGTGTCAAACGATAAAGCATTAAATCAAATGGGCTACAAGACCTGGAATGATTGGAAAGACAGTCAAATGGCCTGTCTTGAAAATCTGGTTCGTGAAAAAGGATACGATAGAGAATATATGCATAACACAGATAAACATGAGCCTGATGTCCAAAAATTCAAACGTGTTCAGAAAGAAGTTGTACGACTAGCGAACGATAAACTCGAAAAAATGGAACTACCAGATATTCCAGAACCAGAAATCAAACTCAATCCTATCACCAAAACAGAATCTGTGAAGTTCTCTAAAGCCGAATTTGAGCAAATTAAACAAGTAATAAACTATCAACAGATTAAAATCACTTCGCTAGAGGCTCAGAAAAGCGATTTAAACGCTGAATTAGAAATCAACAAGCAGACTATTAACCGAATCAAAAATAAGCCATATGTGCTTGAAAACGAGCGTCTGAGCGCTAAACTAGAAAAAAACAAATCTAAAATTGATAAATTCGACGAAATATCTATTCAAAATCAACAATTGAAAAACCAAATAAATACATTGAATAATCTTCAAGTCGAAAACAATAACTTGAAATTGGAGCTAGAAAAAGAAAAACAGCGTAGCGAAAATTTCAAAATCATCGGCAAGCTCTATCAGTGCATGTATCTGCATTTAATGGACCGTATTATCCCAAGTATTATTCAAAAATTCAAAATAGTTAAACTAATCAGAAACGGACTAGATAATCTATTCATAGGTGTTTTAGATGAATATCAAAACAAATCAAAAAATCCAGATATCTATACTCAGTTATTCGATGACAATACAGACCTTAATAATTCGTATCCAAACATTGATCAGGAATTTGCAAACATTCCTGATGTAGATGAATTAATCGAAATTTCTGAACTGGATCGAGAAAAAGATCATGACCATTGTCGATAAAAAAAGGAGCTCATTTTGACTCCTTCTTTTTTATTTTCTAAATAAACGTGCAAAGAAACCTTTATTTTTTTCTTTTTCTAATTCATTTTTTAACTTTTCTATCTCATTTAACTGCTCTTTTTTTTCTCGATCCAGTTGTTCTTTTAGTATATTTATTTGTTCCGATGTATTTTCTGTTTCGGTTGCTGTTGGTTCTCTGTGTTCTAATAATTGTATCTTTTGTTCTGCCATGGCATGTAGTTTCTGTTGCTGGTCTAATAGTTTCTGGTTTTCTTCGAGTCTTTTATTTAATTCTTCAATCTGTTTGTTTTTTATTTTCAACTCATTTTTTAGCATTTCAGACTGATTCAAAAGCACATCAACAACTGCGTCATTTACTGTTTCTAACTGTAAACTGGTTGACGGTTTGGTTGACGGTTTGGTTGACGGTTGTTTCTCATAAAAAGCTGATTTTATCATGTTTTCTTGCTCTTTTTCTACCATCAACTGGTTGTCGATTTTCGTCAACTTAGACCGTAAACCTAGGTTGTCGATTCGTTTAAATACAGCCTGTTTGCTAATGCCTAATTCATCAGCTATTTGTTTGATTGTTTTTGCCATGAAATCATCCTTTCCACCACTTATATACAGTCGGTTTTGTCAAACCTGTATCACGAATACAATCTGCTTTTTTTCCGTCCGGATGTTCTAATCTCCATTTTTGAACTATTGATTGCTTCGTTGGAGCTCCTTCTTTGTTAATCCATTCTCTATTTGGATAATCAATCATTTGAACTGCTCTTGCACGTTCTAAATGTATATATTGTTTTCGGCCATTACGTTTATTTCTTTCGATTCGAATATTCGTTAATTTCTCAATATCTTTTAAAGGAAAAGTATTGTATCGTTCATCATAACACTCTAAAGCTGATTTAATATCTTCCTCTGTAAATGGTTCTTTTTCATTTAAACCGTTTAGAAACGGTATCAAATCAATTGCATCCTGCTTTATCTCATCTTTAGATAAACCGCATTTTATGCCATAAATCACTAACGTCATAATACAAAAATATCTGTGGCCATAGCTGGCTCCATTTTCTTCTTTTTTTA
>OGRU01002076.1_pt1 | contig 13673 bp, 9 predicted proteins | sample 1553541 | NCBI WGS metagenome assembly OGRU01 (sample SAMEA2580068, study PRJEB22360) | human gut metagenome | biome: human gut; feature: human-associated habitat; material: faeces | place: Denmark | collected 2008/2010
TTTCGGTGGCAATGGCGGCGGTTTCCAGGGCGGCAACAGCGCTCCGAGCAATGGTCCGGCACGTGGTGGCCGCGGCCGCGGCGGCGCTGCAGGCGCGTTCGGACGTCAGGGAGGCAAGTCCTCGAAGGCGCGTAAGAACCGTCTGGCGAAGCGTCAGGAATTCCAGGAGATGAAGGCTCCGGTCATCGGCGGCGTGCGCATTCCGACCGGCAACGGACAGGAAGTCCGTCTGCGTCAGGGCGCGTCCCTCGCCGATCTGGCCGAGAAGATCAACGTCAATCCGGCGGCGCTGGTCACCGTGCTGTTCCACCTTGGTGAAATGGCCACGGCCACCCAGTCCCTGGATGAGGCCACGTTCCAGATCCTCGGCGAGGAAATCGGCTGGAACATCAAGATCGTGTCCGCCGAAGAGGAAGACAAGGAGCTGCTGCAGCAGTTCGACATCAACCTGGACGAAGAGGAACTGCAGGAGGACGAGGATCTGAAGCCGCGTCCGCCGGTCGTCACCGTCATGGGCCATGTCGACCACGGTAAGACCCGACTGCTCGACACCATCCGCCGCACCAACGTCATCGAAGGCGAAGCCGGCGGCATCACCCAGCGCATCGGCGCATACCAGGTGACCGTCAACCTTGAGGGCGAGCCGCGCAAGATCACGTTCCTTGATACCCCGGGCCACGAAGCCTTCACCGCAATGCGTGCCCGTGGCGCCGAACTCACCGACGTCGCGATCCTCGTGGTTGCCGCCGACGACGGCGTCATGCCGCAGACCGTGGAAGCCATCAACCACGCCCAGGCCGCGCATGTGCCGATCGTGGTGGCCGTCAACAAGATCGATAAGCCGGGCGCCAACCCGGACAAGGTCCGCGGCCAGCTCACCGAATACGGTCTGGTTCCGGAAGAATACGGCGGCAACACCATGTTCGTCGACATCTCCGCGAAGCAGGGCACCAACGTCGACAAGCTGCTCGAAGCGGTGCTGCTCACCGCCGACGCCGAGCTCGACCTGCGCGCCAACCCGGATATGGACGCCCGTGGCGCCACCGTCGAAGCCCGACTTGACAAGGGCCGTGGCGCCGTGGCTACCGTGCTGGTGCAGTCCGGTACCCTCCACATCGGCGACGCCATCGTTGCCGGCACCTCCTACGGTCGTGTCCGCGCCATGCTCGACGAAAACGGCAACCACATGCAGGAAGCCGGTCCGTCCACCCCGGTGCAGGTGCTGGGTCTGACCTCCGTGCCGACCGCAGGCGACCTGTTCCTGGTGGCCTCCGACGACCGTACCGCACGTCAGATCGCCGAGAAGCGTCAGGCCACCGAGCGTGCGGCCCAGCTGGCCAAGCGCCGCAAGGTCGTTTCCCTCGAAAGCCTCAAGGAGCAGTTCGCCAAGTCCGAGGTGGATATGCTCAACATCGTCATCAAGGGCGATTCCTCCGGTTCCGTCGAGGCTCTGGAAGATTCCTTGATGAAGATCGAGGTGTCCGACGAGGTCGGCATCCAGGTGATCCACCGCGGCGTCGGCGCCATCACCCAGAACGACGTCAACCTGGCCACCGTCGACAAGGCCGTCATCATCGGCTTCAACGTCCGTCCGAACCGCCAGGTGGCGGATCTGGCCGAACGCGAAGGTGTGGAGATCAAGTACTACTCGATCATCTACAAGGCCATCGAGGACATCGAAGCATCCCTCAAGGGCATGCTCAAGCCGGAATACGAAGAGGTCGTCACCTCCCACTCCGAGATCCGCGAGATCTTCCGCTCCTCCAAGTTCGGCAACATCGCCGGCGTCATGGTTCAGGACGGCGAGGTCAAGCGTGGTACGAAGTGCCGTATCCTGCGCAACGGCATCGCCACCGTCAACGACCTCGAGATCTCCTCGCTGCGTCGTTTCAAGGACGACGTCAACTCCGTCAAGGAAGGCTACGAGGCTGGCATCAACCTCGGCACCTTCAACGACATCGAGATCGGCGATATCATCGAGACCTTCGAAATGCAGGAAATCGAGCGTAAGTAGCCGAGTGCTTCGAGCTTCGCATCGATAACCAGGTAAGGAACGCCCACAGCCGGTTCACGACTGCGGGCGTTCCGTGATACAATAAGAACTTTTCACCAAAAGGACAGCAATGGCAGGAACCAATCCCCGCGCCGCGCGCATCGCGGCGTTGATTCAGCGTGTGATCGCATCGTCCATGGAGGCGCAGCTGCACGACAAGCGACTGGCCAACGTGACCATCACCGAAGTGCGCGTCACCAACGATCTGCAGATCGCGAAAGTCTACTGGACCCAGCTCGGCCACGAAGGACACGAGCAGGGCGAACGCCGCCGCGCGCAGCAGGCCCTGAACCAGGCCAAAGGACGCCTGCGTTCCCTGGTAGGCACCAAGGCCGGACTGCGACTCACCCCGCAACTGGAATTCATCTTCGACGAAGTGCCGGGCGAGGCCCATGAGATCGAGGACATCCTCGCGCTCGCACACAAGCGCGACGAAGAACTCGCCAAGTCCCGCGCCAACGCGCAATACGCCGGCGACGCCGATCCGTACAAGCACGACGAGCCCGATGATGACGACTTCGACGATGATGACGATGTCGAGGTCGAGGATTGGGACGATGACGACGAAGCCTGACAACTCCGGTCTGCTGGTCATCGACAAGCCGCAGGGCGTCACCAGCCACGATGTGGTCGCGGCGGTGCGTGGCGCCCTGCAGATGAAACGCGTCGGCCATGCCGGCACGCTCGACCCGATGGCCACCGGCGTGCTGGTGGTCGGCTTCGGCAACGCCACACGTCTGCTCAACTACATCGTCGACCACGACAAAACCTACCTGGCCACCATCAGACTCGGCCAGCGCACCACCACGGACGACGCCGACGGCGAACTGCTGCCGGAGGAGGGAACTATCGCCGAATTTCCTTCACGACAGACCGTTGAAGACGTCATCGCCCATCATTTCACCGGGCGCATCGAGCAGGTGCCGAACTCCTATTCAGCTATCAAAATCAACGGCCAGCGCGCCTATGATCTGGCCCGAGAAGGCAAGGATGTGGACCTCAAGGCCCGTCCGGTGACCATCTCGGAATTCAGTGTTTCGGCAGTGCGATACGGCTATGCTTCGACCACATGCGCGGGATCACCTCTTGCCGATGCCGTCGAAATCGCCCCGGAGGAATCCTGGCATGCCGAAACCGACGGGCAAAACGAACCGAACATGCAGCCAGTCATGGAACTCGACGTGGCCGTGACCTGCTCGGCCGGCACCTACATCCGCGCACTCGGCCGCGATCTGGGCTCCGAACTCGGTCTCGGCGGCCATCTGACCATGCTGCGCCGCATCCGCGTCGGGCGTTTCTCGGTGGACATGCCGAACGTCATGACCGCCCATACGGAAGCCAAAACCTTCACCAACCGCGAAGGCATCGAAGTGACACGCAACCGTGCGGTGCTTGACGATGCCGAGCATGCCGTTGACCACGCACTCGACCTGGTCGCCAGCGCGGCCGCTTCCATTTCCATGGACATGCTTCCCGTCACCGAACAGGAGGCGACGGATCTGCGGTTCGGCCGTAGAATCGCCCACGACATCCATACGACCATGGCCGCGTACGTTCCCGAAACCAACGATCTGGTGGCGATCGTGGAACGCGCCAAACGTGGCGAGACCAAGCCGGTCGCGGTCTTCAACTGAAACAATCAAGATCGGCCGGCACGCAATACGAACACGACAAACACACGGACAATACGCAAAGAAGGACACATGAAGACGATCACGCTTACCCCCGATGCCAGCGGCATGGTGGATTGGCCGACCCTGAGCAACGACAAGAAGTCCGTGGTGACCATCGGCTCATTCGACGGCATGCATCAGGGACATCAGGCGGTCATCCGCCGTGTGACCGAACTCGCCGAACAGGAGCAGGCGTTCTCCGTGGTGGTGCTGTTCGACCCGCGTCCCGCGCTGGTGCACGCTTACGCCGCCAAACATGACGGTCAGGAACCGCCCGCAGGCGCGCCTGACACGCAGGCGCTGACCAGTGTGGACGAACGGCTGCGCGCCATCGACGCCATCGGCGTGGACTACACGCTCATCGTGCGCTACACCATGGCATTCGCCGCGAAATCATATCGCTTCTTCCTTGGCCAGATGGTCGGCAAACTCGGCATGCGCACGCTGGTGCTCGGCTCCGACGCCGCCATGGGCGCGAACCGCGCCGGAAACGTGAAGGCCATTGAGAATCTGGCGCTCGCCACCGGCGTGTTCCAGCTGGAGGTCGTGGACGATTTCGGTCCGGGGCTGACCCGAGTGCCGGTCAATGCGAAGCCGGTGATGCCGTCCGAACCCGGCGAGCCTTCCGACCCTCTGGAGGGGGCTTCCAAGGCCGAACGACGCGCATGGAGCAAGAAGCATCAGGCCAAGGAGGTGCGCACGTGGAGCTCCACCAATGTGCGTTATCTGCTGAGCCAAGGCCGTATCAAGGACGCCGACGCGATACTCGGCCACGCGCATGCCGTGGAAGGCACCGTGGTGCATGGCGAGGAACGCGGCCGCACCATCGGATTCCCGACCGCCAATCTGAGCGAGAACGTCGCCGGATACCTGCCGGTGGACGGCGTGTACGCCGGCTGGCTGGTCGATTTGGGGGAGAAGTCCGCTGACGGTGGCGAAGAGGCCGGGGAGAAGCCGGCCGACGGCGTATCGCAGCAGTATGATGCTTCGTCCGTCAACGCGCGCGTGGCCATGCAGTCGCCACACCGCTGGCCGGCGGCCATCTCCATCGGCACCAAGCCGACGTTCAACGAGGACGGTGACGCCGAACGCGTGGTGGAAGCCTACGCCATCACCGATGACTGGTTGGACCTGTACGGCCATCAGGCGCGCGTGGAATTCGCTGGATTCCTGCGCCCGCAGATCAAATTCGATTCGGCCGACGATCTGGTGGTCGAGCTGAAACGCAACGTCGAGGAGACGAAGCGCCTCACCGCTTGAGACGGATCGGTTCGATTGATTTGATTGGTTCGATTGACGCGAATCATTGACGCCATCCGTGTTTTGTTACCCAAACGGGCTTTCCCGGGTTGCAAAAAGCGGATGGCGATGCCGTTTGGGCATCGGCGACCTATCGCAGAATCGCGGCCAACGCGTCCTGCAACGTATCCGCCTGCACCACGCCCATTCCCGGCACGGCGACGTTCTTGCGCAGCGTCGGCACAACGGCGGTGGTGAAACCAAGACGCGCCGCCTCACGAAGCCGATATTCCAGTCTCGGCACCGGGCGCACCTGCCCGGTCAACGAAATCTCGCCGATCGCGCACGTCGTACGGGGAATCGGTTTCGATTTCGCAGCGCTCGCCAACGCGGCCACAATCGCCAGATCGCAACCCGGCTCACGCGCCTGACCGCCGGCGATTGTGGAAATGTACAGGTCGTTGGCCAGCAGATTGATGCCACCGTGACGATATAACACCGCCACCAGCATGGCGATACGGTTGGAGTCCACACCGTTCGCCGCGCGACGTGGCGTCGGCAGCACCGACCTGGTGACCAGCGCCTGCACTTCAATCGGCAGACTGCGATGCCCATCCAACGTGAACGTCACGCACGTGCCATCCACCTGCGTCGCCGCAGAACCATTGCCGGTTGATAGGAACAGGCCGGACGGATCGGTCACCTCCTCAATGCCCTCGCCGCTCATATCGAAACAGCCGACCTCATCGGTCGGTCCGAAACGGTTCTTCACTGCACGCAGCATACGCAACGCGGTTTCGGCATCGCCTTCGAACTGACAGACCACATCCACCAGATGCTCCAACGTACGCGGACCTGCGATCGAACCATCCTTGGTGACATGACCCACCAAAAGCACTGGAATATCAAGGGTTTTGGCGGTGTCAATCAGCGCGCTCGCCACTTCGCGCACCTGCGTGGATCCGCCGGAGATGCCATCGACGTCCTGCGAGACGATGGTCTGCGCCGAATCGACGATGGCCAACGCTGGCTTGAACTGTTCGATAAGCCCCAACACCGTGGACAGATCCGTGGTGGAGGCGAGCAGTAGATTCGGCTCCATGGCGCCGATGCGCGACGCGCGCATGCGGACCTGCGCCTGCGATTCCTCGCCGGAAATATACAGTACGGTATTGCGCTCGGTGGCGAACGCCGTCAGCCTCGCCACATTGCCGGCGGTTTCCAGCAGCAATGTCGATTTGCCGATGCCCGGCTCTCCTGCGATCAGCATGACCGATCCCGGCACGATGCCACCGCCGAGCACGCGGTCGAATTCCGAAAATCCTGTGGCGATTCTGGAGATGTTCTCCGTGCCTATGTCGGTGATCGGCCTTGCCGCGGACGATGCGACCGGATGCGATTGCGTGCGCGAGGTCCGTCCCGGAGCCGCGGTACGCGAGCCTGCCGCGTGACGGGCTTCATGGAATTCCTCAATGGTGCCCCATTGACCGCATTCGGGGCAGCGGCCGAGCCACTTCGGGCCGCTCCAGCCGCATTCGGAACAGAGGAATTGCGAGGACGTCTTTGCCATATCGCCGACAATACGGAGGTTTTGGGACAAGACGTTCGCGGGTGGCGTACTCGTTGCACAGACATTGCGCTGAAAACCGTTTCGGGAACTGGATTCCATGACTTCGAGGGGATGGTTGCGCGTCTTATGGATGTGAAAGAATGACAAGCATGTCTGATACGCAGAATTCCTCTTCGCATGGCAAATTGATTGCCGCCGTCGTAGCAGCCGCGCTTGTGGTTGTGCTTGCTCTGATTTCCGCATTTGTGTGGCCTGGTTGGGCCTTGAACAAGAACGGACAGGCCGGTCAGGCCGGTCAGACGAGCCAGCAGGCTTCCACTTCGAACGGTACGGACGGCGACAAGACGGAGCCCACCAAACCGTCGATCGATGCCGTGGCATTGCCCGACGGGGCCAGCGAGCTGCTCAAGGCCATGCCGGATTCCGTATTGAATTACGCGCGTACCAAGGCTGACGCCAGCACGACGTGGTCCATCACCTCTCCCGTCGAGGAATACGCGTTGACGTATTCCACCGGCAAGAAAGGACAGGACGTCACGCTGGAAGTGGGCCAGTGGAACGACGGCGACAAGGCGAAATCCCAGTACGACACGCTGGCTGAAGCCATGACCGGCAAGGAGCTGGGAAGCGGCAACGTGAAGGTTTCCGGCAAGACGACCGGCGCCTACAGCGCCAAAGCCGATCCGGACGACGATACCAAGGCCGTTGCCGTGTGGCGCAACGATACGGTGGTTTTCTATGCCACCGGCGCGAAGAACGACATCCAGCGTTTCTACCAGCAGTTCCCCCTGTAACGTCGACGGAATCGTCTCGATGGCGAATCGCGGCCGGCTGATGGAATATCACGCGGAAAACGAAACTTGATTTTCCACCATATGAATGCCTGCGCGCGTATTCGTCCCCGAAGCAGTGTAGTATTGGGCAAGTTGCAAACTTTTACCCTTTGAGTTTAAGGAACGGAGGCTGAGATGGGCTCGGTCATCAAGAAGCGCCGCAAGCGCATGAGCAAGAAGAAGCATCGTAAACTGCTTCGTAAGACTCGCCACCAGCGCAAGTAGTCTTCAGGCGCGTGTGAAGCGTCCGCTCAAACAAAATCCCGCGATTCCTTTCGGAGTCGCGGGATTTTTGCTATCTGCGCGGCGGTGTCGGCCGGTATATTCCACACCAGCCGACACGCCTGCCTGTCAGGATCTCACTTGTTGGGGTTGTCCATCACGCGCGGGCCGTTCGGATCGCCGACGATGACCTGGTCCACCATGTTCAGGAACAGGCCGTGCTCGGCCACGCCGACCATGGTGATGAGGTCCTGCGCGAGCTCCTGCGGGTGGTCGATGCGCTCGAGGTGCAGATCCACCACATAGTTGTTCTCATCGGTGCGCACCGGCTCGCCGTTCGCGTCGAGACGCAGCACCGGCTTGTAGCCCTTGGCCTCGAACTTCTTGACGACCTGGCCTGCGCCGAACGGAATCACCTCGACCGGCAGCGGGAACTTGCCGATGGTGTCCACGACCTTGGACTCGTCCACGATCCACACGATCTTGTTGGAGTTGGTGGCCACGATCTTCTCCCACAGGAGAGCCGCACCGCCGCCCTTGATGCCGTTGAAGTTCTTGTCCACCTCGTCGGCACCGTCGATGGTCACGTCGATATGGTCGACGTCATCGATGTTGACGATCTTGATGCCGTAGCCTTCGGCCTGCTCCTGGGTGCGGCGGGAGGTGGTGACGCCCGTGAACTCGAGGCCTTCCTCCTTGACGCGACGACCGAGCTCGTCGACCAGGAAACGCACGGTCGAGCCGGTGCCCAGACCTGCGATCATGCCGTTCTGAATCAGCTTTGCAGCCTCGATGCCGGCCGCCTTCTTCAGCGCGTCCTGCTGTGCCTTGTCCATGATCCTCCTTCGATATGGGGTTAAGACCGTCTCCATACTATCGGATGCGTTGATTTTCAAGGCGCGAATGGTCGGTTGCGGGAGCAGGTGTCTGTTTTGGACTGCGGAAAAGTTTTCACGGAATGTTTCACGGTCCTGCGTGAGGTGGCGTGCAAAAAAAGACGCGCATGAAATGACATGTGGGGAGCGGCTTGCGTAAAGCGGCTCCCCACATGTCTCGATCAGCTATGTTTGACCGCGAACGGCGCCTCGTCCAATACCAGCGTGCCGTCACCCATCACATAGCCTTTCACGGCGATATACCCACGGATGAGACGTGGATTGCCGTCGAAGGTCGGGCTGGATTCCGGTGGGGGAGTGAACCGCACCGTACCCGACACCGACAGGCCCGATGGGCTTGGACGATGCGGCAGTTTCGGCAGATCCTGCGATTGCGATGAAGCTGCCTGTTCCGGTGCCGATTCTTCGTCGTCTTGCGATTCGCTGCGCGATTCGTTCGCATTCTGCGGTACGGCCGTGCTGTCCGTGTCCGTGCCGTCCGCGTTGCCCGTCACCGGCTTGTCGTTCTCGTCGCCTTCACGGGGAAAATAGTCGGGTTTGACCAGCATCTGCGCATAGGATTGATGCGGTTCACCGGATTCGTCCGTTTTCCCGGATTCGTCTGTTTCTCCGGATTCGTCCGGTTCGGCTGGACCGCCCGCGTCCGGGAAGCTGGATTCGGGTATGACCTTCGTCGCTTCGGTCTCAAGCATTGTGGTGGTTTCCGCCGGTTCGGTCTCGAGCACGGTCGTTTCCACCGCATCATCTGCGTCGTCGTCGGTTGTCTGTCCGAAATCCGCAAGGTCGTGGGAAACGCCTTCCGGCTCCGCCAGCATGCTGACGATCGAACGCGGCTTCGTGCTGTTGCTGGAATTGGCGGTATCGGCACCGGAATCGCCGGTGCCGGTCGTGGCGGAATCGCCTTGTCCGCGTCCCATGTGGTATTCGGCGGCGCTGATCGCACCATCCATCAGCATCCTCGCATCCTCGGGAACATCGGTGCCACGCGAATACTCGGAAGCCAGCAGCGACCGCCATCCTTCCAACGGCAGATAGCCTTCGCGCACATGCGAACGGCAATCGCCCGCATACGTGCGTGCCAGCTCGTCCACTTTCTCGTTGCCCGCGTTGCCGGCATGACCCTTGACCCACACGAATCGCACCGACCCCGCCCTATGCGCGATCTCATTGTCGATGGCGCGGATCAAATCGGCGTTCTTCACCGGTTTCTTCTGCGAATTCTTCCAGCCGTTGCGCTTCCAACCCTGCACCCACTTGGTGGAGCAGTTGATCGCATACTGCGAGTCGGTCTCGATCACCAGGTCTTCGGAACCGGGATGCGCTCGCAACGCCTCCAGCACGGCGCATAATTCGCCGATCTGGTTGGTGCCGTTCGTCGCGCCGCCGGCATCGCAATCGCCGGCATGCTCGTGCCCCGGCTTGCCGCCTGCCGCGGGCTCGTGGTCGGCCCAGGCCCAACCCATCGGACCATTCGGATTGCCAAGCGCGGAACCGTCTGTTGAAACCGTAATCGTCATGCTTCTACCCTACGAAAGCCGTGCGACTCGCCGTTTGCCCGTCATACCGCATGGCAACGGCATATGCGATTAGTCGCCGAAACACAGCATGACGGAGGCGCGGAACATGCCGTCGCTGTGCTCGAAGGAGGCCGTGCCATGGTGCCGTTCGGCCGTCTCTCGTACGGTGGCGGTGCCCAGCCCCGTGCCACCATGTTTGGTCGAGACGAGATCGCCGTCGATCTGTTCGATGCTGGTATCGGCTTCGCCGTACGTGTTGTCCACCGTGATGAACAGGGCCGCCGGAGGGCCGGAACGATACCGGATGCGCACTTTGAGCCGCCTCTCGCCCTGCGTTTGCTGGGTGATGGCCTCCGTGGCGTTCTCCAGCAGATTGCCGACCATGGAGCATAATTCCGCGTTGTTGATGTTGATGTATTGCGGCACCGCCGCTTTGACGTCCACATCCGCACCCAAATGCCGGACCCAATCGCAATAGTAGACAAGCACCGCGTTCAGCGACGCATGCTCGCAATACTGCATTGGTGCCGGTTGCAGCAGCCGGTGTTTGGACATCTCATCCAGATATGAGCGGATGCCATCCATGTCTTCAGCCGCGGCCAACGCCTGCAGTGAGTGGATGTGGTGACGCACGTTGTGCTTGATCTGACGCGCCTCACGGATCCGCTCGTTCATGTGTTGCAGCTGCAACGTCTGCAAAGCCTCATAATGCTGTCGCCTGCGGGCCGCGAGCAGACGGTCCGACTGCTGAATCATGTACCAGATGAGGAAATACGCCAACACCATGAAACAGGAATAGACCACCGCCACGGTGAACGCGATTTCCAGCATATGCGAGTCCAGCAGCGTGGAATTGTCCGCCGGCATGCACCACACCACAATCGCGGACGAAACGAATGGAAACAGCCAGATAAGCTGCCAGAAGCCTTTGCTGATGGATGGGGAATCGAATGTGGCTGGAATCGAATCATGCAGCGGATGCCAAAGCGAGACCAGTGCGACGACGTCAAGCAGCAGCAGATTGACCAGTCCCGGCCAGCCGACGCGGAGATTGGTTGAATCCGCGCCAAGAACGGCCACATCGATGACGAGCGACAGATAGTAGACGATCGCCACCATGTAGGAAGCCGTGGCCACAATCAGCAACAGTTGCCGCCATGGCAGTTCGGTCAGCCATCGCAGGACCAGCAGCACAAGCGGCGCGGTCGGAATGACCGTCCACAGTGATGGGATGCCCAGAGTGCCGCACAGCACGCCGCATAGCAGGAACCAGACCAGTCCGATGGACATGAACAGTGTGCCGTTACGGCGTGGATTGTCCATGTGACTCCATGCCATGATGAGGCACAATGCCAGGCCGGACAACGCGTTGAGCTGCTCTCCGATGGCGAAGAACAGACCTGACGGGGTGGTTTGGGCGATGCCGTTCCGGATGATTTCGCCGAGTGGTGCGAACATGTCAGTCCTCCGTACGCATGCGGGTGAACGTGTATTCCGCGTATGCGCGGCAGGTGGTGGTCACCGCCGTTTTCGTGATGGGAATGCGTTTGCCGCCTTTCATGACGAACTGCGCGTTGGTGATGCCGGACACGTAGTCGAAGTTGACGAGCACGCCTCGCGCGGTGCGGTAGAAGTTGTCGAACACGGTGAGCCGTCGGTCCACATCGGAGAAATTGGTGCGGATTTTGGTCTGGGTGCCGTCCGCGAACGTAAATTCCACGTAGTGCGCGTTGGACAGGGCGTATGCGATGAGCCGCCGGTCCATGGTCACGGCCGGATTGCCGAACGCCACATGCCAGCTGGAATCCACCGTGCCGGGCGACTGCGCCTTTGCCAGATGGGTGACCGGCGGTTTTGCCTTCAGCTGCTCCTCGACGCGTTCCATGGTGGCTTCGAAGGTTTTGCGATTGACGGGCTTGAGCAGATAACCGCTCGCCTGCACCTCGTAGCCGAGCACCGCGAAATCGGTGCTGGACGTGATGAAGACGATCGCGCAGTCGTCGTTCTGATTGCGCAGCAGCCGCGCTATGTCCAATCCGGTGGTGGCATGCGGCAGATTCTCGTCGCTGAGATAACAGTCGAGCAGCAGCAGGTCGTAACGGCTGTTCTTCCAGCTTTCGATGAACGATTTCGCGTCGGGGAAAACGTCACAGACCGTTTGCATGGCATTCCTGCCGGCGGTTGCGCCGACGTTCCAGCCGTTGAAGTATTCCGCGCACATGGTGGCGATCAGTTCGCGTTCGGCAGGGTGATCCTCGACGATGGCGATGCGCACGTTCCCTCCTTGCTGTGCCGTGATTGCGCGGATGACGTTCCGGCTCTGCTTCCAAGCGTACCGGGAGAGGGAAATACGGGGTGCCGCGGAGCTTGCGTTTCATGCCAGAAAAGCACGTTTCGTGCCATACGGCGGATATCGACAACGAAAAAGACCCGCTCCATACGGAACGGGTCTTTTCGCGCTACGCCTTGATTACTTGGCGGAACGCCGTATCACTCGGCCAGAGCCTTGTCCACGACCTCGGTGGCCTCGGCGAGCACCTTGTCCAGAGCCTCAGGGGATTCGAAGCTTTCGGCGTACACCTTGTAGATGTTCTCGGTGCCGGACGGACGGGCGGCGAACCAGTTGTCCTTGGTGGTGACCTTCAGACCGCCGATCTTGGCGTGGTTGCCCGGAGCCTCGGTGAGCTTGGCGGTGATGTCCTCGCCGGCCAGCTGGGTGGCCTCGACGTCGTCACCGGTGAGCTTGGCGAACTTCTGCTTCTGCTCGAGGGTGGTCGGGGTGTCGACGCGCTTGTACCAGCTTTCGCCGAAACGCTCCACCTGCTCCTGGTGCAGCTGGGCCGGGTTCTTGCCGGTCTTCGCGGTGATCTCAGCGGCCAGCAGGTCCGGAATCAGGCCGTCCTTGTCGGTGGTCCACACGCGGCCGTCCTTACGCAGGAAGGACATGCCGGAGCTTTCCTCGCCGCCGAACGCGACCTCGCCCTTGAACAGCGGGTCCACGAACCACTTGAAGCCGACCGGAACCTCGACGAGCTTGGCGTTGATGGAGGCGGCCACGCGGTCGATCAGGGAGGAAGACACGAGGGTCTTGCCGATGCCGGCGTTCTCCGGCCAATCCGGACGGTTGCCGCCGAACAGGTACTCCACGCACACTGCGATGTAGTGGTTCGGGTTCATGACGCCCCAGTTCGGGCAGACGATGCCGTGGCGGTCGGCATCCGGATCGGTGCCGCCGACCAGATCGTACTTGTCCCAAGCGCCGTTGTTGAGGGAATCGACCAGACCCTTCATCGCGTACGGGGAGCTCGGATCCATGCGGATCTTGCCATCATGGTCGATGGTCATGAAGCTCCAGGTCGGGTCGACCTGCGGACGCACCACGTCGATGGTCAGGTTGTACTTCTCGTTCATGAGCGGCCAGTAGTTGACCGAAGCGCCGCCGAGCGGGTCGATGCCCAGGCGTACGCCGGAGGAGCGGATCACGTCGAAGTCGATGACGTTCTCCAGGTCGTCCACGTAGTGCTCGCGGAAGTCGAAGCCCTCGACGTACTCGGACTTGATGGCTTCCTCGTAGGGCACTCGCTTGATGGACTTGAAGTCGCCGAGCAGTTCGTTGGCGCGGGCGGCGATGGCGTTGGTGGTCTCGGCCGGTGCCGGGCCGCCGGTGACC
>OGRU01002083.1_pt1 | contig 13633 bp, 18 predicted proteins | sample 1553541 | NCBI WGS metagenome assembly OGRU01 (sample SAMEA2580068, study PRJEB22360) | human gut metagenome | biome: human gut; feature: human-associated habitat; material: faeces | place: Denmark | collected 2008/2010
ATTATTTTGAAACAGACACCATGAAGGGGTCTGCCGCTGGCGCGCGTGCTGGCGGTGTTTCTGATCTGCGGCGTGCTGAGTGCCGTCTGCCTGAGCCTCTACTGGCTCATCTCGGACAGCCTCTACGGCTGGGAAACCCTGGACACCTCGGCGCAGATGCTGAGTCTGTTCTCGCCGACCACGCCGCTGCCCTTCAGCTATGGCGAGCTGCAGATCGTGCTCGCCCTGCTGGCGCTGCTGACGATTCTGTCCAGCGTCGCCGCCGTGCTGCTGATTTCGGCGCGCATGAAAAATCTCGTCGCTGCCACCTTCTGCGCCCTGCTGCTCTGTGTGCTGCCGGTGCTGACCTATGTGATCCTGCCGACGAGCGTCGTCGACTGGGTCAACACCTTCCTGCCGTCGTCCGGCCTCGGGCTGCAGGCCGCCACCCTCTACGCCCTGCGCGATTTTCACCTGCTGCGGCTCGGCGATTTTCTCTGCTGGACGCCGATTGCTATGAGCGTCGTCAGCGCTGTGGAATTGGTGCTGTTCGCCCTTCTTGCCATCGTCAGCCATGTGCGACGCCGCGCCTGAACGCACCATAATGAAACGCCGCCCTTCCACATGCGTCATGTGGAAGGGCGGCGTTCTTACACTCATTCAATGCAATAATTCAAAATATCGGTTACCCAAACGTCGCTCAATCTGAAAAGCGGCACATATAGTGACTCATTCATTCTTCACACCAACACGCGCAGCTTATTCGGCAAGACATCAAAGACGACACGACGGCTTTTTCCAATCACTTCGCCGTCGGCGTGGACATATTGTGATGCATCAAGCTGAAGTTCAACGCGATTAGCGGGCAACATGGTGACTCCGCTGGTATGAATGTGCTTGCCAAGAGCCAATCGTGGCAGTTTAGCGAGCACCTGCGGTCCCGTGAGCCAATCGGCCAAACAAACCGAAAAACAGCCATCTTCGGCACTGGCCCCTGGAGCAATCGGCACACCGCCGCCTTCCCAAGGGAAATTCATGCAAGCAAGAAATATGAGCTCATGCAACCGACAGGTGTGTTGTCCATAGGGGGTATCTAAAAGCGCAGTGCCCGACGTGGTATCCAAATTCCAAGCCGCCGTCAGCGTCATCAGGCCATAACTCAAGCTGCCCATGCCCAAGCGATTGAGCACGGTTTTCAAGCGTGATGCATCAACCTGCGCACACACCCAGGCGTCCATTCCGATCCCGCCGCTGATTGCGAATCGGCGCGGTGCCTGCGCATCGACCGTCACCTGCCCGAGATCAATGCGTCGACTGCCATCGCTAGCAAGTATCCGGCGCAGAGCACGCTCCGGCAAACGAGGCAGGCCCAGCCCGCGCACAAAATCATTGCCCGAACCAATCGGTACCACACCCAGCGCGATGCGCTCAAAATCGCTGATGCCATTCACGACCTCGTTCACTGTGCCATCGCCGCCGACAACGACAAGTTTTTGAAAAGCACTGCCTTCCTGACTGGCCAATCGCGCCAGTTCTGTGGCTTCGCCAGGCTGACGCGTGCTCCAAGCGCGAAAAGCCACCTCTTCCGCAAGAAGACTGCGGCGCAGTCTGCGCCAAACGGCAGCGGCGCGTCCACGCCCGCTGGTTTCGTTGACGATAAAAGTAATCATACGTTCTCCCCCTTCTCTTCGTATCATAGCCTAATATGCCGCAATGAATCAAGCGCTGGGTTGTCAGCACGGCGCGAAAGTTTTACAATACAACTATACTATGCCGAAAAGGAGGCTCCCCCATGAGTCAATTTTTAATGAAACCAACCCTGCATTGCCTCGATTCCGTCAAAACCTTCGCTGAAAACTTTGCCATTGGTGAAGGCGATCTTGTGTTCACGAGCCATCATGTGTACGATGATTTCTTTGCTGCGCTGAATCTGGCGTGCGATTTCATCTATCCAAAGGATTACGGCCAAGGCGAACCAACCGACGAGATGGTCGAAGCCATGGCCCGCGACATTACCAAGGATTACCAGCGCATCATCGCTGTCGGCGGCGGCAGCGTGCTCGATGTGGCCAAGTTCTTCGTGCTTGATCAGCCAACGCCAGTGCTGGATCTTTACGACGGCAAACGCCAACCAAGCAAAGCCCGTGCGCTTGTTTTAGCACCAACAACCTGCGGCACCGGCAGCGAGGTCACCAGTGTGGCTGCGCTGGCATTGGTCAGCCGCAGCACAAAAGCTGGCTATGGCAACCCAGCCATGTTCCCAGACGATGCGGTGCTGATCCCAGAATTGCTTGAAAGTCTGCCAATGGAACCATTCTCTACCAGTGCCATCGACGCCCTCATTCATGCGGTGGAATCGGCCCTGTCGCCAAAGGCCACACCAATCGGCAAGCTGCTGAGTTATGAAGCCATCGACCTCATTCTCAACGGCTTCAAGACCATTGTTGCCGAAGGCCCAGAAGCTCGCAAGGCGCTTCTTGAGGATTTCCTCTATGCCAGCACCTACGCCGGAGTGGCATTCAGCAACGCTGGCTGCGCCGCTGTTCACGCACTGAGCTATCCACTCGGCGGCACCTTCCATGTACCACACGGCGAATCCAACTACGCCATGTTCACCGGTGTTATGCGCAACTACATGGAAATCCGCCAGGATGGTGAAATTGCCGTGCTGAACGCGCGCATCGCTTCCATCCTCGACTGCGACGTGGCCGATGTCTACGACAAGCTCGAAGACCTTCTCAACCATCTCGTTCAGAAAAAACCACTGCGCGCCTACGGCATGAGCGAAGCGCAAATTGCTGAATTTGCCGATTCCGTCTACAATGGCCAACAGCGCCTGCTGGTCAATAACTTTGTTCCATTCGACCGCGACCGCATCGAAAAAGTGTACCGCGAACTGTATTAAACAACAAAAAAGAGCTCTTATGGCCGATCGACCATAAGAGCATTTTTTAATCGCTCATATCAATGTCCAGATTGGTATGCACCGTCCATCCAGGATAGCGTTTCTGAACGTCGTTGACAATGTGTTCGCGCAGCGCTTCACGCTCGCGCTCTTTGAGATTGAAAGAAATAATAACGTCAAAATGGATTTTCTTATCGTGGACACTGGCGTAAAAGCCATGCATCTGGATAACACCTTTATGAACCATCACCAACTTACGCACGGTTTCACGCATTTCGATGGAATCCGCGTTGGTGGTATTGTAGGCATAGACCCCAACCGTCGTGATCACGACACCGTGTTTTTTCAGCACCCGTTCCTGGATACGGTGGCTCATGGCATCAATTTCCTCAGCCGTGATGGTTTCTGGCACTTCCACATGCACAGAGCCGTAGTAATTGCCTGGGCCATAGTCATTGAGAAACAGATCGTACGCCCCCATCACACCAGGTTCTTCGGCTACCGTGGCTTTGATGGCCTTGGAAAGGCTGCCACTGACACGCGCGCCCATCATCGCGTTAACGGCAGCACCAATCATACTAAAGCCGGATCTCAGAATCAACAGGGCAATAACCACGCCCATCCAAGCTTCCAAACTAATGCCGCTGACCATATACAAGAGCGCCGTCGCCAGCACAGAGCTGGAAATGATGGCATCATAAAGCGCATCCAAGCCGGACCCTTCCAACGCGCCAGAGCCAACGTTTCGCCCTTGTCGACGTACATAGGTGCCAAGAGCCAGTTTAATGACAATAGCGCCTACTAAAACCACAAAAGTCACCGCAGTGTAAGACGCTGCACCCGGATGAAGAATCTTTTTAACAGATTCAATCATAGCGGTAACACCAGCATAGAGAATGATGACTGCGACCACCATCGTCGTCAAATATTCCATGCGTCCATGGCCTACCGGATGCCCTTTGTCCGGCGCACGATTGGCCAGTTTTGTCCCCACAATGGTAATAACGCTTGAAAGCACGTCGGTCAAATTATTGACAGCATCGAGAATAATGGCGATGGAGCCGGCAGCAAACCCAACCAGCGCTTTAAATACAACCAATACGACGTTGGCCAAAATGCCAATGACGCTGGTTCGCACAATGACCCGCTCCCGTTCAATTTCTTTGCTGCTCACTTTCGATGCACCTCCTTTTAGTCATTGTTCCTATTATAGCGCAGTCTTTGCCATTCATCAAAAAAGAATATCGCTCAAAAAAATTTTTATACCGGATATTTCGAAATCATGGTTTGACAACATCCATCCACATGTTATAGTGGAGGCAGAATCTGTCATCTAATTCAAGGGGGACCTTACTGTGTCGATGTTGCAAACACGCTGGCGCCGTGTTGGAATGTCACGCCATTCGGCTAATTTACTGCTGCTTCTTGTTGCCATGTCTTGGGGCTTGTCGTATGTATTGTTAAAAATGGGAGCGGCCAGCCTGCATCCTTTTGAAGTGCTGGCTCTGCGTTTCACGTTTGCCTCAATCGCTTGCCTCTTGGTGTTCCGTCGCCGTCTTATGCGAGCAAGATTGCGCACCATTTTCTACGGCATTATCCTAGGCACACTGATGTTTACCTGCAGCAGCGCAATTATTTTTGGGGAACTGACAACCGATGCTTCCACAGCCAGCTTTCTCACCAGCGCCGCTATTGTTTTTGTACCCGTCATGCAGGCTATTCGTAAGCGCCATCTGCCAGAACGCGCCGTCATACTTGGCACACTCTGTGCCAGCATCGGTATCGCCCTGCTTTCGCTCAAGGGTGGTCTTGTGCTCTCCGCCGGCGCTAGTCTCTGCATTCTCAGCGCTGTGCTTTACGCACTCCACACCATCATCACCAGTGACATGGTGCGCCTGGAAGACGCGTTTCTGCTGGGTGTCATCCAGCAGCTGACCATGGCCTGCTGGGGCTGGATCACCACGTTTCTGTTTACCGACCCTGTATTCCCGCAAGATAGCCAGACTTGGATCATCATCGTTGCCTTGGGCTTGCTCTGTGGTGCCTTTCCGTTTGTTGCTCAGCCTTTCGCGCAGAGCTTCACAACACCGGAACACACAGCGCTCATTCTTTCAATGGAACCAGTTTTTGGTGCACTCTTCGCCGTCTTCATGCTCTCAGAAGCCATGAGCGCACAGGCCATCTGCGGTGCACTGCTGGTATTGGCGAGCGTACTGCTGACTACTTACCGCCGTTCTGATAAACATAAATAATCATTGACGCACACGGGGCTGTCGCATAAAGCGGCAGCCCCGTGTTTTTTTACAGCTCTATTCTTTTCGCAAAATAAACGTCTTTTTCCTGTTCACTGAATCCTAATTTCTGATAAAAGTTGTAGGCGGCTGCGTCGCGCCGTGTGCGCAGGCCCACCTCATCCACGCCCAGTTCCCGACTGGCCGACAGCACCTGTGTCATCAGCGTCGTTCCAAGGCCGCATCCCTGCTGCTCACGCCTTACGGCGACATCTTCGATGATGTATTCCGTCCGATTATGCCAATGCCGCACATGCCCCATCACAACCGCCGCGAACTCTTGCCCGTCGGTCAACGCAAAAGCCAGTGCGTTGCTGCCTTCCAGACCTTCCCCCACATATTGCAGCAATCGCGCCTCATCGCTCCAGTCTTCATTCCAAGGCGGCCCTGAAAAAGCATCTCTAATCACCGCAGCAATTGCTGCACAATCCCGCTGATCCACACGTTCAAATCTCATCCTTCTTCCCCTTTCATCATTTGTCTCAGTTTACCATAGGCTCATGCTTTGTCAATTCATTTTTCCTATATGATACCTATACGTCAATGCTGGACGCAAGAAGACAAACATGTTATACTATTCACATAAATATGACAATCGTCCGCAAAACACGGATCTAGACTTTTTGGGAGGGATTTGCAATGGCAGTATTAGTAAGAGATGTTATGATCAAAGATATCGTTACCCTCAATGACAAAGCAACCATCGGCGATGCTGTAGAAACATTCGCTGAAAAGGAAATCGGTTGCCTGCCAATGGTAGACGATAACGGCACCCTGGTTGCATTCTTGTCTGATGGTGATATCGTTAGCTATGTCGTAAACAATGTTCGTTTAGCTGAAGTAGAAAGCAAAAACTACAGATACCGCTATCCAAAAGAAACCTGCACCAACTATTTTACCATGCTGTTGAAAAACTGCGTTGATAAGCCAGCGTACAACGCTGCAACTCACCGCGTTGTTACCGTCAGCGAAGTAGACACCGTTCGTAGAACCTCGGAACTGATGCAAAAGAAACATCTGAAACATCTGCCAGTTCTCGATGAAGATGGGCGTCTTGTTGGGATCATTACCCGCAACGATATCATCAACGGCCTCTTCAAAGATTATCTCGATGATCCAGATGCACCATGCATTGAAGGTTTTGACTATTAATTAATGACTCCATAATAAAAGCCCTGCGGCATTCTTCTTCAGTGGAAGATGCGCGGGGTTTTTTATTGCAAAAAATGGCTGTCGGTAGAAACCGACAGCCATGATGACACATTTATAAAGATTAATAGTTTTCGCAGTTTACTTCAAAGAAGCTCTGTGGATGTGCGCAGGTTGGGCAAACATCTGGTGCATTGGTGCCCACTACGATGTGGCCACAGTTGCGGCATTCCCAAGCCTTGACTTCACTCTTAGCAAAAACTTCTGCCATTTCCACGTTGTGGAGCAGCGCGCGATAGCGTTCTTCGTGATGCTTTTCGATGGCAGCCACGAGACGGAATTTTGCAGCCAGTTCAGGGAATCCTTCTTCATCAGCAGTCTGAGCAAACCCTTCATACATGTCGGTCCATTCGTAGTTTTCGCCTTCAGCAGCAGCGCGAAGATTTTCCGCGGTGTCGCCAATACCATTGAGTTCTTTGAACCAGAGTTTTGCGTGTTCCTTTTCATTTTCAGCGGTCTTCAAGAAGAGCGCAGCAATTTGTTCATAGCCTTCCTTCTTGGCCACGGAAGAAAAATAGGTGTACTTGTTACGTGCCTGAGATTCACCAGCGAAAGCAGCTTCGAGGTTCTTTTCGGTCTGAGTGCCAGCGTATTTGTTGGCCTTTGGCGCTTCTTCTACCAATTCGAGTTTGTCACCTTTTGCATTGCAAACTGGGCATACTGGTTCTACACCGTCTTCTACCTGGAATACTGCGCCGCATACCTTGCATTTATAAGTTTTCATGTTCCTTTTCTCCTTTTCATATAAACCGATTATTACTGATTATTGTCGTCTTGTGCCTTCTTTTGACACTCTGGACAAACATAAAATACTTTAAGATCGTAAGATACGATATCTTCGCCCAACTGTGTTCGCAGCGGTGCGGTTAGATCTTCAAACGTGACATCTGCCAAACGCCCACAGCGTTGACAAATGAGATGATCATGACGCTGAATGTGATCGTAACGATCTCGTTCGCCTGCAAAGGACAGCCTGCGTACCAGGCCTTCTTCGCAAAGCTTTTTGAGATTGTTATACACAGTTGCCTGTGAAACCGCAGGATACTGCTCCCTTAACGCCGCCAACACCTGATCAGCGGTCAAATGATCACGAGAATGGTCAATGATCTCGTAAATGGCTTTTTCATATTTGGTCATAGCTACCACCTTATTTTTTAGAACTGTTCTAAAATTATTGTACTAATTCTAATTAATTTTGTCAACCACTCAGTTAAAATTTTTTCAAAAAAATGAGCAAGCCTCATTGTGAAGTGACCCCAAAAAGTTAGACAATATTTGAAAAAGAAAATTGTTTAAGCAGCCGAAAGGGCTTGTTGTCTGTGAATTGCAGGCGGCAAGCCCTTTAGCTTTTCCTTGATGCGGTGGTTGTTGTAGTAGTCCAGATAATCCAGCAGTTCCAGCTTGAAGTGTTCCATAGATTCAAATTTCTGGAGGTATAGCAGCTCACTTTTGAGTAGACCAAAGAAGTTCTCCATCACAGCATTATCCAAGCAGTTCCCTTTACGACTCATACTTTGACGGATACCTTTCTTTCGTAGCATTCTCTGGTACTGTTTGTGTTGGTATTGCCACCCCTGGTCTGAGTGGAGAATGAGATCCGTCCCGTCCGGTATGGTTTCAAAAGCTTTCTCCAACATGGTGGTGACCATGTTCAGAACGGGACGTTGAGAAAGTGTATAGCTGACCAGATAACCATTGTGTAAATCCAGAATCGGAGAAAGGTATAGTTTCTGACCAAAGAGATTGAATTCCGTCACATCAGTGACCCATTTCTGATTTGGCTTTTCAGCACAGAATTCCCGTTTCAATAAATTAGGAGCAATTTTACCAACTTCTCCCTTGTAAGAACGATACTTCTTAATTCTGACACGGCAGACTAAGCCTAGTTCTTTCATAAGCCGCTGGACAGTCTTGTGGTTGTAAGAAAATCCACGGTTATGTAGCTCAGTCGTGATACGACGGTACCCATACCGTCCTTTGTTCTCATGGTAAATCAGGATGATTTCTGCTTTGACTTCCGTATATTTGTCCGGTACCCTCATCTGTTTTAGATGATAGTAGAAGGTGGAACGAGGAAGTTGAGCGATTTCGAGCAGAAGGGGCAGCGAAAATTCTGTCCTCAGTTTTTGAACTACCTGCGTTTTTTGTGCTGGCGTCGCTCGTCTTCCAAAACCAAGGCTTGCAAGTTTTTTAAGTAAGCATTTTCCGCGCGCAGCCGCTGAACTTCAGCGAGCAAGTCCTCTTCCACTTTGCTTGGCAGTTTCTTCGGTCTTCCCGTACTATTGCGCCCTCGACGCTCTATGGCAAGACCCTCTGGACCTTCTTCCAAATAAATCCGCTCCCAACTTTGAATTCGGCCATGCCCTTGAACATCATAAAGTCTGGCAGCTTCACTGTAGCTAAGGCCATCTTGCATGACAGCCTCTACAACCTGTTGCTTAAACTCCGGTGTGTAGCGTTTGTTTGGTATTCCTTTTGGCATAATAAAGCACCCCATTTGTTTTTTCAGTATATCATACTGTCTAACAAATGGGGTGCAGTTCATTGAGGCTTGCTACCTTATTTATTTTATTCCTGCCAACCTGGCCCATCAAGACGCACGATGTCTTCTGCTGCCAGTTTGTCTTCATCGGTCAGCGGCCGATGGACACGACAAGGATTGCCAAAGGCAACGACACCTGGCGGTACATCGCGCACCACCACGCTGCCTGCGCCGATGACGCTTCCTCGACCGATGGTAACGCCAGAACAGATGGTGCAATTGGCACCGATCCAGACATCATCCTCAATAACGATGGGCGCCGAAACACCAACGGCTTCCTGTGTGCGTTGCTGGGCGTCCATGGCATGACCAGCGCAGCTGATAACGGTGCCCGGGGCGATAAAGACACCGTTGCCAATATGTACCGGCGCGGTGTCGAGGATGACACAGTTATAATTTAAGAAGGCAAAGCCGTGGAAATGGATGTTAAAGCCGTAGTCGCACTGAAAATTCGGTTGGATGCCTACCGGCCCCTTCATGGTACCAAAGAGATCACGCAGAATCTCCTGCTGACGCTCGCTGTCGGTAGGGTTGGTTTGGTTGTATTCCCAGCAGAGGCGGTGCGCCTTTCGCTGACGCGCGCTGAGCTCTCGGTTTTCGCTGACGGCATAAGGTCTGCCGCTGGTCATAACGGTATCTATAAAACGATCAATATTCATGGAATGCTCCTTTTATTTCACAAATGTCAGGGTATCGTCGTCACTCAAAGCCTCTTCATAATGCAAGCCCAGGGCGTCAAAATGGCGCAGCTCTTCGAGGCGGCTAAGCCGTTGTTCCGCCATGAAACGCACCATTTCACCACGCGCCATTTTGGCGAAGGTGCCTTTTTGCTTCACACGACCGTCCACCATTTCGCCAAAGCGCACGCTGATGAAACGTGTGCCGGGTTCAACATGAGGCCGAATGGCGCGGGCATATTCTTCGGAGGCCAGGTTGAGGATAAGACCACCACTTTCATCTAAGGCCTCGTACAACCGCTTACTCCAATAGGCGTAGAGGTCTTTGGCCCCGTCGACGGCCAGCTTCGCCTGCATTTCCAAGCGGTAGGGCATGACAGCGTCGAACGGCCGCAGCACGCCGTAAAGGCCAGAGAGAATACGCAGGTGCTCCTGCAAATAGGCAAGGGCCTCACGATCCAGCACTGCCGGTGCCAAATGCTGATACTGCAGCCCTTCATAAGCAAGCAAGGCCGGCGTCTGCGCCCGAGCTGGGTCAAAGACCGCCAGCCGCTCGATGTTTTCAGCGGTCAGCTTATCGCTGCACTGCCAGAGCTTTTTCAACGCAGGCGCGTCCATGTCACGCAGCTGGGCCGCCAAATGAGCGGCCTCATCAGCAAACAGCGGCTGCGACAGCGCCGAAAGGGTGTCGCTGTCGATGTTCATTTTTTTTGCGGGAGATATGATGATTTTCATGATTTTGGATTCCTTTGTAAGAGTGCGTGGCCGTTGACTTTGAGCCAATCGCGCCAGGTGCGGTAATCGGGAAGAACGCGTTCCACTTCGGTCCAGAATCGAGCGGAGTGGTTCATTTCCTTAAGATGGCAGAGCTCGTGCACCACCACATAGTCGCGCACCGCTTCCGGTGCCAGCATGAGCAGGGCATTGAGGCTCAGGCTGCCTTTGCTGGAGCAGCTGCCCCAGCGGCTGCGCTGAGCGCGCACACTCAACGCCTGCGGCTGAATGCCCACCAACGGTGCAAAATGCGCCACTCGCTGAGAAAAATCGTCTCGAGCAGCGCGTTTCAGGCCTTCAAGCTCGGCTGTGGTCAGTACTTCGCCGCCCCAGTCGTGCTTGCCTTGCGCAAGTTGAGCGCGTTTGCGCGCAATCCAGTCCTGCTTGTCGACGGCAATGCGACGCACCTCAGCGCTGGACAACCCCTGTGGCGCACGCACGATCAGATGGCCATCGTCGGCAATCTGTAAACTGAGTGTGCGGCGCTTGCTGTAAATCACTTCCATGGTCTGCATCAATAATTCACCGGCAACTCATTCAGCCAGTTGGTGAAATCCGTACGGGTGCCGCTGGTGGCCGCTGCATTGCCACGTAGATTGTAACCTACGGTAACATAAGCGCCGCAAAGCTTGGCGATGTCATCGCGGCTTGAACCAGCGCCGCTGCCTTCGGCTTCATAACAGCACACTGGCACGATGGTTTTCTTGTTAAAATCGTAGCTTTCCAGAAACGTGCAGACCGGCATTGGCAAACCACCCCACCAGTTTGGATAAACGAGCACAATGGTGCTGTAATCGTCCATGTTGTCCACCTGCGCCGCCAACGCTGGACGCGCTTGATTCAGCTGCTCTTGCTTAGCCTGCTCATAACTTTTCTCTTCGTCGGACGGATACGGCGTTTCACAGCGAATTTCGAACAGGTCACCGCCGGTTGCCTTCGCCGCCGTCTCTGCCATGATCTGGGTATCTCCTACAACGCCATCATTGCTTTTATTCAGCGTCGCTGCAGAAACAACATCCACATCCGCCGGCAGGTTCGCATTATCCGCCCAAGAAAACACGGCCACCAACGTGCCCCCGCTTGACTTTTCAACCGACTCTTCCGACACGCTGCTCTCAGCGCTGCTTGAAGCTGGTGCGCTCTGAGGCTGCTCATCCTGTCCGCAAGCCGCCAGCACGCCCAACAGCCCCAGCGCCAACACAATCAGCACCATTTTTTTCTTCATCCTTCATGTGCCTCCTCTTTCAATCTAAAAAAATCATACCCTATCTTTCTTTTTTTCGCAACGCCCTACGCGTATGGTGACAAGATCACAGACCGCCACGGTGTTTTTTGCTATTCTTTATGCAGAACACAAGGAGGTTGGATTATTATGGATATCCCTGTTAAAAAGCGCCGAAAAGCACAGGTGGATCACGAACACTGTGTTGCTTGCGGCTGCTGCGTCAAAGTTTGCCCTCGACAGGCCATTCAGGTATGGCGTGGCATCGTCGCCAAGATAGACACCACGCGTTGTGTTGGCTGCGGGCTCTGCGCCCGTGAATGTCCGGCATCGGTCATCAATATAAAGGAGGTATGGGCATGACCAAGCACTGGTACGACTACATGTGGATCGTCTCCCTCACCTATCTGGTGTTGGGCTTCTTCAACATTCTCTTTGCCTGGCTCGGACTGTTCTGCTTCTTCATTCCCCTCATCATCGCCATCGCCAAAGGCAGCAAGGCTTATTGCAACCGTTATTGCGGACGCGGACAGCTCTTCAGCCTCATTGGAGGGCGCCTCGGCCTCTCCCGTAAGCGCGACGTGCCCGCCTGGATGAAAAGCAAAGCCTTTCGCTACGGTTTTCTCGTCTTCTTTTTCATCATGTTTTTTCAAATGCTTTGGAGCACCGCCCTCGTCTTTGCCGGTACCCACAGCCTTAGTCAAGCTGTGACCCTGCTCTGGACCTTCCGCCTGCCTTGGCACTGGGCTTACCACGGAACGCTCTTCAGCCAAGGCGTGGCGCAGTTTGCTTTCGGTTTCTACAGCGTTATGCTCACTTCAACGGTTCTCGGTTTTGCCACCATGATCCTCTACAAGCCACGCAGCTGGTGCGTGTACTGCCCTATGGGCACCATGACCCAGCTCATCTGCAAAGCCAAAGTTTCTGGGCATGAAAAAAAGGACCTGCATCCAGGTCCTCTCCCACTCCATTAATGCCGATCCGCCAGTTTCTGCAGGGCCTCTGCATCGAGCAGTTCCACGCTGCCGCGCGACAAACGAACCAGCCCTTCCGACTGAAAATAACGCAGCATCCGCGTCACCACCTCGCGCGCGGTTCCCAGATGATTGGCCAGCGCCTCGTGTGTAATTTTCAGTGTGGCTGTTCCGTTTAACGCACGCTCTTCCAAAAGCAGCGCTGCCAGCCGTCGATCCATGCTCTGCCAAAGAATCTGCTCCAAAAGCCACATCACCTCGGAAAACCGGCGTCCCATAATCTCGTTCGTCACATTCGCTACCGCTGCCGACTGCTCCATCAAGTTCTGATACACTTCAGCTGGAATCAGCCACAACTGTGCGTCCTGTTCCGCTACAATCGTTACATCAAACCGGATACTGTGCAGCACACACGGCGCCGAAAACAGACAAAGTTCTCCAGGCAGCAGCCGATACAACGTGATCTCCCGCCCTTCTGGCGACAAACTATAGACGCGCAGCTGCCCGCTTTGCAGCAGCAAAAGACCTGTGCAATCCCGCTCACCAGCGTGCAGCACCGCCCCCTTTGGCACCGTGCGCTGTCGCGCCGCTTCATGCAGCACCTGCTGTTGCTGCGTCGTCAACGTTTGCCAAAACGGCAGCTCCGTTTCAAGCCCCATCGTCCAACCTCCCTTGTCACACATTGACAGTCCCTCTCAACTTTTATATACTGAATGAAAGAAAAGCCTTGCAAACTATGAATGAGGGTGAATCACGTGGCAAGACCAAAAAAATGTAGAAGAGTATGTCAACTACCCGATACCAAAGAATTCGTCCCAGCAGGAAAATCTGCCTGCGACGACAACGCCGTCGTATTGACGGTTGATGAATTTGAAACCATCCGTCTCATTGATCATCAGGACCTGTCCCAAGAAGAATGCGGTGCTAACATGCAAATCGCCCGCTCAACCGTGCAGGGGATTTACAACGATGCCCGCAGAAAACTGGCCATTGCCCTTGTTGAAGGTCGGCCCATCCGCATTGAAGGCGGCGACTACCAAATCTGCGATGGCAACGGCGG
>OGRU01002096.1_pt1 | contig 13586 bp, 15 predicted proteins | sample 1553541 | NCBI WGS metagenome assembly OGRU01 (sample SAMEA2580068, study PRJEB22360) | human gut metagenome | biome: human gut; feature: human-associated habitat; material: faeces | place: Denmark | collected 2008/2010
GCTTACTACTGGACCACCGATAAGGACAACGGCACCAAGGCTGACAACAAGGGCGTCAACTCTGCCAAGACCTTCGACGCTGGTGTTGCCATGTATGTTGGCATGAGCCTGCTGTCCGTCGCTGGCGGCGCTGTCGTCATCGGCAAGAAGAAGGAGTTCTAATTAGAGCTTCACTCTAAATGCAAAAAAAGAAAGCCCGCAAGGGCTTTCTTTTTTTGCTCAATGCCGTTTCCGGCCGATCCATGCCGTTCCCGTCAGCGACAGTGCCACGCTCACGGCGTAGATGCCCACGCCCGGGTCGAAGGTCTTGGGGCTGGCCTTGGGCGCGTTCGCGCTGCCGTCAGCAGGGGAGTAGTAGTAATACTTCGCGGCTTCTTTCGTCCACTTGGCGTACAGCGGCATGTCCTGCGTCACTTTTTCACTTTCGGTAAATTTGTACTCCGTGGTAAACGCCGCGTCCGTATACCACCCGCCGAAGTTATACCCCTCCTTGGTGGGATCGTCCGGCTTCGTAGCGGGCAGATTGGCCCGGATTTGTGACTCTGGTTCCGGCGTACCGCCATTCGTATTAAACGTTACTGTCCATACGCCGCTCGCGCCATTCTTAAAAGTTCCCCCAGAAACGGTGATTTTCCCGGAGCTAGAATGATCTAACCATACACTTCCGTCAAATGTTCCTCCTTCGATGGAAGAACGTGCGTCAGGGGAACCGGTAGTAACATACATCGCGTAGCTGTTTTTGTTCTGCGCCGTACATCCGGAGATCACCATACTACCGCTGATAGTCAGATTGCGATAACTGCAACCCCCACCGCCGTGATCATCTCTCCCGGTGCCGGTAGCGCTGCAGCTTTTGATTTTTGCATTGTCGGACAGCGTTGTGGTGCCGCGGTTATCGATTCCGCCGCCTCCGCCGGCTGTACATCCGCTGATCGTCCCGCCGGACATCTTAAAATCACCGTCATTTGTCACCTTTACACCGCCGCCGCTTTTACCTGCGCTGCACCCCACGATATTTCCGCCTTCCATTATAAAGCTTGCCCCCGGCGCCACAAACACGCCGCCGCCGCAATCATTATAGACAATTTGGCCAATATCATTGTTATATTTATACGTGCTCCCCGTGCCGCCGGTGATGACCCCGCCCTTAACGATCTCGGTGCCCGCGTTTTCGTTCAGCGTCCAAAGGCCGGTGGCCTCCTTGACAAACTTGTGTATGGCGGCGGGGTGGCTGTCCACCAGCGTCAGCGTGCCGCTCTCTATCTTGATAACGCTGTCGTTTGCGTCTCTGTTTTCATGTTGCAGCACAAATCCGTTCAGGTCCAGCGTCACATCCTTCGTGACTACCAGCGTATTGCTGATGTCAATGTTGCCTTTCAGCTGGATGGATGTCACCGCAGTGTCTCCCAGCGCCGTCGTCAATTCACTCTCGGTGCTAACGCTCGTGGGCGTCTCCGACGCCCACGCTGCGGTGCTGAGCACCGCAGCAAATCCGCATCCGATATATCGCTTTGCAGACTCGCCAGTTTTCCGTATAACAGTTTATCGTGATGAATCGTCATCCGTTTGCTCCTTTCGCTCCCGTGCGCGCCGAAGCGCGCGCCTCGTATCCTCTTTCCCTCAGTATACCGGATTTTCCAGTTTCCACAACCCGTATCTGCAAATAGGATAACGGTAAAAAATATCCCCCGGCCAAAAGCCGGGGGATGCGTATCTATTTCTCTTCCTCGTGGTACATGGACGGGAACATGGCCTTCAGCAGGTTGTACGTCCGGTTGTGGCTGTCGGTCCACTCGCCGTGCTCCGCCGTCAGCCTTGCCTTATCGCCGTACACCTCCAGCGCGTGGCAGGTGTCCACATAGGCCTTCTGCATCTGCCGCATCCGCGCGCTCATGTGCTGCAAAAGACTCATGATCTTCGCCGGCTTCTCCCGGAAGTACGCGCTGAAGTTGTCATAGGTGATCTCGCTGACGATGGTGTTCTCCAGCGCCACCGCCGTGGTGTTCCGGGGCCGCGACTCCAAAAAGCTGATGACGTTGAAGAAGTCGCCCTCCCGCAAGGTCACTACCTCCACCTGCTCCGGCGTCCCATAGTCGAAGTACACCCCTACGCTGCCGTAGAGGATGTTGTACATACTCATCACCATCTCCTTGGGCCGGCAGATGATCTCGCCCTTCTTATAGCGTTTTTCCGTATGCGGCATAAAAAACCTCCTGAAATGCGCCTGTTGACGCAGCTTGGTGTGCGCCTTGCGCGGAAAATGTGATAAGGTATCAACAAAGTACAAAAAAGGGAACATAAAAGTAAAGCATCGCTGCCTAAATTGTATCATATACGTGCCCCCTTGTCGACACTTTTTCTTGCCAAAACAAACCAAATGTGTCATACTGAGGGGGTAAAGGAAGTGGAACATTTTGAACTATTTTGCCCCAAAACTATCCTCTGATGAGCTGCGTAAAATGAGCGCCATCGCCCTGGCCCATATGGGTGATGCGGTCTATGAAACGCTGGTCCGCACCTGGCTTTGTGTCCACGGTACAGCGACAGGCAAGGATCTGCACCGCGCCACCATCGCCCTGGTCTGCGCCCCCGCCCAGGCGGAAAAAATGCAGAAGGTGCTCCCGCTGCTCACGGACGAGGAGCAGGCGGTCTACAAGCGCGGCCGCAACGCCAACGTCCACACCATGTCCCGCAGCGCCACCCCGGCCCAGTACCATTCCGCCACCGGTTTGGAGTGTTTAATGGGCTATTTATACTTAAAAGGTGATAAAAACCGCGCGGAGGAGCTGTTCCGCGCCATGATGGAGGAAACCTGATATGCCCCTGGATGCCGTATGCCTGCAAGCTGTGGTGGCGGAGCTTTCGCCCCTTGTCGCCGGCAGCCGTATCGAGAAGATACAGCAGCCTGCCCGCGATCAGGTGGTGCTGCTGCTCCGGGGCAGCCGCCGCCTCCTGTTGTCCGCCGGAGGGGGGCAGCCTCGCCTGCACCTGACGGAGCTGCTCCGGGACAATCCCGCCCAGCCCCCCATGTTCTGTATGCTTTTGCGAAAGTATCTGTCAGGCGGAATTATTGAAAAAATTGAACAAATACCGCTGGAACGTGTGGTAAACATACACATTTCCGCCGCCGACGAGTTGGGCGAGCGCCGCCGTTTTTCCCTCATTTTAGAGGCATTTCCTCGCCGCGCCAACCTCATTTTAGCCGATAAGGACGGCCGTATCCTGGACTGCCTGCGCCGCATCGACTTCGAGATGAACCCGGACCGTCAGGTACTTCCGGGCCTGTTTTATCGTTTCCCCGCAGCGCCTGACAAGGTTGACCCCTTCACAGTGGAGAGGGAGATGTTTTCCCGTCTTGCCGCCGTGGCAGGGGAGGATATGCCTGCGGATAAGTGGTTGGTGGACACCTTCAACGGTATCTCACCGCTGGTGGCCCGTGAGATCGCGTTTCGTGCCTGCGGTGCCGTGGATGCCCCTGCGCCGCGGACAGCCGAGACACTTTGGGCCGCGTTCTCCGTATGGCGCGATACTGTGAATGCTAACAACTTTACACCCGTTATGCTGAAACGCTCCGGCGCGCCTATGGACTTCACCTACCTGCCTGTTTGCCAGTACGGCAGCGCGGCAGCGGCAGAGGAGTACGGCAGCTTTTCCGCCCTGTTGGATAACTTCTACGCCAAGCGCGAGCAGGCGGACCGTGTCAAGCAGAAGGGGCAGGACCTGCTGAAAACGGCCAATAACGCCGCCGCTCGTCTGCGCCGCAAGATCACCATGCAGGAAAAGGAGCTTTTGGACAGCAAAGACCGGGATAAGTGGCGCATTTACGGCGAATTGATCACGGCAAATCTGTATCGGATGGAGCGCGGCATGAGCCGCCTCACGGCGCAGAACTACTATGATCCGGCGTGCAAAGACATAGATATTCCGTTGGATGTCCGCCTTTCACCCCAGGAAAATGCCGCTAAATACTTCAAAAAATATACAAAAGCCAAGACCGCGGAAAAATACCTCACAGAGCAGCTGACCAGAGCCGGTGCTGAACTGGAGTACCTGGAGAGTGTTCTGCAGGAGCTGGCGCAGGCTGAGTCCGAGCAGGATTTCAACGATATCCGCGCCGAACTGACCGACGGCGGCTATCTTCGCGCCAAGGGTGGGAAAAAGCAGCCCTTCCAGCGCCCCAGCAAGCCCCGGGAGTTCCGTTCCTCCGCCGGATTGCCGATTTTTGTGGGCCGCAGCAACCGGCAGAACGACCGCCTGACCACCAGGACGGCGGAGAAGTGGGACCTGTGGTTCCACACCCAGAAGATCCACGGCTCCCATGTCATACTGTCCACCGGTGGCGGACGACCCGATGCACAGAGCATCGCAGAGGCCGCCTCTCTGGCCGCCTATTTTTCCCAGGCGCAAAGCAGCACAAAAGTACCCGTTGACTTCACCCAGGTAAAGTTCGTAAAGAAGCCCGCCGCCGCTAAGCCCGGAATGGTAGTTTATACCAATTATCAGACCGTTTTAGCTGACCCGAACGAGGAATTAGTAAAACATTTATTGGTAAAATAGAGCACAAAATATGTAGAAGTTATGCAACAAATTGTGGAGGATACGTCTATGATTGCCTATGCTGTTCTTATGTGGGCCATCGCAGCCCTTTTTCTGCTGCTCGGACTCCTGATCTACCACGGAAAAACGGGGTTGATCCATGAATATCACAGGGAGAGAGTCAGATCGGAGGATATGGCAGCCTATGGCCGGGCCTTTTCCACCGGACTTTTCGCCCTTGCGGGAACACTGGTACTTAGTGGGATTGTCTCTCTTCTGTGGACACTTCCCGGCGCGGTCACCGCTTCTCTGGTGGTGCTGTTCGTCGGTCTTGCGGCGTCATTCGCCATTCTTTGGCGCGTCCAGCGCCGCTATAACGGCGGTATGCTTTGACTGTCAGCAAAAAGGCCTTATCAGGTTGATGGAAAGGCGGCACCATGAAACGCCAGGCGGAAAAAGCGGATATTGTAAAGCGAAAAGTGTTTCACGAGCACATCATCCTACTGACCGAGGGGCGTTTTCTCATGTTGGCGGTACTGGCTGTTATGGTGTGGCTCCCGTATCTCTTTGTGCGGGACAGAATGGCCGGAATGACGCCGGCATGGTGGGAGATACCCTTTCTCCTGCTGGTAGAGGTGTCGTTGTACTACGCACTGCTTCGTCAGTTCTGGTACAGATGCTTTGGGTGCCTTGTGGTCACGGAGGACGAGATCGTTTGGAAGTGTTCCTTTATGCGGACAGTGCGGCTGAGAAAGACGGAGATTCGATATACCGGCATCGACTACCGCTGGCCGGGTTCGGCGCGAAAAGCGGTTACGCCTGTAGATATGGCGTATTTCTCCACGATGCCTTACCCGCAGGAGTGCCGGAACAAGAGCTATCTGCTGCGCAACAAAAAGAGATTTATTAAATTCCCGGCCGGTGAGAAGCTTTGCCGCTATATGAGTGAGTGGCTGCCGGAGCCGTATGAGAGGGTGTTTGCCGCAGCCAGCGATGGCTATGAAGCGCGGCGCAGAAAGAGGGAGCGCAAGCGCGGAAGAGAAAATGAAATGAGTCGAAAACTCTGAAAAAGACCGCCTTTCGGCGGTCTTTTCGTTATTCTCACGCTTCGGCGGGTGCATCGCGGAACAGAATGGTGATGCACCACAGGCCGGCAAGCCCCACCAGTGCGTAGATAACACGGCTGATGGCCACGGCCTGGCCGCCGAAAATGGCTGCCACGCAGTCGAAGCGGAACAGCCCCACGGCGCCCCAGTTCAAAGCGCCGATGATGACCAGTACCAGAGCGATACGGTCAAGAACCTTCATATGACAAAGACCTCCATTCTGAAAAGACTACTGCTTTGTATAGCATTTCCCTGGCAACATCGTATATACACAAAAAAATTTTCAGTTTGCCTGAATAAATTTGGAAAAGCGATTGCAAAAGCAGCGTTAATTTGGTATTATCAGTATAGAACAATCTGTACACGACCATGTACATATACAAAAGGAGGAGACCATGAACAAGAAGTTTGACAAGCTGGGTTTTTATCCTGCGGATATCCTGCTACCCAAGGGCCAGGACATGAACAAGTGGGCGGTCGTCGCCTGCGACCAGTTCACCTCTGAGCCGGAGTACTGGCAGGCAGTAGAGAAAAAAGTTGGCGATGCGCCCTCCACCCTGCGCCTGATCCTGCCGGAAGCCAATCTGAAGGCACCCAACGTGGACGAGTACATTGAGAATATCAATAACGCCATGAAGAAGTATCTGGCGGACGGCGTGTTCGAGACGCTGCCCGACTCCCTGATCTACATCGAGCGCCAGCAGTCCGACGGCAAGATCCGCCACGGCCTGATCGGTATGGTGGACCTGGATGCTTACGATTTCACCCCCGGCTCCGGCGCACTGATCCGTGCCACCGAGGGCACCGTGCTGGATCGCATTCCGCCCCGGGCCAAGGTGCGCCGCAACGCGCCCATCGAGCTGCCCCATGTGATGCTGCTGATCGACGATCCTGACAAGACCGTTATTGAGCCCCTGACTGCCGCTGCCGAGGGGATGGAGAAGGTGTATGATTTCGACCTGATGCAGGACGGCGGCCACATCCGCGGCTTTAAGCTGTCCGATAAGCAGATCGATGCTGTGGCCAATGCTCTGGAGGGCCTGACCACCGATGAAGCCATGCAGAAAAAGTACAACGTCTCCGGCGTGGCGCCCCTGCTGTTCGCCGTGGGCGACGGCAACCACTCTCTGGCTACTGCCAAGGCCTGCTATGAGGAGCAGAAGAAGGGCAAGACCCCCGAGGAGTATCTGGCGCTTCCCGCCCGCTACGCACTGGTGGAGGTGGTCAATAACCACGACGATGCCCTGCAGTTCGAGCCCATCCACCGGGTGCTGTTCGGCGTGGATCACCAGAAGTTCATGGACGCCTTCCGCGCCGCCTATCCCAACGCCTATGAGGGCAAGGGCGACGGCCACACCATCGAGTTCGTGTGGAACGGCGAGAGCCACTTCATCACTGTGCCCGACCCCAAGGTGCAGCTGGCGGTGGGTACGCTACAGGGCGTTATTGACCAGTACCTGAAGGACAACGGCGGCGAGGTGGACTATATCCACGGCGACGACGTGACCCGCGAGCTGGGCAGCAAGCCCGGCAATATGGGATTCCTGCTGCCTGCCATGGGCAAGGAGCAGCTGTTCAAGACCGTCATGGCCGACGGGGTGCTGCCCCGTAAGACCTTCTCTATGGGTCATGCTCAGGATAAGCGCTACTACATCGAGGCCCGCAAGATCGTTAAGTAAGGCTGGCGCGGTCGCGTACAGTGTGCTATAATAGTGCTGCGGCAATGCCGCAGCACTATTTTTTATGAGGAACCGCTATGAAGTGTATGGAAAAAGCATATGCCAAGGTGAACCTGACGCTTCAGGTGGGCAGCCGACGTCCGGATGGCTATCATGCTGTAATGTCTGTTATGCAGCGCATCAGTCTGTGGGACACCGTAACAGTGGAGCGCGGTACAGGGCGCGACACACTGCTTTGCAGTGTGCCGGTGACGGAGAACGTCGACGACAATCTGTGCATGAAGGCAGCGCGAGCGTTTTTTGCTGAAACGGGGACGAAAAGCGACGGCGTGACGATCACGTTGGAGAAACACATTCCCGGGCAGGCGGGACTGGGCGGCGGCAGCAGCGACGCGGCGGCGGTGCTGCGGGCGCTGCAGACACTGTACGCGCCGGATATAAGCGACGGCAGGCTGGAAACGCTGGCGGCAAGGCTGGGCAGCGATGTGCCGTTTTTTATCCGGGGCGGTACGCAGTTGGCCACGGGCAGGGGAGAGGTCGTTTCGCCGCTGTCGCCGCTGACGGCGGGTTGGTTCGTGGTGGTGAAGCCCGATGAGGGCTATTCCACGGCAGAGATGTATCGACGGCTGGATGAGCCAGGTTCGGTGCTGGTACGGAACAGCCGCTATATGCAGGACGCGGTGGCGGCGAACAATGTCCATGCGGTGGCGGTGGAGCTGCACAACAGCTTTGAGCGGGTGGTGCCGAAGGACAGCAGCCTGAGGACCATCAAGGACGCGCTTCGGGCGCAGGGCGCGCTGGGTACGCTGCTCAGCGGCAGCGGCAGCGCAGTGTTTGGCCTGTTCGACGATCAGAGTGCGGCTGCTGCGGCAGCGGAGGCGCTGAAAAAAACATGGCCGTGGGTATTTGTGGCTCGACCGGTATAAAAATACGAAGCACCGTCCAAAATGTAGGCAAATCTACAAAGGACGGTGTTTTTTATGCATACATATATAAATAAATGGAGACCTATCGAAATCGCGGTGCTGTTAGCGTTGGCGGTAACGCTGTTGGTGGGCGCGGCATCGCTGCACCGGCAGGACGGCTTGCAGGGAAAAAGGATCCGCCTGCACGTTATTGCCAATTCGGACAGCGAGGGTGACCAGGCCATGAAGCTGCTGGCGCGGGATGCGGTGTTGACACGCGCCGAGGCAATCCTGCGTCAGGCATCGAACAGGGAGGAGGCGATGGAGGATCTAAACGCGGCACTGCCGGAGCTGGAGAGGACGGCCTATGATGCCTGCGGCGGGGCGTACCCGGTGCATGCGGCGCTGGAGATGGCGGAGTTCCCACGGAAGGAGTACGAGGGCTTTGCTCTGCCGGCGGGAGAGTACATGGCGCTGCGCGTCATCATCGGCGAGGGTGCCGGCCGGAACTGGTGGTGTGTGGTGTACCCACCGCTGTGCATGGCCTCCTGCACAGAGTTGGAGGATACGGCGCTGCGCGCCGGGCTGGACGGCGACGATGTGCAGCTTATCACCGAAGCGGACAGCGGATATGTGTTGAAATTCCGCGCTGTGGAGCTGTGGGAACGCCTGCGGCAGTGGTTGGGAAAATAGATGTGAAAATAAATGGGAGGAGTGCGCGAAAAAACTGTTGACAAACAAGAGAAAACCTGTATAATAGTTTTTGTTCGTCGGAACACAGCGGGATTGTGTAAAGGTAGCACAGCGGACTCTGACTCCGTATGTGAGGGTTCGAATCCTTCTCCCGCTGCCATATTGAGTGACCAAAATAGATACACTCACCTGAAACCCCTGAGAAATCAGGGGTTTCAGCGTTTTTATGCCCTATTTTTTCAAAGCGTGTTTTATAGATACACAAAGCCAATATAGAGCGTTAGGCAGGACTTGAACTAAATCCACAGCCTATTTCCGCCCTGTTCTAAAGAGGGCTATGCTTTTTCGGGCGCTTTTTCGCTCGCCTCCCTAAAATAATATAATAAATTTTTAGATAGTGGTTGGTATCATATTTTGATACCAACCAAAAAACTTTCGGGCCGGTTTCCTACTTCGGATACCGGCCTTTTTTTCATGGAAAGGAGTTTTTACTGTGAATGACCACAACAAGGAGCAGCAGTTCCGCTACCTCGAGGAAGTCTGCATTCCCTTGCACCGTGCTGGGTTTGAAACCCAACCTCTGGACGAGTCTCAACTGCCTGTCCATTGGAATGGCACACCTCTCTGCCGTATCACCGGCAAGGGCAGCGTATTCTATCGGCGGGAAGATGTGGATACACCACTGGCAGAGGATGCCCTCTTCCGTGTCGAGGATATCGCCGCCCGAACGATGGAGTATATGACCGCTATGGAAAACGCTCAGCAGCTCGAAGCCAGCGGGCTGGAGGGCAACTACCGCATCCTTGCCGACTTCAACGGTACCGTGTTGGCAGGAAGTCATAGCAAATATGGTGTCCAATTCGTCACATGGGATTGGGACTACGAACGCACGAGCGTGACCCATGGTCACTATTTCATGGAGAACTACGATGGAGCAAAACAGGACTTTGTCACACGATCCGGTCTCATTCACAAAGAGCAGCTCTTCAGTCCGGAGCAGATGACCGAAATCTACCGTTGCTGCGCAGACTCTGTGGACGGGGAGTTTTTTGAACTCACGGATAAGCAGGAAGAAGTGATTCGCAGTGTCCAACAGCAGATTGAGGTGTGCGTGCAAGATCTGAACGAGCGAATCCGGCAACAAGAGGAGGCGCTGGAGCAGGCTTCGCAGGAGCAAACAATGTAATACATGGCACGGGCCGGAGTTTTAGCAATAAGACTCCGGCCATTTTTATTATGGAGGAAATGAAATGCCACAGGTAAACAGAAGAAGCTCATTAGGGCACTGGTATGCCCCCGTCTTTGCCCCAGACTTTCCCCGCGACCCGCCGGAGATTCACGGTTGCACACTTTTTGAGCGTTGCAACGGCTGTCCCTATCCAGGGCATGGCTTCATCTGTTGGCAGAGTGAAGATACCTGCCTGCGGACCAGAATGAACAAAATCAACGGATTGGAGGAAAACACAAATGATGATTCAAGCGGTTCTCGGTAATCCTAACCACCCGGAATACGGAGTAGCAACCATCCCATTCCCCATCCCCCGCGACCAGTACGCACACTGCATGGAGCTTTTAGAGGCGTTGGAGATCGGCGACGCGGTCAAGGCGGACTGCAAGGTGGTGGAGTTTGACAGCGCCTACAACGTTCTCAAACGCATGGAGCAGTGTACAGTCAATGTGGAGGAGCTGAATTACCTCGCCAAACGGCTGGACAGCTTCGGCACCGGCGAGGCCACGCAGTTTCAGGCGATGGCCCACAAGCTGGAGCTGTTTGAGTTAAAGGATCTCATCAACCTGACCTTCTGCTGCCAGCAGGCCACGGTCATTACCGACTTTTCCGACCTCGCCGCTGTTGGCCGCGACCACTACATACACCTGCACGGCGGCAGCGCAAGCGTGGATGAACTGAACGCGCTGGACGGCAAGGGAACCGCACGGCAGCTCATTGAAAGCGACAGCGGCAAAATTACTCCCTACGGCGTGGTTTACGACAACGGCATGAAGTTAGAGCAGGTCTATGACGGCCGGTTCTTCCCCTGCTATTACTATGAGCCGAATGCCATCACCGTTGCGGTGACCTCCAAAACCGAGCCGGAGGACACAGAACATATCACATGGCTGTTCCTCCCTATGGTGCAGGAGGAGATCGACCGCGCCCTCCTTCGCGGGGGCATCACAGATCCCGCCGATGTCCGCCTGCGGCTGGAGGACAGTCAGCTCCCCAATGAGGTGGATATCCTGTTGGATATGGAGTACGAAATCCTCTCCGACCTCAACGAACTGGCAGCGGCGACGGATGGGTTATCAAAAGCGGATATGGAAAAGCTGGGCGCCGTGGTCATGTTGGCAAAGCCAAAGTCTGCGGCACAGATCAAAAACCTTGCGGAAAGCCTCGACCTCTTTGACTTCGCCCCCGGCGTGCATACACCGCAGGAATACGGCAAGTACATGATCCAGCAGTCCGGCCGCTTTGAGTATGACGAAAATCTCGACGCTTTTTATGACTATGAAAAGTATGGCACGGAGCGCATGAACGACGAGGACGGAATGTTCACCGACCGGGGCTACATCGCGTACAAGGGCTATGCCAGCATGGAGGAAGTGATGAACGGCAGCCAGAGCAGCCGCATGGAGATGGGAGGGATGATGTGATTATTCAAGCAGAACTCAGACGGAAACAGTCCGAGTACGAGGGGGAGTCCTGTGCCGCGGATAAGGTCATTGAGCTGCCAAGCCCGCAGTTCCAGCAGTTCAGCCGCGCACTGCTGGCTGACTACGATTTCATCGCAGAGAACAAAAATGCCATCCGACACGATGATGACGCCAGGCACTGCCTGCTCATCCTTGACGCAGAGGGAATGGACGGTTTCCTTGTTGACCCACAGGGGCACAACTATGCCCGGTACAGCGCCTTTGTTCCCAACGCCCGCAGTTTGCTGACGCCGGATATGGGGATCGACCGCAGCTATCTTTCGCCGGCAGAGCCTTGGCGGGATGAGAGCCGGGATGAAATGCTCCGCATGACGCTGCGTGTCGAGGGAAAGCCGGACTACACCCTCATCCTCCCTGCCGACGAGAAATACCTCGATGCTGTGAAGGCTTACCTCGATATTGATGTTTTCGCGAATGCCATGCTCTGTGATATTCGCTTCAAGGTGCCTTATATCGGGGAGCTGATCCGCGATACGGATTGCCCCGCCGTGGAGGATTACAACGATTTTGCGGAATCCTTGGAGGACATCTGGCAAAAGGACGGCGCGCTCCTGACCTACGCCGCCGTGCTGGAGGCCGAGAAACCGGAAACCCTGCACCGTGCCTGTGAACTCCTGCAAGATCTGGATAACTACCAACGCATCGTAGAGGATGCCTACGGTTACGGACAGCAGCGATTGCAGGAAACGCTGGGACTGGACGATGAGGCCATCTATGAGCTGGACGGCTACATGGATTTTGAGCAATACGGTCAGGACTGCATGGAAAACGACTGTGTGACAAAAACAGAGTTCGGCCTGCTGCGGCGCTTGGAGCCGCCCTTCCCGGAGCAGCGGCGGGGACAGCGGATGATGTAAGCAAAAGCGGCTCGATCCAAATGGATCAAGCCGCTTGATAGGCAGATAAACTGGAATTGTGCGTTTGAAGCGAAGCAAAATACGAATGCACCGCAGCAATAAATTTCTGTTTAACGATTTCTTTTTCCTGTATTTTCTGTCCCTCGGATTTCCTCATGATAGAAATAATCCACAATCACCGGATGTCCCTGCGGGACTCTTCCATAAGGCATTTCATTATCCGCAAAGGGACAATCATACTTCTTAGCCATTTCCTCAGCTTTTACTTCAAGCGCTTCAAAGTAGCTGCGGTTATGCTTGTTATAGATCTCATCGTAAAGCGGTACAAGATCAGGATATTTTCCGGCGATATAATCCATAATTGTCTTTTTGAAACCGCCTCGAAGATTGAGATTTTCGAGCCAGAACAGATCGCACTGATCCTTTACCCGCTCAAAGATTGCTTCAAAATCCGTGATACCGGGGAATACCGGGGATACGAAACAGACTGTACGGATACCTGCTTCATATACCTGCTTCATAGCAGAGATACGGTGCTCAATGCTCGAAGCAGAGTCCATATCGTTCTTGAAATTTTCATCTAGTGTGTTGATCGACCATGAAACGGTTACACGTCCAAGCTTCTTCAGCAGATCAATATCCCGTACCACAAGATCCGACTTTGTGCAGATCAGAATATCTGCGTCACTGCCGATCAGCTGCTCCAGAAGTTTTCTGGTATTCCCGAATTGCTCCTCCTGTGGATTGTAGCCATCTGTCACAGAACCGATGACCACCCGCTGTCCGGCATATTTCTTCGGATTTTTAATTTCCGGCCAATGCTTCACATCAAGGAAAGTGCCCCATTCCTCCTTGTGCCCGGTAAAGCGCTTCATAAAAGAAGCATAGCAATACTTGCAGGCATGTGTACAGCCCACATAGGGATTGACCGAGTAACCGCCTACCGGCAGACTAGACTTAGTCATGATGTTCTTTGTTTCCACCTCACGAATGAGGATTCCATTTATTACTTCTTCCATGATTTCTGTACCTCTAACACTTTATTAAATTCTTCCGGCATTTCCTGAATCATATTTTCATCCCCTATGATAGGGACAA
>OGRU01002097.1_pt1 | contig 13584 bp, 10 predicted proteins | sample 1553541 | NCBI WGS metagenome assembly OGRU01 (sample SAMEA2580068, study PRJEB22360) | human gut metagenome | biome: human gut; feature: human-associated habitat; material: faeces | place: Denmark | collected 2008/2010
ATATTAAAAAAAGAACTTCATCATATATTAACTCAGCAAAAAAACTATCGACTTCGTCCACAAATCCCTTCAAAGATAGAAAATATATAATTCTGTTCAACAAACAGATAATAAAAATGAATGATTTCTATTCAACAAAAATAGATAAAAAATGAATAATTTCTGCCCAGCAAAAAACAGAAACCGAAAAATACCATAGCATCCTATCTGTGGCCTCGGAGCAAGTGTTGGATGCGAGCGCCTAAGCGAACATTCAACACGCCGCGACTAAAGTCACAGATAGGATGCTATGGTATTTTTCGGTTTCGTCTGTTATGGAAGATTTCATCTGTTATACCAGTTTCCGTCTGTTATAGAAAGCCCCCTTTTGTTAGCAAATCATTTTCTATCCCTATATCCACATTTCCTCTTCGATCCAGTCCAATGCCTCTTCATAATCTTTCCGTGCTTCCTCGATTTTCAGAGGGTCCTGTCTGTCAAGGATTCTCTCAAACTGCTGGGTTACCATCTCAAGCTGTTCTCTGAGTTCTCCTGTGGTTTCTTCATAAAGCCGTTCACCGCGAAGAAGGAGGACTTTATTTTTCTCCTGTTCTCTTGGCGGGATTTTAAGATAAGAAAGTTCCCTCATGCGGGCTTTCATCTCTTCTTCTGTCATGCTGTTTTCCTGATTCTTTATGAGACGGGTTACGGTCTCTCCTGTGGAGACGATTTTAGCCTCGACTTCAAGTAACGCATTAATATCATAAGTATAAGTAATGTCAATCTGTTCCTTTCCAGCCTCGTTATCCGGGACGGTAAGTTTTAATGTTCCAAGGGAAACATTGTTTGAGGCAAATCGGCTCTCGCCCTGTAATATGTGTATTTCTACCTGTGTCTGGTGATCGTAAACAGTAAAAAAGTGCTGGGTTCTGCTCGCCGGGATTACGGTGTTTCTCTCGATAATCGGGCAGAAATGATTACCTTCTAAATGGTCATTCTCTGTCTTCACAGATACTTCCGTTCCAAGAGTAAATGGGCAGACATCGGTAAGGATGACTTCTTTTACCGCTTCTTTTCGCTCCTTCATCGCTGCCTGGATTGCCGCTCCAAGTGCAACTGCCTCATCCGGGTTAATGCTTGTATCCGGTACTCTGCCAAATAATTTGCCGACAAACTTACGGACAAGCGGCATTTTTGTTGTGCCGCCGACTAAAACAACTTCATCAATTTCCCGCGCCTTTACACCAGCATCAGAAAGGCTCTTTCTTACTGGTGTTTTGATGCGATCTAAAAGCTGGCTGCTCATTTTCTCAAAAGCACCTCTTGGAATCAGTGTTTCTACTTTTTCCCCATTAACAGATGCCTGCATCCGGTAAAAGCCATCTCCTGTGGCATTGCATTTGCTTTTTTCTGCCTGATTACGATAATAAGACTTCTCTTTTAGTGAAAGACTTTCTTCTGTAAGTCCGTGTTCTTTATAAAATTCCTCAACAATCAGATTTGTAAAGTCCTCGCCACCAAGATAATTATCTCCTGCAACAGCCCTTACCTCAAGAATATCGTCAAACAGCTCAAGGATGGACACGTCAAAAGTGCCGCCGCCAAGGTCAAAAACAAGAAAGCGGGTATTATCATTTTTCTGATAAAGGCCATAAGCAATCGCTGCCGCTGTCGGCTCACTGATAATTCGCTCGACTTTCAGTCCTGCCAACTCTCCTGCCTGCTTTACCGCTTTTCGTTTTACCTCATTAAAATATGCCGGAACACTGATAACTGCCTCCGTTACTTCCTCTCCAAGATACACTTCCGCATCTTCTTTTAAAGAACGAAGCACCATTGCTGAAAGGTCGGTTGCTGTAAAAATTTTATTTCCTAACTTAAATTCCTTCCGGCTTCCCATACTTCTCTTAAATAAATTTGCGGTCTGGTCTGGATAAACCGCCATTCTCTCTAACGCTGTTTTTCCTACATAAACCTGATCATTTTCATCTATGCTGACTACTGATGGAGTCAGTCTTTCTCCTAATCGATTTGGAATAATTTCAGGTCCATGTTCTGTATAATACGCCGCAAGAGAATTTGTTGTTCCTAAATCAATTCCAATAATCACCGTGTTTCCTCCTGTAATCTTGTTAAAATCTGCGCTTTTCGATAAACAATCTCTGCCCATTCCTCTTCGTCCATCTCCGATTGTAAAGACCAGCCTTTCTTTTCTAATTTTTCAAGAATGGAAAGTGCCTTTTCTAAATCTTTTCGGCTCTTTGCTCTTATTGCAATATATCTTGCCCGAAGTAGTTCAAGTTCATCACTGTTTGCTCCATTTTCTTTTGCCAGTTGAAGGATATCTTTCACTCTGTCCTGTTCGCCAAATGACAGATACATACGAATCAACGTACAGTATGGTCTTGCATGGTATGGATACAGAGCTGTCGCTCTCTGATAATCATTGATTACTTCCTGGTACCTTCCAAGATACAGACAGGCTTCCTGACGAAGCAGATATGCAGGATAATACTGTGGGTCAAGCGCAATAATTTTATCGCAGATATCAAACATTTTTGCATATTCCTTTTTTCTGCGCCAGATATCCGCCGCTGTATGGTAATAACTTACTTTTTGTGAAAAATCCTGCTCCGCTTCCACCGCTTTTTCTATGTAATCCATTACTTCTAAAAGACTGCCTTCCTGTCCATCAAGAATCAAATCTGCCTTTGCAGAGGCAATCGTATAATATGCATAGCCAAGGCGTGCCATCTGTCTGGTCGTTTTCTTTGTTCCATCTGGACGAAGCTTTTGTATTGCGTGAAGCCACGGAACAAGATGTTCTAACGCTTCTGCATCCTTATTAACCGTTAAGAAAATTCTGCCCTTTAAGTTGTGGTAGTCAAGATAATGCTCCTCATCTGGAACAAAGCCATCCATCAGCGCAATGCCATCTTCAAATCTGGAATTCTGATAATAGCACCATGCAAGTTCCATAAGACCATCCTGATCTAAAAGACTATCTTTATATTTTGGCTCCAATTCCGCTATCACATACACATTTGCCTTGTTAAGATCTGCCACAAGCCGTTCATCTACCGGGCTTTCTTCTAACAAATCAAGAATAGACTCTCTTGCCTCTCGATAGCGTCCCTCGTGAAGTATTGATTCCATCTTTCCGGTTCTTGCAAGAAATGATTCCGGATGTGCTTCTAATACCGCATCGTACAATGCAATCGTTCCATCCCATGTATCTTTTTCCTGACAATATCGTCCATAGCAGCATACAATCCGTTCTTCCTGTGGATACTTCTTTGCAAGAGAACGGAAAATCTCACCGCCCTCTTCCTGCTTTTCCCTCTCTTCATCACTGTAAAGAAGCCTTGCCTTTTCTAATAAAATATAAGGATGGCAAATATCATAATTTGCTTCTATAAAATGATATTCTTCCCACGCTTCTTTCCGCATACCAAGATCTGCATACTGGCGAAGCTTATGGTAATGTTCGATATAATCATCGACATCCTCACTAACATCACCCTCAAATAATTCATAATTTAACGCACCATTATAGCGGACAACCTGCTGCAAAAAGTCAACGTAAGGCTCTGGAAACAGTTCTAGGAGTTCCTTTCGATTCCCTGTAATAGAAAATGTCTGATCAATCTTTTTCCATACTGGTGATGGCAGACGGAAATTCTCCATTAAAAATACAAGAAATCTCTGGCGTACTTCCTCGCCGCTTTCTAAGCTGATACAGATATCTTCTGAAAAAAGCTTTTCCCACTCCTGCTCGTCAATTCTCCGATAAAAATTTTTGTAAAGCTGTTCGCACCGGGAAATAAATTCCTCTGCCGGAGAAAGATTTTCTGGCTCTTCTTCCTTTTGTCTGGCGTATTTTAGCGCTTCTTCATAAGCTTCCCTCAGACGCTTAAATCCGTCCGGGTCATCTTCCGGATTCACTGCATGAAGCCTCGCCCGATATGCTTTCTTAATTTTCTTTTCTTCTTTTGTCGCTTCTATTCCTAATGTGTTAAAAAAATCATTCATCTTTATAACTGCTTAAATACTTCTCCTATCTTATCATTAATTATTAAATCTGCCTGAGAATCTCTCTCTGTCTTTGACTTATTAATTAAAATGAGATGACTTCCCTTAAAATAATCAATCAGCCCAGCTGCCGGATAAACAACAAGAGAGGTTCCTCCAATAATCAGCACATCTGCCTGACTGATATACTGTACCGTTTTTGAAATGACTCTCTGATCAAGTCCTTCCTCATATAAAACAACATCCGGCTTAATCAGTCCGCCGCACTCGTCGCATTTTGGTGCACCCTCGCTGTTTTTTACATAAGCAGCATCAAAAAACTTGCCGCACCGCATACAGTAATTTCTGTGAATACTTCCGTGGAGCTCTAATACATTCTTACTTCCTGCCATCTGGTGAAGCCCGTCAATATTCTGCGTCACAACCGCACGACATTTTCCCTGTGCCTCCCACTCTGCAAGCTTATAATGTGCTGCATTCGGCTTGGCATCGAGTGCCATCATCTTATCTTTATAAAAATCAAAAAAGTCCTTATTTCGTTTCATGAAAAAGGTGTGGCTGACGATGGTTTCCGGCGGAAAATCATATTTCTGGCTGTATAGTCCATCTGTGCTTCGAAAATCTGGAATACCGCTCTCTGTAGAAACACCGGCACCTCCAAAAAATACCAGGTTATCTGTTCCATCAATAATTTCCTTTAACTTTTTGATTTTTTCGTTCATAACATGTACCTCCTTACATCACTGTATCTATATACTTGTTAAAAATATTTCTGCCAAAAATTACTTTTCAAACATGCTCTATATCAAATCATAAAAATAAGCACATTCACAAGCCCTAATATAAGGCCAATCACCGCTCCAAGATTTACAATCGCACCAAGTTCCTTACTCATAATAGAAAGTACCAGTTCCTCAACTTCTTCTACTTTCATCGCATTGATCCGCTCCTCAACTACAGCTGAAAGCTTTAAGGAGGAAAGTAATGCCGGCAGTTTTTCTTCTATGATTCTCTTATAAAGCCTCCAGAGAAATTCCGGGTCGTAAATTCCCTTTTCTTCAAAGAATCCTGTTACTTCCGGTATTGGCTTTGCCTGTAATTCTTCGGATGCTGCCACTACCTCTTTTTCGATATAGCCTCTGGCATTCTCTGCTATGTAGGCATCAATCCCTTCCTGAATCTGTCCGGCGATTTTCTCAATAAAAGAACCGCCAAGCATCATCCCAAACATGGAATCCGCAAGCTTTCTCTGTGCCTCCTGCACTACCTTATCTACGATCAGCTTACCCGGCTCCATCGCAATAACTTTTTCTGAAAGGAAGTCTGTTAAATCTTCTTCAACCGATGCAGCAAAATCATCCACTTTCTCTTCTTCCACAATCTTTACTGCCGCAGAATGAAGTGTATCTTCAGATTGTTTTTGTTCTTCTACCCATGCCTGTATATGACTTTTAAACTCTTTTTCTGACTCTTCAGAAAGAAGCTTCTCTCCCATATACTCTGGTGTTAAAAGCTGTGTTTCCACGACATTACCAACGGCTTTTGCCAGCCTTGCCTGTCCTCTTGGAATTACGCCTGGTGTAAAGGGAAGTCTCTTTCCAAATACCCTGACTTCCTTTCTCGGGCGAAATAACATCTTTACCGCGATCCAGTTTGTCACATAACCAATAATTGCCCCGATAATTGGTGTGACAATATATTTCCACATAGTTTATTCCTCCTTTTTCAGAGTACATTCAACATATTTCTGAATAATTACATATTATCATATCCTGTTGCAAATGCAAGAATCAAGTCAGGATTCCGCTTCTGCCACTTTATCATTATCTAAGCCATTCCAGAAATTCTCCAAAACCTGTCCGCAGTTATTCCGGTTCACCGCATAATAGCTCTCCCATTCTTCCGGCAACAGGCTTTGATTATCCCTTTCTAAAAAACGTTCATCCATTAAAAGAATCGTTCCCACATCTTCTGCTGTCCGAATCACTCTTCCAGCAGCCTGCAGCACTTTGTTCATTCCCGGATACCGATACGCATAATCATATCCTTTTTTTTGCTGTCTGTCAAAGTATGCCCGTATGACTTCTCTCTCATTACAGATTTGCGGCAGGCCAGTTCCCACAATCAGCACGCCGATAAGACTGTTTCCTGTAAGATCAATACCCTCTGAAAAAATACTGCCAAGAACACAAAAACCGATAAGCGGCTTTCCTGACTGTTCCCGAAACTTTTCAAGGAAAGCTTCCCTGCTTCTTTCTTCCATCGAAGGTTCCTGCACAATAATTTCCGAAACCAGCGCAAGATTGCTTTGTTCTGCCATCCCATACACGCTGGTAAGCATTTCATAGGAAGGAAAAAATATCATATAGTTCCCCGCCTTTTTTTCTAAACAAAGTTCCAGATAACGAATCATTTTTCCGTATTCCCACTCGCCTCGTCTCGTATAGCGACTCGTTACATCTTCCGTGATGGCAAGAAGCCGATTTTCTTTCGCAAATGGCGAAGCTATCTGGTATGCCTCAAAGCGGTTACCGCCGAGAAGCTGCCTGTAATACTGCACTGGCAAAAGTGTTGCCGAGAAAAAAATACTTGAACGGCTATTTTCAATATATTCCTCCAGCTTATCAGACGGATTCACACAAAAAAGCCGTAATAAAAAGTCTCGTCCCCGCTTCTCACTATAAATCTCATAACCGCTGTCCATACTGTCTAACATCATATAGAAATGCGTAAGCTTAAAATAAAATTCGACAATCTCCTCGCGCTCCGAAAAATTATCGTGGTCAGCAAGATATTCTTCTAATGGCCCAATCAGATGAAAAATAGGAAAATACATCGCATCCACATTCTCATGCAAGCTGAAACGGGTCCCATCTTGTGCCTGCTTTTCTAACTTTCTGAGTGCCATAACACAATTACCTAGCTTTTTAAATAAAAATCGGTTCCTGTCCTTAAAATATTTTTTCGGTACTTTAAAGTCACTCTTTGCAATGTCTGCGCTATACATCTCTCTCGCCCGGTCAAGCAAGTTATGGGCTTCATCAATAAGATAAATATTCTGCCGCAGACTTCCTTCTATAAGACTCTTTCTATTTACATGCGGGTCAAATACATAATTATAATCACAAATAATACAGTCCGCCCACACCGCTGCCTCAAAAGACAGTTCATATGGACAAACCTTATATTTTTCAGCAAATAAAAGAATATTCTCCCGGCTGATCTCGCACTCTGCAGTAAGCAGTGCATACAGTGCCTCGTTAATCCGGTCAAAATGTCCTTTTGCTCTCTCACAACTTTCCGGATTACACTGCATCTCTTCCTGAATACAAATTTTTTCTTTTGCCGTAATCGTTACTGCTGAGAGAAATAATCCCTGCTTTTTTAGCAGCTTTATCGTATCCTCCGCCACTGTCCTTGTAATCGTCTTTGCCGTGAGATAAAAAATATTTTCTGCTTTTTCTGCTCCAAGTTCTTTTAGGGCAGGATAAAGCGTAGAAATCGTTTTTCCAACTCCTGTCGGAGCTTGCAGGAAGATGTGCTTTTTATTCTCCATCGCCTGGTAGGCAATTGCTGTCATTTTCTTTTGCCCCGGCCGAAAAGAAAAAGGAAACTGCAATGCCTGAATGCTTGCATTTCTCTTTTCCCTTGCTTCTACATAATACGCTGCCCACATCCGGTAAGCATCCAATACTTCCGCAAACCACAAAGATAACTCTCCCATAGTATAACAATAAAAAATTCTCTTTATCTGCTCAGTTTCTAAATGACAATATGTAATTTGTACCCCTATCTTCTCTAAATCCTGCTTCACTCCATACATGTACGCATAACACTTTGCCTGTGCCAAATGTAAAATGTCTGCTTCCTCTATCTCTTCCACATCGCGATATACACATTTAATTTCATCAACATAGGTAAGTTTTTCTTCATTACTCTCTATCTGATTCATCCCAATGATATGCTGAAGTTTCTCCTCATCACTCTCGGTCTGATTCATCCCATCAACATCACTAAGCCTATCCTTATTAACCTCTGTTTTATCAATTCCATCGGCTCGTCCTTCTAAAACTAAATCATACCTTTCTTCCTGCCATTCCATTTTCAGAGGAACTTCGCTCTGATAAGTCGCTTTCTGCCCCCGTTGTATCTTTCGGTGCAGCCTGCTACCCTCAAGCATTGCCTCCGGGCTGGCACTTACCGAGGATCCCGTCGTAATATCGCCACCTCGAAATAAAAATTCTACCAGATGCCGCACCGAAGTTTTTACGACACCTTTCTGATAGGACAACATAATACAGTCCTCCTTCTTTTTGGATGCTCTCTAATACTTTTTTGTCATTCTTTCTTATTTCATAAAAATTCTTTTATTATTTACGCTATAATAAATTATGTTTTTCATATTTATTTCTTTTGAATGAAATGCTGTCGTAATTTTCCTACTTATCTTTTCTTTCCTGTCTACTGTTTTCTCCCTGTATACAGCTTTTTCTGATTTCTTTTTATTTCTTTCCAATGTTCCCAGGAAAATCTTTTACATAAAAGAAAATGCCCACAATGAGGGGCAAAACTCATTGTGGACATTCTCCGTATAATACTAACCTTTAACTTAGGGGATTACTTTAATTATAATACAATACTTCTCTAAAAATTTCATGCCTTTGTAGGGGAATTTTTTGTTCAATTTTCAAGAAATTATTGATATTCGTATTCATATAACAACATTCTTTCATTTGAAATAAAAAATTCTCTTCTTATCGTCTATGAATTCCCAAAATCTTCTCATGAAAACAACTACAAGAAAATTCTCAAAACGCATACTTCATTCTCTTCAAAGTTTTACTGTTTTTTCCCTGAAATGTATTTGAAAAAGGCTTCTTCTATTTATGATAACTGTCCAAGAATTGCAGGAATTAACTGTTTCTTTCTGGATACCACTCCTGGAAGTTCTGCGGAGCTGTCTTCTACAGTTGTCTCAAATGCGTTCTCAATAACTTCTTTGCACATCTCTCCTACCATTAATAATTCTGTAGATTCATTAATGATATCTGTCATCATAAAGAATACCATATCAAGACCGTAGGAAGTACGAACCTCTTCCATGTAAGGGAGAAGTTTTCCTTTACATGCAGAAAGTTCTTCCTTATTCATGGAACTGATCTGACCTACACCAAAGTTAATGTTAGAATCATTGAACTTCTTGAAATCCTGATAGAAGATTTCTTTTGCAGATTTTTCTCTTAAATTACTTCCGGCATCAAACATATCTCTTGCATACTGCTCAATGTCGATATGTGCGATAGATGCAAGTTTTTCTGCAACAAGATGGTCAAGTGCTGTACATGTTGGAGAACGGAACATTAATGTATCAGAAAGAATGGCAGAACATAAAAGACCGGCAATCTTTTCTGGAATTGTGACATCATTCTCCATATACATCTGTGTGATGATTGTTGCGGTACATCCTACTGGCTGGTTTCTGAAATATACTGGAGAGTTTGTCTCAATATTTCCAAGACGATGATGGTCGATAATCTCTAAGATTTCTGCTTCCTCAAATCCGTCTACTGCCTGTGCCTTTTCATTATGGTCTACAAGGATGAGTTTCTTTCTCTCTAAATCTAATAAATTACGTCTGGAAATCATTCCTACGTAGTTACCCTGATTATCTGTGATAGGGAAATCACGGAATCTTCTCTTTGCCATAATCTCTTGAATATCATCCACATAATCTGTTGTATGGAAAGTAATCAGGTTATCTGTTGTCATGAAATAACGAACTGGCATACTGTGGTTAATGAGTCTTGCTACTGTGTAAGTATCATATGGACTTACGATGATACGACATCCATGTTCCTTTGCCATCTTGCGGATAGTTTTAGAAACAGTAGCACCCATACATACAACGATACACTGTGCATCCATCTCAATCGCACAAAGCTGGGACTCATAACGGTTACCAAGAATAACCATATCCTGTGGCTCAATATATCCCTCCATCATATCTGGGTTTGCAGCAGCGATTAAAACATGTCCTTCTTCAAATTCACCATCTAAATCACCAACAATCATCTCACCATCAATTGTCTCTACAATATTTTTATAGCTTGTACCAGCTTTGGATAAAATCATGTTGTCATATACATCCATGTCTGAATAAGCAATATCACTGACTGTAATGATTCCGGCAAGCTTTTCATCCTCAAGAATAGGAAGAGAAACGATACGTGCGCCTCTCATAATATCCCATGCCTTTTTCAGAGATAATCCAGCTTCGATACCTGCTGTTTTACGAATCTCAATATCTGTAACCTGTGGGCGGATATCATTCACATATAATGGTGCTTCCTGCTCAAAGTACTTTAATACATACTGTGTCTCTTCATTAATATGCCCTGCTCTTGTTGGGATATACTTTGCTCCCTCTTCCTGTTTCTGACTTAATTCATTCTTAAGATATGCATAAGAAATCGCAGAACAGATACTATCTGTATCTGGGTTCTTATGACCGATTACATAAACATTATTCTTTTTACTCAAATCCCCTATTTCCTTTCCTTTTTATAGTTATTATTTATACTCGCAATTCCAGAAAATACTGCAGGCAATCTGCTGAATTGTCTTGATTACATTACTTTCCAGTATGCTATAGTAAAATATCCCGGTTTATGAAAACCAGAACTCCCTGCCCTTATCATACCAGTTATTATCACACCTTTTGGGTAGTTTTCCCAGTATGTTCACAGACATGACTGGTAGTAAAAAATCTCGAACTACTGTACAAATTCTTCTATTCTTTTCCACCATCTATAATTGTAAACAAATTTTTTCTTTTTTTCAATTGTTTTTGATAAGATAAACGCTTATATTCTGCCCTCGAATATCCTTTATACTCAAATACCGGAACATTCTCAAAAATCTGTCTTACTGCCTGCTGTACTTCCTCTCTTATCTGTGCGTTCTCAAAGGACAGAATACTTACCTTTTCCTGCAGCTTTTCATAAGAACTGCCATTCTTTATCATAATAAGCAATGTTCTTACTAAAACCGTTGCCCGATAATAATTCAATCCCATCTTATCAATGAAAAGATTCCCAAGCTCACTGACTCCTCGCCACCGATTATCAATCCCTGCCGCATCACTGACATACATCAGATCTTCAAGTTTTATCGGCTTATAAGGAAGATTCTCATGCTGTCTGACATATTCAAGCAGCATATCTGGATTCTCCACATTCAGATATTGAAAATATTCATTCTTTTCGAAAGTATCTTTTAAAATCGCTCCAAACGGCCACAAAGAAGTGCGGCACTTAATAAAGAGAAGAAAATCCTCATAAGAAATGACCTTCTTAGATACTTTTAAAAACAGGGAATACAGCGTTCTTGTCTCTATAAATCCATAATAATACATGAAGCCGGTAATTATCTTTTCCCACTCATCATATACCGAGAGAAGCTTTCTGTTCTTCCTACTCTTTAACAGAAAATAAAAATTATCCTTCATCTCTTCCACAACAATAAGACGGTTCGGCTCATCTGTGACCGGATTGCCCATCTGGTAAGCTAAAAATCCAAAAATTTTTAAATACTCAATATAATTCCAGCGTTCCTCTGTCATCGCAATGACAGAATTCTCCCAGACTTCTGTTAAAAAATCTAACATTACTTTTGGCAACATAAGGAGAACCCACTTCGGCTCGGAACAAAACTCCTCTTTCAAGGCGGAAATATATGCTTCCTTCGGCAGTCCATCTTCATATTCAATTCCAATCCGGCCAAGAATTGACTTCACTGTCTGCACAGGCGTACTTTTCATAATCGTTTCTGCTTCTAAACTGCTGATGCTCACTCTCGCCTCGTCTGCTACATATCTGTCCTGCATATTCTCTCCAATCTTCCTTGCCGCCTATAAGTTCACTAAATGAAAAGCACCCTGTAAATACAGGATGCCATTCACAAGGCATGCCATGCCTCATATTCATTCGTGATTATTAATTTCTGCCACAACACTTTTTGTACTTCTTACCACTTCCGCATGGACATGGATCATTACGTCCAATCTTAGGTGGCTTAACTACTGTTGTAGAGCTTCTCTGCTCCTTATATAGCTCCTTACGTCTTTCTGGAGTTAAAAGAGCATCCCACTGCTCTAAACCATATAACCAGTCAGCCTTAGCAGCTACCATATTATAGTAAAGCTTCTCTTTATCATAATCTAAAGATACCACTGTATCTGCTTCCATCTCCTCGATAGGATTTGGATTCTTAAGACTGTCATTGATTCCATCTAAGAAACCTACAAAGTAAGTAAGTTCCATGTTATATTTTTGTGCCAGTTCTGTAACTGTTCCACTTACTGGTTCTTCTGGTGTAGCAAGAATCTGTTCGTATACTGCCTTCTCCTGATTGAAATATCCAATCCAGAATTCCTGTCCTTCTCTGGTTCTATCGTCATGACTATAGGCAAATTCTCTCCAATCTGTTAATAAAGACATCTTTCTTTTCCTTTCTTTTTAAACGATTCCCATAAAATCACTGTGCATATCCTTTATGGTATCATATATTACAACAGTATACCAAAATCCCCAAAGAAATTCAATATATATTTTTATTTGCAGGGTTAAAAGAAACAATAAACAAAAAAATAAAAAGAAAAAAGAATCTAATTCCTTTTGCTCTATTGTTATTGCTGTGAAAATACTCATTCGTATTTAAACATACTCCCAAACTTGCAAGCCGGATAGATTCTTTTTTGTAATTTAAATCCTGTAAATCAGCAAAAAGAATTAAAATAAAAATATTTTTCCTGAATTATTATCGTTGATTACATAGTAAGCGGATGCATCTTCTGGTTTTAAGTAAATTTTTAAAGACTTGATATCGCTTTCTTTATGTCCTTCTTCTACATACTGCTTTTTAATTCTTTCTGTGATTACAGCTAAGTTAGACTCATTGCCCTGATACTGTACATATACTTCTGGGTCTGCTGCAGCAGCTTTTACTTCTGCTACTTTTTCTTTTACAGTCTTTTCAACTTTTTTTGTAACTTCTTTTGCTTTATCTACCACTTTAGCGCCAGTATCTTTTACTGTTTCCTTTGCTGCTGCGGCTACTTCTTTAATATCAGCTTCAACTGCTTTTTCAGCCTTTGGTTCTACTTTCTTAACAGCTGCATCTTTTACTTCTTCTACTACTGCTTCTGCTGCTTTTGTAGTAGCTTTAGCTGCTGTAGCTGCCTTTGCTGCTGCTTTCTTCTTTGCTGTTCTTGCTGTTGTTCTTGCCATAATTAGTTCCTCCTAAATCATTAGATATACCTTCTAAAATCTTTTAAAAGATTCTGAAAGTAGATTAAGGTTTGTTTAGTACATACCTTGCTATTATACATCGGAAATATTATTTTGAAAAGTAGTTTTTCCAACTTCTTACTAATTTTTTCTATATTAATTCTACAAAATAACATTATTTTTTATATTTTACAATTTAATTTATAGCTATAACAAATAACAGGCAAGCCTATCTTCGATATACGGCTTGCCTGTGCACTTTTTGCGAAAATAAACTCTAACGTAC
>OGRU01002099.1_pt1 | contig 13577 bp, 10 predicted proteins | sample 1553541 | NCBI WGS metagenome assembly OGRU01 (sample SAMEA2580068, study PRJEB22360) | human gut metagenome | biome: human gut; feature: human-associated habitat; material: faeces | place: Denmark | collected 2008/2010
CCGCCGTGGGCAGCAGCATCTATCCCAAGCTGACCAAGTACTTCCTGCCGGAGCTGGTGGACTACTACAGCTATGATCCCGCCAAGGGCAAGGAGCTGCTGGCCGAGGCCGGCTATCCTGACGGCTTCTCCACCACTCTCTGGTGCTCCGATACCCAGGTGATGCGGGACTCCGCCGTGGTCATTCAGGAGCAGCTGCGCCAGGTAGGGATCAACGCCGAGGTCAAGACCCTGGAGAGCGGACAGTTCCAGTCTGAGACCGGCAACGGCGCCCATGATATGTTCATCATGTCCAAGACCTCCATTGACCCCGACTCCATGCTGCGGTCCATGTACCACACGGAGGCTCTGGGGCCCTCCGGCAACCGCTGCTTCTGGACCACGCCTGAGGTGGACGCCTTGATCGATGAGGCCAGCACCACCACCGACACCGAGCACGCCATGGAGCTGTATGCGGAGATCCAGAGCAAAGTGGCGGAGGCCGCGCCCCTGGTCCCCATGGCGGTGGAGCACCTGAACGCCGGTATGCAGTCCAATGTGAAGGGATTCGGCCTGTATCCGGGCAAGTCCCACTACATCAACGGCACCTATTTTGAATAAGCGCATTCAGGCATTCCAGTGAGCGGGCGGCGGCAAAAGCCGCCGTCCGCTTGCGCGAATTTGCGTTATGGAAAAGGAGAGTGACAGATGTACCGTTTTATTCTCAAACGGCTGCTCATGCTGATTCCGGTGCTGCTGGGTGTCAGCTTCATCGTCTATACGATCCTGAGCTTCACCCCCGGCGACCCGGTGCAGATGATGCTGGGCGACAACTACTCCGAGGAATCCTACGCCGCCATGCAGGAGGAGCTGGGCCTGGATGATCCCTTCCTGGTCCAGTACGGCCGGTTTATCATCAACGCGGTCCACGGTGACTTCGGTACCTCATACAGCACCGGCAACCCGGTGGCGGCGGAGATCGCCGCCCGGCTGCCCAATACCATCCTGCTGTCGGCCTGCGCCATGCTTTTTGCCGTTCCGGGCGGTGGTGAGCAATGCGGTGGCTTCGGTGCGGTCAAGCACTTTCACGCCGAGGCGCAGAAGCTCCTTGAAAAGAGCGGGCTTAAAGGTGCTGCCCCAGACGCGCAGAGTGAATTTGTTTTTATAATCGTAGGCGAACATCAGCTTCGTTTCGTCGTCGCGGAACTCTGCGCCCTTGAATTCATCGTCGGTGTCGCGGACTTTGCCGCCGAACGACTCAAGGTCTAATAGACGGTCGTAGCCCTCGCGGCACTCGATGTAGTGCGCGATGCCGTTAGAGTAGCCGCACTGCTCATCGACGTACGCTTCGGCGATTTCCTTCGGCGTGACGGTGGAGCAGGGGTTCGTACAGGCGGATTCCCAATGGTCGAAACCAGTGCCTGCGCTGCCGCTGCGGGCGGTGGCACCTTTTTCCACTAAGATGACGGACTGTCCGCGCCGTGCCGCCGCGATGGCGGCATAGCAGCCGGCAAGGCCGCCGCCGAGCACCAAAACGTCGCAGGAAAGCGTTTCGGTGATGTCTAATTCATTTTTATATGGCCAGTTATAGGTCTGCAAAGCAGATCCCTCCTTGTTTGAGTGTGAAAAGCGGAGCTTCAGCAAAGCTTTAGGCGGTGTGCGTCTTTTTATGCTTTGCGTGCCTGTATGCGAGCAGGCAGATGATGCTGCCCAGTACCACGAGCGCCAAGATCATCAAAGCGCAGTGCATGAAAAAGGTATCGGGCAAAATGGTGATGACGGGGTCTGTTGCGGCATCGAAGATCCAATAGTTGTTATGGAAGACAATCTTATGGAATAGGACGAACACTGTTTCCCAGTTTAAGGCGATGAGTGCACCGAGCGCTGCGGGAATGGCGACCGTTAAAATGCCGGAAAGCAGCAGATACCCCGGGTTCTTTTTAAAATGGCGGTAGATGATGCCCGCAAGGCTCAAAATGCCGCTGACGATGAGCGTGATCTCGAAGACGCCGAACACGTTTTTGACTTCTTCAAAATGGATGCGGCCGCTCTCGCTCATGGCGAGCGTGGGGAAATTCAGAACTTTTGTGCCGAAAATGGAGTTGTAATCGATGAGCACGTTGTAGTTCTGCAAAATTTCCTCGCGCGGCAGGCCGGACATGGCGGTGATGTTTAAATGGTCAACGTCAAAATAATAGAGCGGACGGAAATTAAGCGTGAAGACGACAGCGGCGCTGATAATGAACAGCACGAGCGCGACGGCGAGCACGATATTGAAAACGACCGCCAACGGGGATTTTTGAAGTTTATCAGACACGGGAAATACCTCCGAATTTTTTATTTTGCAAAGGCAGACCCGCACGGTGCTTTCTGCGGGGACATGCCCTCCGGGATGGGCTTTTCTAATTTTTTTGTGGAGACAAACGCCATGCGGTGTCCCTCCTTTTTTGAATTTATAGGAAACATGGTAGCACAATCCCTGCAAAATCGCAAGGAAAACGCGCAAAAAGACTATTTGATAACGCGATACTTGCCGAAGCGCTGTCCGTTTGGCGTAAAGCAGATGACGCGCATGACGGAGATTAAGGATTGCTTCGGTGAATGCGTTTAAAAACAGGATAGATATGAGAAAACCGCCGCATACCGAAATTTTTCCGGTATGCGGCGGTTTTGTGCTTTTTATGATTCTTTGACGAGCACATCGATGACTTCTGCGATGTACATTTCGTGGTAATCCTTGTTCGGGTACCAGCGTCCGTCTACGGTTTCGTCGAGGAACTGCTCGGGTCTTAACGGCGTGCGGCTCATTTTGCGGCAGACAAGCACGAGCTCCGCTTCTTCAAAATACGCATTGCCGTTTGTGAACGCCGGGGTGAAGCCGACTTTTTTGACCTTGTCTTCATCGCGGCCGGAAACTTTACCGAGGTAGGAGAGTGCGTCTTTTTTCTCTGCGGGGTAGAACGAGAGCGTGAAAGTATCGCGGGTATCGACAAACTCTTTCGTGTAGCGCTGCGGGCGGATATACACGGTGACGGACGGCTTGCCCCACATGAAGCCCATGGCGCCCCAGGAGACGGTCATGGTGTTGAATCCGTTTTCATCGCCGGCGGTGAGCAAGGCCCACTCTTTGCCGATTTTTGTGAACGGGTTTAAAGACAGGGAGTCATACGGTACGGAACGAAATGCCATTTAAAACAGTCCTTTCGGAAAAGATTTACAGAAGTCAGGCGGTCTGCTTTTGCGGACCACGGTTAATAACGCGTTTGATGGTGAGTGCGTAGACCAAAATGGAGACGAGCGGCGGGGCAAAAACCGAGAAGGGGTCGCGGAAGGAAAAATGACGCTCGCGGCGGGAAAATATCCGAGATGGGCTCGCAGAAGAAGATCTGCTCGATAGGCAGGAAGCGCGGCAGGATGAAAATGCACGCAAAGAAGACGACCTTGCGAAAGACCGAAAGCGGCAGCGCGATTTTGACGACGCCCATGCCCGTAAAGCCGTCCACAATCTCGTACTGCATGCCAAGCAACACGGTGCCGAGCGTGTAAATACGGATGAGCTGTGCCGTCATGGCAATGTATTCGGGTTCTTTGGTGAAAATGCCTGCAAAAAGATGCGGGATGGTCTGCGCGGCGAGCGTCATGAGGGCGCAAAAGCTGACCGCGATGACGAAGATGTACCGCTGCGCGCGAAGGATTTTCTCCGGACGGCGTGCGCCTAAATTGTAGCCTAAAATGGTCTGTGTACCCATGGTGAGGCCGCCGAGCGGCATGGTGATGAGCAGCTCGAAGCTTTGCACGATGGTGTTGCAGGTGAGGAGCATGTCGCTGTTGTCGCCGCCGTAGCGCTGAAGCATCATGTTGAGCGAGATGAGCATGACGTTATCGAAAAGAATAATGAGGAACGCGCTCATGCCGATGCTCGTCACACGGCCGATGACTTTTAAATCGTATCCGCCAAATGTGATGGGAACTTCGATATGTTTGCCGAACAGGACGCACAGCACGAACGCGCAGCTTGCAACCTGCGAAATGACCGTGGCGATGGCCGCGCCCGCGACGCCCATATGGAGAGCGAAGATAAAAATGGGGTCGAGCACAATGTTGATGATGGCGCCGATTAAAACAGAGAACATGCCGCTGCGGCTGTGGCCTTGTGTGATGATAAACTGGTTCATGCCTGTGGCGGTGAGGGCGAAGACCGTGCCGATTAGATAGAGCGAAAAGTAGGTCTCGGCGTAGGGGTAAACGGCCTCGGTCGCGCCAAACGTGAGCAAAATGGGGCGGCGGAAGATATATGCCAGCATCGTGACGGGCACAGCGAGGGCCAAAATGTACACGAAGCAGTTTGCGATGACTTTTTTAGCGGCGTCTATGTTCTTTTCGCCAAGATTGATGCTGACAAGCGGCGCACCGCCGATGCCGACGAGAAACGCAAACGACGAGATGAGCGTGACGATGGGACCGCACACGCCGACACCCGCGAGCGCCTGCGTGCCGTTGCTCGGAATATTGCCGATGTACATACGGTCTACAATGCTGTACAGTACGCTGACGAGCTGCGAGAGCATGGAGGGAACGGCCAAGGTCCAGACGAGGCCTTTAATGTTATCCGACCCGAGGTCGTTTGTGAACTTCAAGGAAAAGCGCCTCCTCAGTGCTCATGACAGACTTGAAAAATATAGAACTTGAGGTAATAGGATTCGTCGGCACTCCACAAAATGGGATGATCCGGCGACTGGGTGCGGAACTCCACCTGACGCAGACGGCAGTGCGCGGCGCGCGCGGCCTGCCCAATGGTCTGGGCGAAGAGCTCGGCGTTCATGTAGTGCGAGCAGGAGCAGGTGGCAAGGTAGCCGCCGTCCTTGACGAGCTTCATGCCGCGCAGGTTAATCTCGCGGTAGCCCTTGACGGCGTTTTTAATGGCGTTTTTGGATTTTGTGAACGCCGGGGGATCGAGAATGACGACGTCGAACTGCTTGCCCTCGTTTTCGAGCGCGGGGAGCAGGTCAAAAACGTCGGCGCACTTGAACTCGACCGTATCGGAAAGATGATTTAGAGCGGCGTTTTTCTGCGCCTGCGCGACGGCGAGCTCGGACGCGTCTACACCAAGGACGTGCTTTGCGCCCGCGATGCCGGCGTTCAGCGCGAAGGAGCCCGTGTGTGTGAAGCAATCGAGCACATCCATATCCTTGCAGATGCGCTGCATGGCGAGACGGTTATATTTTTGGTCGAGGAAAAAGCCGGTCTTCTGGCCGTCTTTAACGTCCACGATGTAGCGCACGCCGTTTTCGACGATCTCGACATCGGTGTCGAATTCGTCGCCGATGAAGCCCTTTTTGCGGTCCATGCCTTCTTTTAATCGCTCTTTGGCGTCGCTGCGCTCGTACACGCCGCGAATTTTGATGCCGTCTTCGAGCAGGACTTTCTTTAAGATGTCAACGATCTGCAGCTTTATTTTATCGATGCCGAGCGCGAGGGACTCGACGACGAGGACATCGGAGAATTTATCGATGACAAGGCCGGGCAGGAAATCCGCTTCGCCGAAAATGACGCGGCAGGCGGAGGTATCGACCGTGCGCTTGCGGTATGCCCAGGCGTTGCGCACGCGCATCTCGAGGAACGCGTCGTCAATCTCCTGTGACGCGTCGCGGGTGAGCATGCGGACGCGGATTTTGGAGTTCTGGTTGATGAAGCCGCGGCCGAGCGGGCAGCCGTTTTGCTCCTGCACGGTGACGACGGCGCCGTTTTTGAACGTGCCGTGGATGCTTTCGATCTCGTTGTCATAGATCCAAAGACCGCCCGCTTTGAAAGCGCGGCCTTCGCCTTTTTTGAGTGTTACAATAGTTTCGTTCATAGATGGGTTCCTTTTATATAGTTGAGATGGGGGAGCTTTTTCTAAAGGCTTGCAGGGCAAGCCTTTCAAGGGACCCCCTAATTGAGTCCCTTGCGGTTCAACTGTCCACCGGACAGTTGAACCTATTCTCCTGATTTTTGGGTAGGCAAAAGGGTTTCACCTTTGGAATCCGACCGACTTTTTGAAAAAAGTTGGATCAAAAACTTTTAACCAACGCTTTCGGAGAGATTGGCGTTCGCTTTTTCCGCTTCGATCTGCTTTGTGACTTTCTTCATGCAGTGCAGGCAGGTGGGGGTGATGTAGAGCACGGCGGCGATCCACGCGGTTTGATCCGAGAAACAGATAGCCGTATAGCCGAACGCGCCGACAAAGCCGAGGCTGACGATGGAGCGCGCGAACATTTCCGTTACGCCGGAGAATACCGCGCGGCCGGAGAAGCCGATGCCCTGTGTCGCCATGCGGCAGATGTTGAGGATGCCGAGACTCCAGAAGAAGTAGCCCATGCAGCGCAGATATTTTGCGGAAGCGTCGAGCACGTCGCCTGCACTCGATTCAACAAAGAGCATGGACATGCTGCGGCCGAAGAAGATCATGACAAGGCCGATGCAGAAGCCGTAGGCGACGCCGACGATGACGCCGAGCCGTACGCCCTGCCGAATGCGCTCCGGCTTTTTTGCACCGAGATTCTGACCGCAGAAGACGGAAACAGCAGAACCGAGGGCGTCAAACGGGCACATGCAGAACTGCTTTAAGCGCATACCGGCCGTGAAGCCCGAAACGTACACGCTGCCGAGGCCGTTGTTCGCCGCCTGCATGACCATGCTGCCGATGGCCGTGATGGAGGTTTGAAGCCCCATGGGGATGCCCATGACGACGAGGTCACGGATGGATTCGGCATCCGCTTTGCAGTCTGCGCGGGAAAGCGTGAGGAGCGGCACGCGGAAGCGGATATAGATGAGGCACAAAATGCCGCTGACCGCCTGCGCTGCGATGGTGGCGATAGCCGCGCCCGCAACGCCCCACTTGAAGACAATGATGCAGAGCAGGTCAAGACCGATATTCAGGACGGTCGAGATGGCGAGGAACAGGAACGGCGTGCGGCTGTCACCGACGGAGCGCAGGATGCTGGAGAGCAGATTGTATAATAAGGTAAAGGGGATGCCGAGGAAAATGACGATGAGATACGCGTAGGCGTCGTCAAAAACATCCTGCGGCACGGAGAGCATTTGTAAAATGAGCGTGCAGCACAGTGAACATACCGCCGTGATGAGCACCGCGAATAAGGCGGTAAGCAGCACGGAGTTGAAAATGTACGAACGCATTTTATCAAGACGCTCTGCGCCGAAACTTTTGGCGATGGGGATACCGAAGCCGATGCAGATGCCGATGCAGAAACCGAGTACCAGAAACTGCACACTGCTTGTAGCGCCGACGGCGGCAAGTGCGCCGGTGCCGAGCACACGGCCGACGATGGCGGCATCAACCAGATTATACATTTGCTGCAAGAGGTTGCCGAGCAAAAGCGGCACCGCAAATTGCAGGATAAGCTTGAGGGGCTTACCCTCTGTCATGCTTTTTGTCACGAAAATCACCCGAAAATACATAGTCGTTTTTTAACATTCTTATTTTATCATACCTTTTTTATTTTGGCTATGGCAGAACTGCGGATTTTGCACGTTGTTTTCCACACTTTTTGCGTGAATTGCGGAAAAAGCGCCCGATTTGCGAAAAAAGGAAAAACGATGGGAGAAAAGGTGTTTCCTGCAAAACTTACAAAAGAAAAATTTTGACAAGGCGGTCGAAAAGCATTGACAACGGGGAAAGCGGGTGTTATAATCTATTCAATTTCATAACAAAAAGCGATGACGAAGACTGTCTGTGCAGAGCTGTTTCAGAGAGCCGGTGGCAGGTGTAAACCGGTGCAGAGATGCAGAGATTTCTCCCTTCCGAGCCGGATGCCTGAACAGCGAATTCAGTAGGGTATCCCGTGATTGCTACGTCAGTGCATAGAAGTTATTAGACTTCGAAGAGCGGCGGAGATTCTCCGCAATTTGAGTGGTACCGCGAGTGCATAATTTAGTTATTACACCCGTCTCAAAGCATAAACGGCTTTGAGGCGGTTTTTTTACACTTCAAAGCGGAAGAACAAGGAAACAAGCTGCAAGTTTGAAAGCACAAACTTTCAAATTCATAAGGCTTTAAACCGAACACAGCAGGAAAGGCAGAAGAACATGTTATCATTAGACAAAGTATTTGATGCACAAACCGTTCTAAAGAGCATCATCCGCGAAACAAACGTCGTGAAGACCTACGGCATCGCGCCGGATTGCGACCTGTACCTAAAGCCCGAGAATTTGCAGATCACCGGCTCTTTTAAGGTGCGCGGCTCTGCGTATAAGATCTCCCAGCTTTCCGCAGAAGAGAAAGCGAAAGGCGTTATTGCCTGTTCCGCGGGCAACCACGCACAGGGCGTGGCGCTGGCGGCAACGAAAAACGGCATCAAATCGCTCATCTGTCTGCCGGACTCCGCACCGATCTCCAAGGTGGAGGCCACAAAGGGCTACGGCGCAGAGGTTTGCCTTGTGGAGGGCGTTTACGACGACGCGTATAACAAGGCGATTGAATTGAAAGAAAAAGAGGGCTATACGTTCGTGCACCCGTTTGACGACGAAGACGTTATCGCGGGCCAAGGCACCATCGCGCTGGAGGTTCTGAATGACCTTGACAACATCGATGCCATTGTGGTGCCGGTGGGCGGCGGCGGACTCATCTCCGGCATTGCGTACACCGCAAAGCACATCCGCCCGAGCGTGAAGGTGTACGGCGTACAGATGACCGGCGCACCGAGCATGTACAACTCCATTCACGACGGCAAGATCGAGACACTCGACACCGTGCAGACCGTGGCGGACGGCATCGCCGTAAAGCGCCCGGGTGACAACACGTTTGAGATTGTCAAAAAATATGTGGATGACATCGCGCTGGTGAGCGAGGACGAAGTTTCGAGCGCAATCTTGGCACTCATCGAAAAGCAGAAAATGATCGCGGAGGGCGCGGGCGCTGCTTCCGTTGCCGCCGTGATGTTCAATAAATTTGATTTAAAGGGCAAGCGCGTTGTGTGCATCGTCTCCGGCGGCAACATCGACGTGACGAGCCTTTCCCGCGTGATTGACCGCGGCCTGATGAACTCCGGCCGTTCCGCGAGCCTCCTTATCGAGCTTATCGACAAGCCCGGTCAGCTCAAGGAGATCTCTTCGATCATCGCGGACTGCGGCGGCAACGTGACCGGCGTGCACTATGAAAAAGGCAATACCGAAAGCATTAACGGCTGCTTCCTGCGCATCGAAATGGAGACGCGCGACAACAACCATGTGAAAACGATCAAAAACGCCCTGCGTGAAGCAGGCTTCAGAACCACCAAGGGTTGAGAGGAGAAAGCAAAATGATGGACGCAAGCAAATATAAGGTCGGGTACTTCCCGGTATCGAAAGAATACAACAAGTGGGTGGAAAAAGACCACATTGAAAAGGCGCCGATCTGGTGCAGCGTGGATATGCGCGACGGAAACCAGAGCCTTGTCATCCCGATGAGCCTTGAAGAAAAGCTTGAATACTACAAAGTGCTTTTGCAGGTCGGCTTTAAGGAGATCGAGGTCGGTTTCCCGGCGGCGAGCGAGACGGAATATGAGTTCCTCCGCACGCTGATTGACAACAACATGATTCCCGAGGACGTTACCGTGCAGGTGCTCACCCAGTGCCGCGAGCACATCATCCGTAAGACATTCGACGCGTGCAAGGGCGCACCGAGCGCGATTATCCACTTCTATAACTCCGTCAGCGTTGCACAGCGCGAGCAGGTGTTTAAGAAGTCCAAGGAGGAGATCAAGAAGATCGCCGTAGACGGCGCGAAGCTCGTCAAAAAGCTTGCGGCCGAATACGAAGGCAACTTCCGCTTTGAGTATTCTCCGGAGTCCTTTACGGGCACCGAACCGGAATACGCGCTGGAGGTCTGCAACGCGGTTCTCGACGTTCTGGAGCCGAGCGAGACGAACAATGTCATCATCAATCTGCCGGTCACGGTGGAAATGAGCATGCCGCACGTGTATGCTTCGCAGGTCGAGTACATGAGCGAGAACCTCAAGTACCGTGAATTCGTGACTTTGTCTCTGCACCCGCACAACGACCGCGGCACGGGCGTTGCGGACACCGAGCTGGCGCTCCTTGCCGGCGCAGACCGCGTAGAGGGTACGCTGTTCGGCAACGGTGAACGTACCGGAAACGTGGATATCATTACGCTTGCGATGAACATGTACTCCCACGGTGTTGATCCGAAGCTTGACTTCTCCGACATGCCGTACCTTGTGGACGAATATGAAAAATGCACGCGTATGCATGTGTACGAAAGAGCCCCGTATGCGGGCGCACTGGTGTTTGCGGCGTTTTCCGGCAGCCACCAGGATGCGATTGCAAAGGGCATGAAATACAGAGCGAAAAATAAGCTGCATCAGTGGAACGTACCGTACATTCCGATCGACCCGAAGGACATCGGCAGAACGTACGACGCAGACGTTATCCGCGTCAACTCCCAGTCCGGCAAGGGCGGCATCGGTTATCTGCTGGAGCAGACGTACGGCTATAACCTGCCGCCGAAAATGCGCGAGCACTTCAGCTATCTGTGTAAGGATATTTCCGACCACGAGCACAAGGAACTGAAGCCGGATGAGGTTCTGAATATCTTTGAAGAGAACTACCTCAATCTGACGAACGGTGTTACCGTGACGGATTTTGAGTTTATGCGCGACAAGGACAACGTGAAGATCGGCATCACGTTCGCGAAGGACGGCGAAGAGACCGAGATGGAAGCGGAGGGCAACGGCTCCCTCAATGCGATCAACAACGCGCTGCGTGCGTACACCGGTGCAGAGTACACCCTGCAGGTCTTTACCCAGCACAGTATGCAGGGACAGGGCTCGCAGAGCGTGGCGGCTTCGTACATCGGTCTTGAAAAGGAAGACGGTTCGATGTTCTGGGGCGCAGGCACCGATACCGACGTTGTAAAGGCGAATACAAAGGCGCTGTTAAGCGCTTACAACAATATGATCAAAGGGGGAAACTAAAATGAAAATGACCATGACGCAGAAGATTCTTGCGGCGCACGCGGGTCTCCGTGAAGTTACCGCCGGTCAGCTCATCAATGCAAAGCTGGATATCGTGCTCGGCAACGACATCACGACGCCGGTCGCAATCCATGAGTTTAAGAAAGCGGGCTTTACAGACGTTTTCGATAAGGACAGAGTGACGATCGTACTCGACCACTTTGTGCCGAACAAGGATATTAAGGCAGCGGAACAGAGCAAGACGTGCCGCGAGTTTGCGTGCAGCCACTGCGTGAGCCACTTCTATGACGTGGGCAAGATGGGCATTGAGCATGCGCTTTTGCCGGAGCAGGGCATTGTGACCGCCGGCGACTGCATCATCGGCGCGGACAGCCACACCTGCACCTACGGTGCGCTGGGCGCGTTCTCCACAGGCGTTGGCTCTACGGATATGGCAGCCGGCATGGCAACGGGCATGGCGTGGTTTAAGGTTCCGTCCGCGATCAAATTTAACCTGACCGGCAAGCTGCCGGAAAATTGCAGCGGCAAAGACGTTATCCTCACAATCATCGGCATGATCGGCGTGGACGGCGCGCTGTATAAGAGCATGGAGTTCACCGGCGAGGGCGTGAAGAACCTCTCCATGGACGACCGCCTGTGCATCTGCAATATGGCGATTGAGGCCGGTGCGAAAAACGGTATTTTCCCGGTGGACGATATTACGCTTGCCTATTTACAGGACAGAAGCGAACGCGAGCCGGTTGTATACGAAGCAGACCCCGACGCGGAATACGAAAAGGTTATCGATATCGATCTCGCAAAGATTGTGCCGACCGTCGCCTGTCCGCATCTGCCGGAAAACACGCACCCGGCAAGCGAGCTGCACGATATTAAGGTCGACCAGGTTGTCATCGGCAGCTGCACGAACGGCAGAATGGAAGACATGGAAGCGGCGTACAGCATTTTGAACGGCAAGAAGATTGCGGACGACATCCGCTGCATCATCATTCCGGGCACGATGCAGATCTACCGCGAATGCGTGGAGCGCGGCTACGTGACGGCATTTATCGATGCGGGCGCTGTTGTTTCTACCCCGACATGCGGTCCGTGCCTCGGCGGCTATATGGGCATTCTGGCAGCGGGCGAACGCTGCATCGCCACAACGAACCGCAACTTCGTCGGCCGCATGGGTCATGTGGACAGCGAAGTGTACCTGGCTTCTCCGCACACGGCGGCAGCCAGCGCGCTGACCGGCTACATCACCGAATATAAGGAGGCGTAAGCATGAACACACAGGGCAAGGTTTTCAAATATCCCGATAACGTCGATACGGATGTTATCATTCCCGCACGTTACCTCAACACCCCGAACGCACAGGAGCTTGCGCTCCACTGCATGGAGGATATTGACAAGGCGTTCGTAAAGAAGGTCGAAAAGGGCGACGTCATTGTGGCGGGCTGGAACTTCGGCTGCGGCTCTTCCCGTGAGCACGCACCGCTCGTCATTAAAACCTGCGGCACGGGTTGCGTCATTGCAAAGAGCTTTGCGCGTATTTTCTACCGCAACGCCATCAATATCGGCCTGCCGATTCTCGAGTGCGAGGAAGCGGCAGACGAGATCAACGCAAACGACGAAGTTTCGGTCGATTTTGATACCGGCATCATCACCGACATCACGACCGGCAAGACGTATGAGGCACAGCCGTTCCCGCCGTTCATTCAGAACATCATCAAAGCAGGCGGCTTGCTGAAGTCCCTCAAGGAGGCGGAAAATAAATGACGAAGAACATCGCGGTGATCCGCGGCGACGGTATCGGCCCGGAGATCGTAAACGAAGCGCTCCGCGTGCTGGATAAAATTGCAGAGCTGTACGGACACACCTTTCATTATACAGACGTCGATATGGGCGGCTGTGCCATCGATAAGTGGGGCGACCCGCTGCCGCAGGAAATGCTCGATAAGTGCGTAGCTTCCGACAGTGTGCTGCTCGGCGCCGTAGGCGGCGACAAGTGGAACGACGTGCCGGGCCCGAAGCGCCCGGAAAAGGGTCTACTGCGCCTGCGCGCGGGTATGGGTGTTTACAGCAACAACCGCCCGGCGAAGATCTGGCCGCAGCTCTCTGACGCTTCTCCGCTGAAAAAATCTATTGTCGAAAAGGGCATCGATTTCATCATCGTGCGCGAGCTCATCGGCGGCATCTATTTTGGCGAGCATAAGACCGATGATGCAGACGGCCAGCCGGTCGCGACGGACATTATGAAGTACAGTGAAGCGGAGATCGAGCGCATCGGCCGCATCGGATTTGAGACGGCAAGAAAGCGCAATCACCGTTTGTGCTCCGTAGAAAAGAGCAATGTGCTCGACACGAGCCGCCTTTGGAAGAAGGTCATGCACCGCTTGGCGGAAGAATACACCGACGTGGAGCTGACCGATATGCTCGTCGATAACTGCGCGATGCAGATCGTGAAGAACCCGGCACAGTTCGACGTCATCGTGACGGAGAACATGTTCGGTGACATTCTTTCCGACGAAGCTTCCATGATCACCGGCTCCATCGGCATGATCCCGTCCTCGAGCCTCGGTGCAACGAGCTGCGGCCTGTACGAGCCGATCCACGGCTCTGCACCGGACATTGCGGGTCAGGACCTTGC
>OGRU01002103.1_pt1 | contig 13542 bp, 9 predicted proteins | sample 1553541 | NCBI WGS metagenome assembly OGRU01 (sample SAMEA2580068, study PRJEB22360) | human gut metagenome | biome: human gut; feature: human-associated habitat; material: faeces | place: Denmark | collected 2008/2010
TACTCAGAATTGCAGATATATCGCAGAGGGAACGGCTCTTTTTTTGATATCTGCAAATTGCTCCGCTGATTTATTTTGACCTTTTGACTCTGATATCATGAAATGAAAAGGTTATAGTTAATGAATTTTACAAAAAACACATAAAATCATCAGAAAAATTGTTGAATATACACAGAAATCTGATTGACGTAGAGGATGGTCATTGGTATAATAAAAGTTATAGAATGACTAAAGGTCAGTTCGCTAAGGGAGGACTCCAGATGGGTGAAAATATGAAATTTACAGATTTAGATCAGTATTTATTTGGTCAGGGGACCAACTATGAAGTATATAAAAAATTAGGAGCACATCCTGGTACCCGTCGTGGCAAAAAGGGTGTATATTTTGCTGTTTGGGCACCTAATGCGCAGGCAGTGTCAGTGATCGGAGACTTTAATGGATGGGATGAGACTGCCAATCCTATGAAGAAGGTGGGTCCCATCGGAGTTTATGAGATTTTTGTAAGGGAAGCAGAGATCGGACAGCTGTATAAGTTTTTTATTGTAGGAATGAACGGGGAGCATATTTATAAAGCTGACCCTTATGCAAATGAGGCAGAATTAAGACCGGGAACGGCATCCAGAATCACGGATATCGGGGATTACAAATGGAAAGATACCACCTGGATGAAGAATCGTCAGAAATTTGACGAGACTAAGGATGCCATGGCGATCTATGAGGTACATCCTGGCTCCTGGATGAAGCATCCGGCTACAGAGGAGAATGAGAAAGGCTTTTTCAATTACAGGGAACTGGCGGTGAAGCTTGCCCAGTATGTGAAAGATATGGGCTATACACATGTGGAACTGATGGGAATTGCAGAGCATCCGTTTGACGGTTCCTGGGGATATCAGGTAACCGGTTATTATGCGCCTACTTCCCGCTATGGAACACCCCAGGATTTCAAATATCTGGTAGATTATCTTCACAGACAGAAGATCGGGGTTATTCTGGACTGGGTGCCGGCACATTTTCCCAAGGATGCCCATGGACTGGCGAATTTCGACGGAACTGCAGTTTATGAGCATGCAGATCCCAGACAGGGAGAGCATCCGGACTGGGGAACCAAGATCTACAATTATGGCAGACCGGAGGTAAAGAACTTCCTGATCGCAAATGCCCTGTTCTGGATCGAGGAGTGTCATGTGGACGGTCTTCGTGTGGATGCCGTTGCATCCATGTTGTATCTGGATTATGGAAAGAACGATGGCCAGTGGGTAGCCAATAAATATGGCGGAAATCAGAATCTGGAAGCAATTGAGTTTTTTAAGCATCTGAATACAGTGGTTCTTGGAAGAAACCATGGTACTGTGATGATTGCAGAGGAGTCTACTGCATGGCCGAAGGTTACAGGTAAGGCAGAGGATGACGGTCTTGGATTTTCCCTGAAATGGAACATGGGCTGGATGAATGATTTCCTGGAATACATGAAGCTGGACCCCTATTTCCGTAAGTTTAACCATAATAAGATGACTTTCTCCATGACATATGCTTACAGTGAGAAATATGTGCTGGTAATTTCCCATGATGAGGTGGTTCATCTGAAGAAGTCTATGCTGGAGAAAATGCCAGGTGAGCCAGATGATAAGTTTAAGAATCTGAAGGCTGCTTATACATTTATGTTCTGCCATCCGGGCAAGAAGCTTTTGTTCATGGGGCAGGAGTTCGGTCAGCTTCGGGAGTGGAGCGAGGAGAGAGAACTTGACTGGTTCCTTCTTGGGGAAGAGAAGCATCGGAATCTGAAGGATTTTGTGCAGACATTGCTGAAGATGTATCGCAAATATCCTGCACTCTACGGAACGGATACGGATCCGTCTGGTTTTGAGTGGATCAATGCGGATGACGGGGACAGAAGTATTTACAGCTTCGTAAGGAAATCCCCTACAAAAAGAAACAACCTTCTGGTAGTATGCAATTTCACTCCTGTAGAACGTACGGATTACCGTGTTGGTGTGCCGAAGAAGAAACAATACACACTGGTTCTGGATGAAAACGGACAGACTGTGAAAAAGGTATTTAAGGCAGAAAAGCAGGATTGTGACAATCGTCCGTTCTCCTTTGCTTATCCGCTGCCAGCTTACGGAGTTGCTGTGTTCCAGTATTAAAAGCTTCCAAATTCCGCAAGGAACAATTCTCACAGACAATTTTCAGATTGCCGTGATAATTTAGTATTAAAAATACCCAAAGAATGGGGCAAATTCGGGTTTTGTTTGTGACTGTTGGGGATTTTTTTCCAGAAGGTGAAAAACCTGTTGCTATTTGGAAAAAGTTGAGATATAATGAGCCCGAACAAAAAGAAATGGAAAAAGTTGTACATGTTGAAAGGAGAATATTGACATGAAAGTATCTAATATTAAAGACATTCAGAAATTTTTTGACGTAGTAGACAGCTGCGCTGGTAAAGTAGAGCTTGTAACTGGCGAAGGTGACAGACTGAACCTGAAATCTAAATTATCACAGTATGTATCTCTTGCAAACATCTTCTCTAACGGTGAGATTCCGGAGCTTGAGATCGTTGCATATGAGAAAGAAGACATTGATAAGCTTATGCACTTCATGATCAACGGCTGATCTGCATAAAACTGTGAAATTGGGATAAATATATTAGGGGATGTGACTTGGTCATGTCCCCTTTTTCTGGCATAATAGAAAGGGGAATACAAAATGGTAAAGATTGACATTATCTCCGGTTTCCTTGGAGCTGGTAAGACAACTCTTATTAAGAAACTGCTGAAAGAAGCATTTGAAGGTGAGCAGGTAGTTTTGATCGAGAATGAGTTCGGTGAGATTGGTATTGACGGGGGATTCCTGAAAGATGCCGGAATCGAGATCCGTGAGATGAACTCCGGATGTATCTGCTGTTCCCTGGTTGGAGATTTTGGTGCTTCCCTGAAGGAAGTTGTAGAGAAGTATCATCCGGACCGTATCCTGATCGAGCCATCAGGCGTTGGCAAGCTTTCCGACGTTATCAAGGCTGTACAGGGTGTGGAAGAGGATGTTGATATTCAGCTGAACAGCTACACCACAGTTGTTGATGCCAAGAAATGCAAAATGTATATGAGAAACTTCGGCGAGTTCTTTGACAATCAGGTTCAGTATGCAGGCGCGATTATCATGAGCCGTACCGATATTGTAGACGAGAAGAAAGCAATGGAGTCTATGGAGCTTCTTCGTTCTATCAATGAGAAGGCAGCTATTATTACCACTCCGATTGAGAAGCTGGATGGAAAGAAAATCCTGGAGGTTATGGAGCATCCGGTATCTCTGGCAGATGAGCTGCTGAAAGAGGAGCATGAACATCATCACCATCACGACCATGATGACGAGTGTGGCTGCGGACATGACCACGATCATGAGCATCATCATCACGACCATGATGAGGAGTGTGACTGCGGACATGACCACGATCATGAGCATCATCATCACGACCATGATGAGGAGTGCAGCTGCGGACATGACCACGATCACGAGCATCATCATCACGACCATGATGACGAGTGCGGCTGCGGACATGACCACGATCATGAGCATCATCACGACCATGATGAAGAATGTGGCTGCGGACATCATCATGATCATCACCATCATCACGCAGACGAAGTATTTACCAGCTGGGGACGTGAGACTATTAAGAAGTTTACAAGAGAAGGGCTTGAGAAAATGCTGGAGAGCCTTTCCGCTTCTGAAGAGTATGGCGTGATCCTTCGTGCTAAGGGAATGCTTCCGGCAGAGGACGGAACCTGGATCTACTTCGACATGGTTCCGGAAGAAACTGAGATCCGTGAAGGTTCACCAGAGTACACCGGACGTCTTTGCGTAATTGGTTCCAAGTTAAATGAAGAGAAACTGGTCAAGCTGTTCGGCGTAGCTTAATGATTGACATATAAACGGGATAAAAGACTTTTGGTAAGCTTATTTGTTGCTGTTTATAAGCGATATATGCGAACGTACTGCTTTTAATTAAGAAAAATACAGGGAGGTTTCTGTAAATGGATGAAATTACAGTACCGATTTATCTCATAACCGGCTTCCTGGAAAGCGGCAAGACCTCTTTCCTTAGCTTTACCCTCCAGCAGGATTACTTCCGTACAGAGGGAAAGACACTTCTCATTCTCTGCGAAGAGGGAGAGGAAGAGTACGATGAAGAGGCTCTTGCAAAAGATAATGTTGTAGTTGAGGTTATTGAGAAAGAAGAAGATTTTACACCGGAGCGCCTTCAGGCACTGGATATTATCCATCAGCCGGAGCGTGTGGTTATGGAATATAATGGAATGTGGCTGGTAAGCAAATTTGAGGAGATGAAGCTCCCGGCAGGCTGGGGAATTGAACAGCACATTACCTGTGTAGATGCAAGCACATTCCAGGTATATATGCAGAATATGAAATCCATTTTTATGGATATGGTTCGTAATGCGGATATGGTTGTGTTTAACCGCAGCAAGAAAGAATATCCTCTTGCAAACTTCCGCAGAAGCATTAAGGTTGTAAACCCAAGTGCAGAGGTTATTTTTGAGGACGAAGAAGGCGAGATGACGGATATTTTCGCAGATCAGATGCCATTTGACCTGGATGCAGAGATTGTAGATATTCCGCCTGAAGATTACGGAATCTGGTTTGTAGATGCTATGGATCATCCGGATCGCTATGTGGGAAAAACTCTTCGCTTTAAGGCTCGTGCAAGACGTCCGAGAGGTATGGGCAGCAAGTTCTTCATTCCGGGACGTACTGCCATGACCTGCTGTGCAGATGATACTTCATTCCTGGGATATATCTGTAAGAGTGCATATGCACCGAAGCTGAAGCCCGGCGAGTGGGTTGAGGTGACTGCCAAGGTTGCCTTTGAAAACCGTTCTGAGTACCAGGGCGAGGGAATTGTTCTTTATGCAGAGAATGTGACCCCGTGCGAGCCTCTGGCTGATGAGATGGTTTATTTCAACTAATTTGATAATAAATGAAAGTCATCTGCTTTATGCTATTGGTTAAGCAGGCTGCGGCTCTAGAGCTTTGGAATTGCTGTGGAGGACTTTCGTAGTAGAATAAGGAAAATAAGATTATGTATTTAGTTGTTGGACTGGGAAACCCCGGGAAGCAGTATGAGGCGACCCGCCACAATATTGGTTTTGATACGATCGACGTTCTTGTGGAGCGTCATAAGATTCCGCAGGGCGGCGTAAAATTTAATGCTATGTACGGTTCCGGATTCATCGGAGGAGAGAAGGTAATCTTTATGAAACCTTTGTCCTTTATGAATTTAAGCGGTGGTCCGGTACAGGAGATGGCTGCTTATTTCAAAATCAATCCGGAGAGTGAGCTGATCATTATTCAGGACGATATTGATCTGGAGCCGGGACAGCTTCGTATCCGGAAGCAGGGCAGTGCAGGCGGCCATAATGGTCTGAAGGACATTATCGGCAGACTTGGCACACAGAAATTTATGCGTGTAAAAATTGGTGTAGGAGCCAAACCAAAAGGATGGGATCTGGCAGACCATGTGCTTGGCCGTTTTTCATCCGGGGACCGCAAGCTCGTGGATGAAGCAATTGAGTTTGCAGCAGACGCTGTAGAAAAAATCATAACAGATGGTCCGGATGCGGCGATGAATGAATACAACCGAAAGAGGGTTACTGAGTAACAAAGGAAGTCCAGCAACAAGCTGGGCTTCTTTTGCCCCTGGAGCGTTCCCAAAAAGCTTTGTGAAAATTATGACGTGCAGATAGATTGCAGGAATAGCTTAATGTTTTGGTTAGGCTCTGAGGTGAGGCTTTGAGAAAAGGAGGAAAGCCATGCTTTCATTTACCCAGCCCCTGAAGGGGATGGCAGAATTTGAAGAAATAGAGAAAAGCCTTGAGAAAAATCAGGGCATTGTGCAGATCACAGGCTGCCTGGAATCCCAGAAGGCACATCTGATCCATGGGCTTTCCGGCAAAACACCTATGCGCCTTGTGATCGCAGGAGATGAGCGCCAGGCTAAGGAAATCTTCGAGGATCTGCGCTTTTATGACAAAAATACCATGTTTTACCCGGCGAAGGATCTTCTCTTTTTCCAGGCAGATATTCAGGGAAATCTGTTGATCCGCCAGAGAATGTGTGTGGTAAAGGCACTTCTGGAGCAGAAGGAACTGACTGTGGTTACCAGCATTGACGGCTGTATGGACTATCTGATGCCCCTGGAAGAAATCGGGAAAAAGGTGCTTCATTTCTATTCTGACAGCGTGATCAACATGGATGTACTGAAAAATACCCTTGTGCAGCTTGGATATGAACGCGTAGGACAGGTGGAAATGCCGGGACAGTTTTCTGTGCGCGGTGGTATAGTAGATATTTATTCCCTTACAGAAGAGAATCCATGGAGAATTGAGCTATGGGGAGATGAAGTGGATTCTATCCGGAGCTTTGACGCAGAGAGCCAGCGCTCTTTGGAAAATCTGGATGAGATTGCCATTTATCCGGCTGTGGAGTGGAATGATGGCAAAAAGATGGTATCTTTTGTGGATTATTTTCCCAAAGAAAAAATGCTTCTGTTTCTGGATGAACCCAACCGTATTCTGGAAAACGGACTGGGCGTGGAGGAAGAGTATGCCGCCAGCCGCACACATCGCGAAGAAAAAGGGGAAAAGAACCTTCCGGTTCAGTGGCTTTGTGAATTTTCCAAGGTTCAGAAAGAACTGAATAAACTTCGTGCAGTGTCGTTGTCGGCATTGGAGCCAAGAGGCGTGGAGTGGAATTTTGCCCCGGAGAAATATAATCTGACGGTGCAGAGCGTAACTTCTTATAACAGCAGCTTTGAGCTTCTGGTGGAGGATCTGAGAAAGTATAAGAAAAAAGGTTACCAGATTGCCTTGCTTTCCGGTTCCAGGACAAGGGCGGAGCGTCTGGCAAAGGATTTGCAGGAGCATGAGCTGAATGCTTTTTACGGTTCTGATTATGACCGCGTGATCAATCCAGGGGAAATTATGGTTCTCTATGGACACGCCCGGAAAGGCTTTGAGTATCCGCTGATCAAATTTGCGGTGATCACAGAGTCCGATATTTTCGGCCAGGAGCAGAAAAAAAAGAAAAAGAAAAAAGTCTACAACGGCAAGCGGATCCAGGATTTTGCAGAGCTGTCTATCGGGGATTATGTGGTCCATGAAAAGCATGGACTGGGAATTTACCGTGGAATTGAGAAAGTTGAAGTAGATAAGGTCTTAAAAGACTATATCAAGATTGAATATCGTGATGGAAGTAATCTGTATATTCTGGCAACGCAGCTGGATGCGCTGCAGAAATATTCCGGCGCAGATACAGCCAAGGCACCGAAGTTGAACAAGCTGGGAACCCAGGAGTGGAACCGCACGAAGTCCAAGGTAAAGGGCGCTGTCAAAAATATCGCCAAAGAGCTGGTGGAGCTTTACGCTGTGCGCCAGGAAAAAGAAGGTTATGTGTGCGGTCCGGATACAGTGTGGCAAAAGGAATTTGAGGAAATGTTCCCATATGAGGAGACAGAGGATCAGCTGAACGCCATCGAGGATACCAAGCGGGATATGGAGAGCACCAAGATCATGGATCGTCTGGTGTGCGGAGATGTTGGATATGGTAAGACGGGGGTTGCTCTTCGCGCAGCGTTTAAAGAGGTGCAGGAGAGCCGGCAGGTTGTTTACCTTGCACCAACTACCATTTTGGCGCAGCAGGTGTACAACACCTTTGTCCAGAGAATGAAGGAGTTTCCGGTGCGCGTGGATCTGCTTTGCCGATTCCGTACACCTGCCCAGCAGAAAAAGACTTTGCAGGATCTGAAAAAAGGACAGGTAGACGTTGTGATCGGTACCCACAGAGTTCTTTCCAAGGATGTGGAGTATAAGAATCTGGGGCTTCTGATCGTTGACGAGGAACAGCGTTTCGGCGTTACTCACAAGGAGAAAATCAAGCAGCTGAAAAAGGATATTGATGTTCTGACTCTGACTGCGACACCCATTCCACGAACCCTTCATATGAGTATGATCGGAATCCGTGACATGAGTGTGCTGGAGGAGCCGCCTATGGATCGTATGCCGATCCAGACTTATGTGATGGAGTATGATGAGGAGACTGTCAGGGAAGCTATCGGAAGAGAACTGCGAAGAGGCGGCCAGGTTTATTATGTTTATAACCGGGTTACAGATATTGATGAGGTTGCCCTGCGGATTTCCAAACTGGTGCCGGACGCAAGGGTGGATTTTGCCCATGGACAGATGAGCGAGAGAGAACTGGAACGGGTTATGTACGATTTTATCAATGGGGACATTGATGTGCTGGTTTCCACTACTATTATCGAGACAGGACTGGATATTTCCAATGTAAATACCATGATCATCCATGATTCTGACAAGTATGGGCTTTCCCAGCTTTATCAGCTGCGAGGCAGGATCGGACGTTCCAACAGGACGGCGTATGCGTTTCTGATGTACCGAAGGAACACCATGCTTCGGGAGGTGGCGGAAAAACGACTTTCTGCTATCCGTGAGTTTACAGATCTGGGAAGCGGATTTAAGATCGCCATGCGTGATCTGGAGCTTCGAGGGGCTGGAAATCTGCTGGGAGCACAGCAGCATGGGCATATGAACGCAGTGGGCTATGATCTTTACTGTAAAATGCTTAGCGAGGCGGTCAAGGAGGCAAAGGGTATTCATACCATGGAAGACTTCGAGACTACCATTGATCTGAATATGGATGCTTTTATCCCGGACACCTACATCAGCAATGAATTCCAGAAGCTGGATATTTATAAGCGCATTGCAGGGATTGAGTCCCAGCAGGAGTATGATGATATGCTGGAAGAACTGATCGACCGGTTTGGGGAGCCGCCGAAAGCAGTGCTGAATCTGCTGGCTATTGCAAGACTGAAAGCACTGGCACATCAGGGCTACATTACGGAAATCAAGCAGATGCAGCGTGAGATCAGGATCACCCTTTACGAAAATGCACATCTGAACCCGGAAGGAATTCCGCCGCTGGTTGCCAAGTACCGCAGACAGCTGCAGTTTAAACCGGATAAAGAGCCGAAGTTCCTGTTTGCACCGGTGGGGGATATTGTGCAGGCGCTGACGGTGTTTGCAAAGGAACTGATGGAATTGGTGGAAGAGGAAGGAAAGAGCGAAAAGTAGTAGACGGCTGGGCTGTTGAATGCTTTCGGATATTTTGATTTAAAGTAGGTTTTGGGTGGGGAAGATCCGATGGAAATTCGCGAAAATTGTGTGAATTCTATCAGATTTTCCCCTTTCTACTTGCCCTCATGGGAAAAAAGTTTTATACTCTTATTAGCGTGTCCGCATTGGGAAATCATGCCGGCTGTGCGTGGTGACTAAGCGGCACATCAGTGAAAGGGTAATTGGTGATCAATATGAAGAAAATCGTGAAGAACACAACCGTAGTGGCATTAAGTGGCGTAATGGCAATTGGAATGCTTTCCGGATGTGGAAGTAAGTCTATAGATGGAGAGAAAACCGTTGCGACTGTAGATGGCACAGACATTCCTATGGGTGTTGTAAGTCTGTATGCACGTGAGTCACAGGCACAGACCGTTGCCATGTATAAGAGCTTTATGGGAAGTGCAGGAAATATCTGGAGCCAGGTAGTAGATGAGGATGCTGGTACTACGTACGGTGAGCAGGCTGTAGGACAGTTCCTGGAGCAGGTTGAGCTGATGTACATCATGAAGGAGAAGGCAGCAGACTATGGCGTTGAGGTTACTTCTGATGATGAGACTGCTATTGCAGATGCAGCAGCACAGTTTATGCAGGACAATGACGAGGACACTCTGAAGGAGCTTGCTGTTTCCGAAGATCAGGTTAAGACTCTTCTGGAGCTTGAGACTTATCGTCAGAGAATTTACGATCCGATCCGCAATGAGGCTGAGGTTAACATAACGGATGAGGAGGCACAGCAGTCTTCTTTCAGCTATGTAAGTATTTCCATCAGTGGAGATGACCTTACCGATGATGATATTGCTACCCGCAAGGAGCAGGCACAGGAGATCCTGGATAAGATGAAAGAGGATCCGACAGCAGACATGGGCGAGACAGCCAAGGCTGTTGATGATACTTACAGCGGACTGACCGGAACTATTTTCACAAATGACAGTGATGATGAGGATATTTCCAATTCTTATGATGACGCTGTTGTAGAAGCGCTGAGAACTCTGAAGGATGGAGAGGTTTACGACGAGCTGGTTGAGACTGATAGCAGCGTATATGTACTTCGGATGGACAAAGTAAAAGACGAGGATGCAACCGCTTCCAAGAAAGAGTCCCTTGAGAACACCAAGCGCAGCGAATACTATTCCGAGACAACTCAGAAATGGCTGGATGATGCTGATATTACTGTAAATGATAAGGTGCTTTCTACTTTGACAATTACAGATGAGCACAGCTTTACAATTAAGGAGACTACAGCGGATACAAGTGAAGATGCAGCAGCTGATACAACAGATGCTACCGAGGATACTACTTCTGAGGATGCCGAGGCAGCAGATGAGGACGAGGATGCTGATACTGCTGAGACAGATGCTGCAAAGAGCGACAGCGCAGAGGAAGCTGATACCACAGACAGCGCTGACAGTACAGACGAGACTGCAGAAGAGGACAGTGCAGACAGCAAGGCCGAGGACAGCAGCGAGAGCGCTGATTCTGAGGAGAACGCAGAGGATACTGCAGAAGAGACAACTGAGGAGAACTAAAAGTGAGATAAAGATCGAAACTTGTTGTATCGTATGTATTGCAAAATGTTTTCTGAAAGAATTGAGATTATATAAAGTGGAGAAAATGATAAAAGAGCCTGCCTGGGGTGATTCGGGCGGGCCCTTTGTCTATACAAAGTAAAATACTTATGAAAAAAGCTTTTCGCTACAAAGTAAGGTTTCAGAAAATGCAGGTACAGCAGATTGAACATGTGGATAACAATTACACAGGGGGACAACATGAAAAAGATACTTCTTATTGCAACCGGGGGAACCATTGCTTCCAAATATACAGCAGAGGGGCTGGCACCGCAGATTTCCGCAGATGAGCTGTTGGAATATATTCCTGAAGCCCGGGAATTCTGCACCATTGATACCGTTCAGCCTTTTGCCCTGGACAGTACCAATGTGTGTGCAGACCATTGGCTGAAGCTGGCCAGACTGATCGAATCCAAATATGAATTTTATGATGGCTTTGTGCTTTGCCATGGAACGGACACTATGGCATATACAGCTGCTGCTTTGTCTTATCTGATCCAGAATAACCGCAGACCTATCGTGATTACCGGTGCCCAGAAACCTATTGACCTGGCAATTACAGATGCACGTTCCAATCTTCTGGACAGTCTCCGCTTTGCCTCTCACGACCGCGCTCATGGAATTTCCATTGTGTTTGGGGGAAAAGTGATCGCAGGAACCAGAGCAAAGAAGGAATTTTCCAAAAGTTACAATGCCTTTTCCAGTATTAATTATCCGGATATTGCATCCATTCACGATCAGAAGATTATTTTTTATATTGATGACAAAGACCAGTCCACCAAGCCACTGGTGTTTTATCATGAGATGAATCAGAAGATTTTTCTGCTCAAATTGATTCCGGGGATTGACGGGAAAGTATTGGATGCTCTTTTTCCCTCTTATTCCGGACTGATCATTGAATCCTTCGGCGTAGGCGGTCTGCCTCATTACGAAAATGATAATTTTATAGATGCGATCGCGCATTGGATTGAAGCTGGCAAGCCTGTGTGCATGGCGACCCAGGTTACCCATGAGGGAAGCGACATGGAAGTTTATCAGGTTGGAAAGGTCATCAAGGAACGGTTCCCGGTGCTGGAGTCGTATGATATGACGCTGGAGGCGTCTGTGACGAAAATGATGTGGGCGCTGGGACAGACACGGGATATGGAGAAGTTTAAGGAGTTATTTTATACGACCATTAATCATGATTTATTGTTTCTGTAAGTAAGTCTTGAAATTTTCTGGAGTGTTAAGCTAAAATAAAAAAGCTGAAATCATAGAGCTGATAATACTTTCAGAGAATCTTTATGGATGGAGCGCAAGGCAACAGACTCAATTCATATCAGAGATGGGATATCGGTTTTGAAAACATATTTTCTGGAATACTGGAGGACATATATAAATGAATAAAAAAGAAATTTCCGAAATAAAAAAACAGCTGACACCGGCAAATTGCAACATTACCAGAATTTGTGGATGCTATGTGGATGCTGAAAAGAATAAAAAAACAGAACTGAAAGAAGCATTCCTTTCCCTTTCGGAGGAAGAAATGTTCAAATATTTCGAAATATTCAAGAAAACACTTTCCGGTACTTTGGGAAAGAACCTGATGAATATGGAATTCCCTCTGGCAGAGGAAAAAGAGGGTGGCAAACACGAATTCCTCATGAAGCTCCGCGCCAGTAAACTGAAGGATGACGCTTTAATTGAGAGCTTTTATGACAAAATTATCGAAAATTACGATTATCCGGAAAATTACTACATAATCCTGGTACACGCTGTGTACGATATCCCGGGAAGAACTTCAGATGGAATCGATATGGATGATGCTTCTGAAGAGATTTATGAGCACCTTCTTTGCAGTATCTGTCCGGTGAAGCTGTCTAAGGCAGGTCTTTGCTACAATGCGGAGGCAAATCTGATCCAGGACCGTATCCGTGACTGGATCGTGGAAATGCCAGAGAACGGCTTCCTTTTCCCGTTATTTAATGACAGAAGCACAGACATCCACGGCATGCTCTACTATTCTAAGAATGCAGAGCAGCTTCACGATATTTTTGTGGATGAAGTGTTTGGCTGTACTGCTCCGCTTTCCGCAGGCGGACAGCGTGATTCCTTCAATATGCTTGTAGAGGAAACCCTTGGGGACGACTGTCAGTATGACACCGTTATAGGAATCCATGAGAAGTTGAATGAGATCATCGAAGCCCAGAAAGATTCTCCAGACCCGGTTGTGCTCACCCAGTCTGAGGTGAAACGTCTCTTTGAGGACTGTGGTGTAGAAGACGAAAAACTGGAAACCTTTGATAACCAGTATGAGGCTGTTGCTGGGGAAAAAGCCACCATGGTAGCGTCCAACATCACCAACACTCGTAAGTTCGAGATCAAAACGCCGGATGTAGTGATCCATGTAGAACCAGATAAAGTGGAACTGGTGGAGACCAGGATCATTGACGGCCGCAAGTGTCTGGTGATTCCTATGGAAGACGTAGAGATCAACGGAATCCGTGTGCGGATGGGCGGGGAGAACGGTGACGATTCATCCATTGTAGCACCCGGTGAGGATGAAGAGTCCGCAGGAGTCCTTTAGGATAATGGTGATGGAACCTATTCAGATGAAAATGGCGTAGGCTACACCGACAATGGAGACGGAACCTGGACAGATGAGAATGGGAATAATTACACAGAATAAAAGGGGGTGGCTGAAAGAATTTTTCAAAAAACGGCAGGGGGTGTACCATCCCCGGACTGTGAAAATTTGGTGTTTGGCTTTTTAGTCAGGCCCCATTTTT
>OGRU01002105.1_pt1 | contig 13539 bp, 12 predicted proteins | sample 1553541 | NCBI WGS metagenome assembly OGRU01 (sample SAMEA2580068, study PRJEB22360) | human gut metagenome | biome: human gut; feature: human-associated habitat; material: faeces | place: Denmark | collected 2008/2010
AAAAGATAATATGTAAAAGGTCAGAGGCGCCGGCTTCGCCGGGGGATATTTGCTTCGCAAATTTTAAAAGTCGAAATATTACGTCAAACTAAATAGGGTATATCAAAAAATGCTCAACCGGACGAGGCCCTTATTCCGCACGCTCTTGCCGTGAGTTCTGCTTTGCAGGGAAGAGGGATTGGCAAGATAGTTGTGGGATACATTATAGACCTTGCAAAATCCGAACATAAAAAGGCTGTGCGCCTGGATATTCTCAGCGCCTGCAAAGCGACAGAGTGCCTCTATACAGGCTGCGGTTTTCAATTTGTTGAGACGAAGGATATGTCATATGACGACACGGGGCTGACAAGGTACAGTCTGTTCGAACTTAATCTGTAAATATACGACATGTAAGTTTTTTTGGGGGTCATCAATATGGCAAAGTCTCTTAATGTCAGAAACACACACGGCGAAGTCCGGATGACCGACGGTTCACTGTGGAAAAACATGTTGATCTTCAGCGCTCCGCTCATGCTGTCGCAGCTTTTGCAGGTGCTTTTCAATATGGCTGATGTGGCGATCGTCGGCAAATATTCAAGCGCAGAGGCTTTGGGTGCGGTCGGCTCAACGACCATCCTTGTAACGCTGTTTACAGGCTTTCTAATTGGCATGGGAAGCGCTGTTAATGTCCGTATTGCACAGCATCTGGGCGCAAAGGATAAAGCGCGTACATCTGCGTCCATCCGCACCTCATTTGTGCTCTGCCTTGTGACAGGCTGCATAATCATGGCGCTCTGCCTCGTTTCCGCACGATTTATGCTGGAGCTGCTCGGAACAAAGGATGATCTTATTGAGGGCGCTGTGCTTTATTTCAGAATATATGCGCTCGGGATGCCGGCACTCGGGATATTCAATTTCGGTAACGGTGTGCTCAGTGCAAACGGAGATACAAAGCGTCCGCTTCTTTATCTTATGATCGCAGGTATTCTGAATGTTATCTTCAACCTGTTTTTCGTTATCGTCTGCGGTATGGCGGAGGATGGCGTCGCACTTGCAAGCATCATAACGCAGTATGTGTCGGCGGTGCTTATCCTTATACATATGGGACGGCAGGGGGACAACTGCACTTTTCACTTTAAGGATTTGAAAAACGGAACAGACAGACCTGAGGGGAAATGTGTTCTTGAGTTGGGAATCCCGGCAGGATTGCAGAACGCTATTTTTGCCATTGCCAATCTCTTTATACAGGGCGCGGTCAACTCCTTCGAGTCAGTCATGGTCGAGGGAAATTCCGCTGCAGCCAATGCCGACGCCATCATCTACAACGTAATGGCAGCATTCTATACCGCATGCTCGACATTCATGGGTCAGAATATGGGAGCCGCAAAGCGTGACCGCGTGCTTAAAAGTTATTTTATCGGCATCGTATATTCTTTTACGGCAGGCGCGGTGCTTGGAGCGGCGCTGTTTCTGTTCGGAGAAGAATTTTTGTCCCTGTTTGCCAATGACAGGGCGGTCATTGAAGCAGGTTTGCAGCGTACCGGGATCATGTGCTTTTCCTATGCATTCAGCGCTTTTATGGATTGCACGATCGCAGCCTGCCGCGGTATAGGCAAGAGCTTTGCTCCGACGGTTATCGTTATCATGGGCTCATGCGTGTTTCGCGTTGTGTGGATATATACCGTGTTTGCTTATTTCCGCACCATACCGTCTCTGTACCTGCTGTACATTTTTTCGTGGGTCATCACGTCGGTCGCCGAGATCGTATACTTTGCCATCAGCTATAAAAAGCTCAATACAGCAGATGTGCTGAAAACATAAAAGTGGTCAAAACCGGCCTTGTTTGTTTTTGAGCATAGAAAAAGACCATCGCAATTTTGATAAAATTACGGTGGTCTTTTAATGTGTGTACCAAATAGAAATACTTTTCCGCTATATGCCCTATGCCCGGATTTTATATAATCTCAATCGTTTTTGCGGATTTTTCAAACTCCGCATCAAAGTCACCGCTGACACTTGTAAACGTAATCACGTCGGTATAGGTGTTCCCGAAGATCATATACATTGTCTGTGCCTGATTGACTCCGGAAACCGATAATTTGTATGAATATCTGATCGCATCAGTACCGTCAATTTTGATCTTTTCAAAATTTATAGATTCAACGGTTCCGTTGAATATCACATTAAAATAGTCCTCTAAAGTCTGCTGCGAGTAACCGGATATAGAATCGGCAGCGCTTTTGGAAAATGTGATGTTGTCTGTCCTTGCCGGATAATCTGACGGTACCGCGATATATATTCCGCCGCTTTCAATGACCGAAAAGCCCTCGGGAAGAACAAAAGATAAATGATCGTATTCATATGTATTTGAAGCTGATTCCTGACCTTGCTCAGGGTCGGTCTTTGTTTCTTTGCTTGTTTCGGAAACAGTGCTGCTTTTGTCCGGTACGTTAGAGGTGGCAGAGGATGCATTGGCTGCGGTATCGACCGATGCAGCGTCTGAACCGGTTGCGGAAGAACTGCTGTCTGCGGTACTTGATGTCTATGATGCGGTATTAACGGTGCTGTCTGAGCCCGAACTGTCCTTGTCTTTTCCGGAGCCGCCGCAGCCGACTAAAAAGCAGAACAGAACAAGCATAAGTATTGCGATTGATTTTTCATAAATAACCCTCCTGAAAATATTGCTTTAAGTATAAAGTATTTTACAAATTATGTCAACGCTTTTTGTGAGGCGGATTGTGACAGTGTAACGAAGCGTTGAAGTGTGAGCAGTGAAAATGTGAAGAAGCAAAAATCGGCAGGCATCGTTCGATACCTGCCGATTTTTTTGGCGGAGAGAAGGGGATTCGAACCCCTGAGACGCTTTTAACGCCTACACGATTTCCAATCGTGCGCTTTAGACCAACTCAGCCATCTCTCCACAGCCTACCAAAGTATTATAACGGCAGACATACGAAAAATCAAGTGTTTTTTTAAAATTATAATGTTTTTGTTGTTTCCCCGGTCAGGACGCCGATTTCGTTATAACACCGTCGGCATCAATACTTACTCCCTTTGACAGCGAACGCATGAATTCAAGCACCCTGTCCCTTTCGACGCCGGAAACGGTATCGACAAAGCAGTCTTTTTGTATGCCGGGGATGAATCTGTATGACGGAGTGCCGTCTGACGCTACCGTCAGTTCCAAAACGCCGGTATCCATTGTCTTGGCATTGAAAAGGAAATTGCCGAGATTATAAATAATGGGTACATCACCGTAAAACTCTATCCCCTGGAGCAGGTGTGCGTGTGCACCTATTACAATATCCGCCCCCGAGTCTATAAACGCTGCGCCCATTTCATAAAGCCCTTCCTCAATGCGGTGTGAGCCCTCGGCACCCCAATGCACATAGGCTATGTTAAAGTCACATTCCTCCTCCGCCTGCTTTATGACCTCGCAGTATTCCTCCGGCTCGTATGTCCACATAACTCCCGAGGTTTCGTCTGTTGCCTGCGGCGTTTTGACATTCTTTTCCGCACGGGTTGCGGCGGGAAAGGCGAATTTCCTGCCGTTTACCACAAAGTAAAACGGCTTTTTCGCTTCGCTTATGTCGGCTCCGCCGCCGATATACGGCAGATCGGCTTTTTGCAGAGTGTCAAGTGTATCGGAAAATGCCTCCGGTCCGAAATCATACGCATGGTTGTTGGCAAGCGAAACTATATCGGCGCCAAGTTCCTTCATAAGCTCCACCCTCGATGGGTCGGCGCGGAAGGTAAAGGCTTTGCCACTGAGCGCTTTGCCGCGTGTGCTGTATGTAAACTCATTGTTTACAAGTGTGATATCAGAGCTTTTCAGAAGATCAAGCACGCTGTCCGACATAACGCCGGAAAGACCATTGCCCCTGCTGTCAAGCGCTTTTGCTATATACCAGTTATCGGCAAACGATATGTCGCCGGTCACCCGTATGACCGTGCTGTCAGAGGATGCTGTCATAAATTTTATATCCGGACGGTATCCGGCACTGTTTTTGTCTGCTGCGCCCGTGTATATATCGTAAAGTACGTTTATTGTATTTCCCGTGGCTGTATGCCACACCTCGGCAGTGTATCTGCCGCTTTCGAGACTGTCCGCCACCGAACTTAGCGCATCGCTGCCGTATGTGTCGGCGACCCAATGCAGAAAGCGGTCGTCCGCCACCGTAGCCGACCTCGCGTCCATCTTTTCTTTCAGCGATAGTATACCGCTTACAAGACCGTTTACCTTCTCGGCGGTGCTTTGCTCAGCCTGTGAGGGTGGGACATCGACCGGTATATAGTTTGTTTGTTTGCAGGCGGCACATGCTGCAATCAAAACCGCAAGTACAAGCGATAGTGCCGTTTTCTTAAGCGTCATCCGATACATTCCTTCGTTTTTTGTTTTATTTTATACCATTACCGGGGAAAATGCAATAAAAAACAAAGTGCGGCGTTGACAAAGACGTCTTTGCGGTTGTATTATCATTATATAAAAGGAGGCTCGGATATGGCAGAAAACACCGCATATATGGAATTTGCCGCTCACGCGGACAGGTTTGTCAGACGAATGATGCAGGGATATAAGCCTGCCGGATACCGCGAAATAAAGGTGATACATGATCCCGTGTGGGGTACGATGAAGTTTTACCCGTGGGAGCTTACCGTGCTTGATTCTCCGCTTTTGCAGCGCCTTCGCAACATAAATCAGCTTGGTCTTGCGGTTTATACTTATCCGTCGGCTCACCACTCAAGGTTTGAACACACGCTGGGCGTCACATCGCTTGTTACAAGAATGGTAGACAGCGTGAACGACGCCGCTCCCCATGATGGCAACGGGGATTGCGTTATCAGCCGTGACGATCTTTATAAACTAAGAATGGCGGCTATACTGCATGATGTGGGGCACTGCTTTTTCTCGCATCTTTCCGAGAGGATGTACGGCAATACCGCCGAATTTGAGGCGCTGAAAAGCTCGTCGCCGGTATTCGGCTCGGCGCAGCCGCACGAAATACTTGGATATGTTATAATCAACACACATGCATTCAAAGAGTTTTTTAGGACCAATGTTGAGTTTCCGTCAGGTGATATCGACGACGCCTTTTTTGAGGATATGGGCAGGATGATAGTCGGAGCGCCAATAGAAACGGTATATGAAAGAAACGGGAAAAGCATAAGGAAATACTATCTTACCGAAATGATAAACGGTCAGTTTGATGCGGATTCTCTTGACTACCTCCGCCGTGACAGCTACATAACAGGTCTGTCACTGACCTATCATATCGACCGCTTCCTTTATAAGATCAAAATAGTAGACCGTGATGAGCCGTGCGGCGGTACGGCCGTTACAGGCAGACACCTTACCGTGTCGATGTCGGGTGTTTCGACCGTTGAGGAAATGATATTCGGCAAGCAGATGCTCACCCGGTACATATATCAGCACCAGAAGGTTCTGGCTGCCGACGCACTTGTCTATGATATAGTAAACGGACTGCGTGCCAACGGCAAGCTGCAGCATCCTTGTGATTTTTTATATCTTTGCGATGATGATATCTATAAGATATATAATGAAAGCGGTGACGGAGATTTTGAGGTTCCGGCGGCAAAATTTCCGATACACAGCGACTCGAAAAAGACGATAGCCGATGTTGTCAAACAGATAAAGACACGCGAATTGCCTAAAAAGGCTTTGGTTATAAATATGGCAAATATAGCGTCGGTAAAAGGGCATGAACCTACCCTTGATTCGGCGTACAAATTTTTATGCGATGTTGCCGCCGGCGGCGGATTCCGCAGTGAGATACGCGATAAAGCGCGCGAAATATGCGAAAGTATAGGTCTTTGCAAGGACGACATCGACCTGTTCGATATTTTCTATTCGTTCCCCAAGCCTACGACTGCCAAAAATTACACCGATGTATTTGTAGCCACACCTGACGGCAAGTTTGTTGAGCTGTCGCGTGTCGCTGATCTGAACGATTGGGCAAATGAGTTTTCCGGCCGCGCATGGAACGCCTATGTTTTTTCAGCCGGTCACATGCTTCCGGTGGTCAGCCTTGCGGCTAAGCAGGTGCTTGAAAGCCGCGGTATAAAGTTTTATGATGATCGCGTTTTCAGCGGACTCAAGCATTATAAGGAAATAGAAAAGCTGCAAAAGGTTATGGTGTAAATACAACGTCAGACGGCAGACACTCTGACGTCTGACGTTATCGTTATATAATATGGGCGTAAAAAACGGCAGGAGCACTGCTCCTGCCTTACATATAATACGAATATCAAAACCTGCTTGTCATTCCACCGGCTTTGTGTCGTCATAATCGACCGATGCGGCTTCTTTCATGCACTTTTTCGCGCACGACGACACCCAGAGGGTCGAAAACAGGTCGGTAAGACCGCTGTAAATAAGACCTGCACCGATGAGAATGGTTATAACGGTAGCCGACTCAAACGAATATACAACCATTACCGTGCCGAAAACAATGTTGATGGCGGCAAGTATCATAACGGTCAGCCAGCCGGATATTTTAAGGCGCAGCATATCAAACGAGTTCTGCAGCTTTTTTACACCGCTGACAAGTATAAGTATGCCGAGAAACAGCGGTATCAGCGAAATAATTAAATAGCGTTTTGCCAGAACGATTATGCCGAGTATCAGCGTGGCGACGGCAAACACGAGCGAGTTGCCGTATATCGTGTTTTCGGCGCTCTGCCTGAAATAGTTGTAAAATTCGAGTATCGATATGACGAACAGCCCTGCCGCTAATACATATGTTATCATCTCGTTGACCGCTTCTGGAAATATGACAAGTATGATGCCGAGAGCTGTGCACATGACCGACGTTGCTATCATGTCCCATTTTATCTTTTTGAGTGCTTCCGTTTTCGGTTACTTCCTTTCATGCCTTTTAGCTAAAGTTTACAACCGTTTTTCCCGTTTGTCAATATTTTACCGCCGTGCAGCGGCAATATCCGCCGCCTGTTTTCCAAAAATTCGTTATTTTTTTGACGAAATTAAAAACAATTTGATTTGAGGTCTTGTCTTTTTATAAATGATTGTATATAATAGTGTTGCAAAAGAAAGGAGTTTACATATGAATTATTCTCTTGAAGTTCAAAACATGTGTACTGTAGCCAAGGGTCCGCACCACGGTCCGGCTCCTATTCCGGAAGAAGGAAAATGGATACAGGCAAAAGAAATCAAAGACATTTCAGGCTATACCCACGGTGTGGGCTGGTGTGCACCTCAGCAGGGCGCCTGCAAGCTGTCGCTCAACGTTAAGGACGGCGTTATCGAGGAAGCTCTCGTTGAGACCGTCGGATGTTCCGGCATGACCCATTCGGCAGCTATGGCAGCAGAAATACTCCCCGGCAAGACCGTGCTCGAAGCACTCAATACCGACCTTGTCTGTGACGCTATCAATACCGCAATGCGCGAGCTCTTTTTGCAGATCGTTTACGGACGTTCACAGTCAGCCTTCTCTGAGGGCGGTCTGGTAGTCGGCGCAGGTATGGAGGATCTCGGTAAGGGCGAGCGCTCAATGGTGGGTACCATGTACGGCACCAAGGCAAAGGGCGTAAGATACCTTGAAATGACCGAGGGCTACTGCACAAGAATGGCTCTTGATGAGGACGGACAGGTCATAGGCTACGAATTCGTTTCGCTCGGCAAAATGACCGACCTTATCAAGAAGGGCGTTGAGCCTAACGAAGCATATAAGCAGTCGATGGGTACATACGGCAGATTTGACGAAGCCGCTAAGTACATCGATCCGCGTAAGGAATAAGGAGGCGCGCTTGAAATGAGTTTATTTGAAGGTTACGAGAGAAGAGTAGACAAGATAAACGGCGTGCTTGCCGAGTACGGTATCAAGTCTATCGAAGAATGTAAAGACATCACCCTCGCAAAGGGTATAGATTGCGATAAGATAGTCAGAGGAACACAGCCGATATGCTTTGAAAACGCTATCTGGGCTTACACTGTCGGCTGCGCCATCGCTATTAAAATGGGCTGCACAAAGGCTGCCGACGCCGCTGCCGCTATCGGTATCGGTCTCCAGTCGTTCTGCATACCCGGTTCGGTCGCTGAAAACCGCAAGGTTGGTCTCGGCCACGGCAACCTCGGCAAGAGACTGCTCTCTGAGGAGACCGAGTGCTTCTGCTTCCTTGCAGGACATGAGTCGTTCGCAGCCGCCGAAGGCGCTATAAAGATCGCCCTTAACGCAAATAAGGTAAGAACCAAGCCGCTCCGCGTTATCCTTAACGGTCTCGGCAAGGACGCTGCCTTTATAATTTCAAGGATCAACGGCTTCACCTATGTTGAGACCGAGTTCGATCCTTATACCGAGCAGGTAAAGGTCGTAAGCGAAAAGGCTTATTCAAACGGTCCGCGTGCGGCTGTCAAGTGCTACGGCGCTGACAACGTTCCGGAGGGTGTTGCGATAATGAAGCTTGAGAAGGTCGGTGTTTCCATAACCGGTAACTCCACCAACCCGACAAGATTCCAGCATCCCGTTGCCGGTACTTATAAGAAATGGTGCGTCGAGAACGGCGTTGACTATTTCTCGGTCGCGTCAGGCGGCGGTACCGGACGTACTTTGCATCCGGACAACATGGCTGCCGGTCCGTCTTCGTACGGCATGACCGATACCATGGGACGTATGCATTCAGATGCTCAGTTTGCAGGCTCGTCCTCGGTTCCGGCTCACGTTGAGATGATGGGACTTATCGGTGCCGGCAACAACCCAATGGTTGGTATGACAGTAGCCGTAGCCGTTTCCATCCAGGAAGCAGCAGAAGCTGGTAAATTCTAATTCTGGAAATATTATTTACAGATAATAAATTATAGTGAGAGGAACTTGTCAATTTGTTTTGACAAGTTCCTCTCATTTACTTTAACAAATTTACAGACAAAAGTTTGTAAGTTATTTCTAAAATTCATATCATTAGCGTTCCAGTAATTTAACAGAATCCGGTTATCTTCACGTGGGTTTTGAGTGCGTCAGCAGGAGGTACTGGTAGTTTCAGTACCCCTGCTGCTACGCATCTCAACAAGCGAGAGCGCCCACGAGAAGGTAACCGGATTCTGTTAAATTACGGAAATATATAATATGAATTTACTTCTTTAACTTCCTTATCTTCCCGGAAGCAATTTCCTTCCACAAAGTAGGATGGAACAGAAGGAGAAGCGGGAATAACTCCAATCGTCCGGCAAGCATATCAAACATCAGGACAAATTTGGAAAATCCGCTAAACAATCCGAAGTTCTGGGTAGGGCCGACTAGTTCAAGACCGGGACCAATATTATTAATTGTAGCTGCCACGGCAGTAAAGTTCGTAATTAAGTCATTGCCATCAAAGGAAATTGCAAATACAGAAAACGCGAACAGAATCATAAAGGTAATAAAATACACATTTGTCGCACGTACTACCTCATGTTCTACTGTTTTGTGCTCAAAATTGATTTTTTTGATGCTTTTTGGATGAATATAAGCATTCAATTCTTTTTTTACAGTCTTGCAAAGAATGACAAAACGTGACACCTTGATTCCGCCTCCGGTACTGCCTGCACAAGCACCGACAAACATCAAGAGAATTAATATCGTTTTACATGTCTGTGACCATAGGTTAAAATCAATGGTTGAATAACCGGTTGTTGTAATGATGGATGCCACCTGGAAAGAAGCGTGGCGCAGTGCATCAAAAATACCGGCAGAGGTATGGAGAATCTGCATAGTGATAATTGCGATGGAAGCGAAGATGATTAAAAAGTAATATCTGACTTCTTCCATGCGGAATGCCTTTTTAAATTTACGGTATAAAATCAGGTAAAAGGCATTAAAATTCACACCAAACAAAATCATAAAAATAGTAACAACCCATTGTAAATAAGCCGAATAACTGCCCATACTGTCATTTTTAATTCCAAAACCACCGGTCCCTGCTGTACCAAAACTGATGGTGAGGGAATCAAACAAAGGCATGTTACCAAGGAGAAGTAAAACAATCTCAATGATGGTGAGTGTCAAATAAATAACATAAAGAATCCGTGCAGTTGAACGGACTTTTGGTACCAGTTTTTCCACAGATGGTCCCGGGCTTTCTGCGCGCATCAGATTTATATGCGAACCGCCGCTCAGTGGAATGACAGCAAGCAAAAAGACCAGAACACCCATGCCGCCAACCCAGTGTGTGAAACTGCGCCAGAAAAGCGAGCAGTGGGAAAGTGCTTCCACATTATTTAAAACACTGGCTCCGGTTGTTGTGAAACCGGAAATGGTTTCAAACAAAGCATCCGGTACGGATGTGATTTCACCGGTCAGTAAAAATGGAATGGAACCAAAAAAACTGAGTACAATCCAGCTTAAGGATGTGGCAACACAGCCTTCTTTTAAATAAAAAACATGATTTTTCGGTTTCCGGAAAGAGAGGAGTACACCAAGGAAGATGCACAGAGCGGAAACAGAAAGATAACATAACCCCTCCGGTTCGCGGTAAATAGCAGCTACAATGGAAGGAATCAGTAAAAGTGCTGCCTCAATCTTTAAAATATATCCGACAATATAGCGGATAATTGATGTATTCATAATTCATTAACTCCTTATAATATCCTGTATATTATCTAAACCGGTATGGGTTGTAACAATCATAACGGTGTCACCAACTTCAATGGTGTCCAAACCACTTGGAATTTGAACCTTGCCGTTTCGATAGATAAAGGAAACCAGCAAATCATTTTTTAACATCAAATCTTTTAGTGGAATACCGGTAACAGAAGATGGTTCATCAACACAAAATTCAATGGCTTCTGCGCGGTTATCAAACATATGATATAAAGTTTCAATATTACTGTTTGTCGAATTCTTTTTCGCACGTACATAGGCAATAATTGCTTCGGATGTAATGTAACGTGGATATATTACACTTCCCAAATCCAGCTTACTAATTACATTTTTAAAAGTGCTTCGATTGATTTTAGTTATCAATTTTGCATTGGAAACTTGTTTTGCATGGAGTGTCAGCATAATATTTTCCTCATCAATACCGGTCAATGGAATAAATGCCTGTGCATATTCAATTCCCTCTTCACGTAAAACTTCCTCATCCGTGCCGTCTCCATTAATAATAATTGCTTCCGGCAGTAAAATACTTAATTCCTCGCAACGTTCCTTGTTCTGTTCAATGATTTTTACATCGATTCCCATGGCAATTAACTGTTTGGCTAAATAGTAAGAAGCTTTTCCACCACCGACAATCATAGCATCTTTTACCTGTTTGGTTTTAAAGCCGATTTTTTTCAGAAAACTGCGGATATGGCGTCTTGGAGCAACAAAAGAAACAATATCGTCCTTTGCCATTTGGAAATTACCGCCTGGGATATAAACTTCACCTTCACGTTCGATGGCGCAGATAAGAATATCATTTGTAATACTTTTTCCTAAAGTGGCAATTGTCATTCCGTCTAATAAATTTCCATCCGGAATTTTAAATTTTACAATTTCTGCCTGACCATGAGCAAAAGAGTTTACTTCTAACGCTGTTGGCAGATAAAGAATACGGGCTGTCTCAAGGGAAGCTTCTAATTCCGGATTAATAATCATGGTGAGACCAAGTTTTTCTCTTAGGTATCCGGCTTCTTTGCTGTAATCCGGTGTGCGGACACGGGCAATCGCAGCACAGTCTCCGACTTGTTTGGCAACTGTACAGCATAACAGGTTTAATTCATCAGAAGCTGTTACCGCAATAATTAAATCAGCGTTTTCAATTCCGGCCTCCATCTGTACACTATAACTGGCACCATTTCCGACCAGCCCCATAATATCATACAGATTGGACATTTCCTGAACCTTCGCTGCATTTTTATCAATAATGGTAATGTCATGGCCTTCTTTGCTTAATTGCTCGATTAGGGTCATTCCCACTTTTCCACATCCAACAATAATAATATTCAGGCCATTTTTTGATTGCATCTTATTACTGATTTTCATAATAATCTATACCTCCAAAAGTCTGTATCTATTATAGCACGAACGAAAAAAAATACAACCATAGGAATTTGAACGTAAATGTCACATTTTAACATGGTATTGTCACAAAAAAATATAGAAAAAATAGAGAAAAAATAGTACGATAGAGAAAAAATAGGAGGATTGTATACATGAACTTAAAGAAACCGCCGATGGGCTGGAATAGTTATGATTATTATGACACATCGGTAAATGAGGAGCAGGTCAGAAAGACAGCAGAGTACATGGCTGAAAATCTCAAAGAGTTTGGCTGGGAATATGTCGTTGTCGATATTGAATGGTACAGTTATGATACGGGAAGTCAAAGAGACAAATATCAGTATATTCCGTTCTGGAAAGTTGAGATGGACGAATATTCAAGACTTCTCCCATGTGTGGATAAATTCCCATCAGCAAAAGAAGGCAACGGATTTAAGCCGTTGGCAGATTATTTACACAGTCTCGGTCTTAAATTCGGTATTCATATAATGCGCGGTATTCCGAGACAGGCGGCACATGAGCATACAAAGATACTTGGAAGTACGGCTCTTGCCAATGATATAGCAGACCCGTCAAACATCTGTGACTGGAATCCTGATATGTACGGTGTCCGTCCTGATGCTGACGGTGCACAGGAGTACTATGATTCCATTTTTGAACTTTACGCACAGTGGGGCGTTGATTTTATCAAATGTGATGATATTTGCCGTATGGATATGCCATCTGCAAAAAAAGAGATAGAAATGCTCTACAATGCAATTCAGAAGTGTGGTCGTGAGATAGTTTTAAGTCTTTCACCGGGACCGGCAAAGATAGAAGAGGCATGGCATTATGAGAAATATGCCAATATGTGGCGTATCACTGACGATTTCTGGGATAGATGGGATTTACTCCTGCCTGTTCTGGCGTTGTGAACTCTGGCAGAACCATGTGAGTGAAGGATGTTATCCTGACTGTGATATGCTGACACTTGGCAAACTCGGAAAAGGTTTCGGTCATGAGTGGGAGTGTAATTTCTCGCATGATGAGCAGATAACACTTATGACACTTTGGAGCATATTCCGTTCACCACTTATGCTCGGAGCAGACCTTTTGCAGCTTGATGACTGGACAAAGAAACTTATCACAAACAAGGATGTGCTAGGACTCTTAAAACATTCTGAGGGTGCAAGACAGATAGAGAGAGATGATGAACATGTTATCTGGTGTTCAAAAGACACAGAGGACGGTTCATACTATATGGCAGTATTTAATCTCAAAGAGCAGAACTGTGATGTTGCTATTCCGTGGGAGGATGTTAAAAACTACGGAGTGACAGGAACTAAAGCAGTAGAGCTTTGGAATCATGAAGATGTTGACCTTATTGATAAGGATAGCGTATTTGTAGCTTCTCATGGTGCTAAACTGTTTAAGATACAGTAAAGATTTTGAGATACAGTAAAATAACTATAAAGAATAGCATCTTTCACATTGAGTCGTAGAGGATGCTATTTCTTTTTATTATGATTATCTATGTAAGACAGTGCCGTAAATATTACTAACAATAAAGTTAAAACTTCTTGCAAAG